>Ga0209671_1000783_pt1 | contig 23354 bp, 10 predicted proteins | sample WorMetHERISLAND2_2_FD_187401 | JGI IMG/M metagenome (GOLD analysis project Ga0209671, IMG submission 187401) | Marine gutless worms symbiont microbial communities from Max Planck institute for Marine Microbiology, Germany - Olavius geniculatus... | ecosystem: Host-associated > Annelida >... | reverse complement strand
TATGTCAACAACAACAACAATGCGTTTGAGCGTAAATACACCTAAAAATTTCAGCCCGTACGCCCAAATTTTAAGATGTGGATGTAATAACATTCAAATGAAACTGCCTCTTATAATGTCTACACTGTGTCTCAATTAACAGATTTTAATAATTTTTGATAAAAATATTCCTGACACAACTTGCCATCAAATGGCAGTTTAGTTTCCCACCTCACTCAGTGTATGCTTCTGCACTACCTAAGGAAAGCAGATCAAGCGAAATATGTGTTAAAATAAACAGAAAACCTGAAAAACATCCCCAACATTATTGATCGTACCTTAAATAAAGATTAACACATTTTAATAATATTTGGCAGAAATATTTTGGACACAACCGGCTATTAAATAAGTGTTTTAGTTTCCACCTCACCCAACGTCTGCTTTTGTGTTACCTTGGGAGCAAATCAAGCATAATACGTGTTAAAATGAATGAAAAAAATGTCAATAAATTCCATCTGTCCTAATGAGTGGGCCCCAACAGCAGGTCTATTAAAAGGTTTGACTGTCTTGCAGCAGTGTGTTTGCCAGATAAAATTTAGGAATGTTTGTGAAGTCAAGAAGCGACTGGGACAGAACTGGAGAACAACATTATCGATACTGCTGTCAATGAATGGAGAAAGCGTCTCCTTGCCTGTGTTTGCATAGTAGGCCAACACTTCAAGCAATTTTACTGCAGGCAGTTGAAAAATGGACAACTGAATGATATGTTAGCCACAGTGTCAGAAATGTGACCAAAATGTGTTTTTTGCACGTTATGTTATGAATCGATCTTGCGCACATCATTCTTAGTAGGGACGTCCTCGTATTACATGGATGAAAACCATTCAGCAGGATCTGAAATCCAGCGACCTCAATATGGATGATGCAGTTGACTTGGCTCAGAACCATCCACTCTGGAGATTGATGTCTATGTTCGGCGCTACGCACTCTTAGTGGTGCTTGCCAGCAATGAATGAATGAATATGTTAATTAAGCAATCATATCGCATTGGATAAAAAGTGATATTACGCTGGTTGTGCTTTCCCCAGGTAGTGCAGAAACAAACGCTGGGTGAGGTGGGAAACTGAATGGTCGTTCGGTGGCAAGTTGTGTCAGGAATATTCGTACCAAAAATTATCAAAATCTGATAATTGGTTTTCAAGTTACAGTCAAAAATGTCGGGGATTTTTTTTTTGAGACACAGTGTATTTGATTATAATAAACTGCAAATCTGTTTTCTGTCACTCTGTGTGCAATAAATAATTCTGATCCCAAAACTGCATCCTTCGTTTTGCATAGAGCTAGAATTGAACATGGCTTGTTTTCAAAACCAGCCTTGTGATGCCTGTAGTAAGCATATATCATATATAATTTTTTTGCTTGAGTTTTTTTTAGCTTGAAACTCATGACTTCCTGAAAATTCAGGTCTATTGAGAACCCGGATTACAGCTGATGCATGGTAGTAAGCAGAATGTAAAGCAACTGTAACATACAAATAGAAAAAAACATAAGTAATAAAAAGTTACTTACTAAAGCGTTTGATATTATCTTTCAATCTGAAATTTAAAAAAAGTAGTCAATAAATCACAAGTTCTTCATAGCAAAGCAATTTAGTTGTGTTCAATACCAGTTTTTTCCCGAAAATTTTTGTACATCTGATATTTAGTAACATTTTCGTAAGTTTAACGCACAAACATTAGGTCCCAGGACTTTTTACAGGACAGATGCCCATCATATCACATAGTCAACAGCATAAGAATACTGTTAAGTTTAAACCTAAAAACATGAGAAAAAACACAACCTGAATAATGATATAGATAAAATGCTGATAAAAACAAGCACATAAAAAACACTGTTTAACAGTAAGCTGATCTCCAGTCATCGACAACACCACATAAACCAAGAACATGAAAATAAATCAAATGGTGATCTAAAAATAGAAGCTACCAAAGTGGCTGGCAGTAGAGAACTCACAGTTTGCTGATACAGATAAGATACTAATAAAAATGAGCATACAAAAACACATGCAAACTCACAGTTTGACAGTAAGTTGATCTCCATCAGGGTCACGGCCATCAACATCGGTCGGTTCCTCCGTCAAGTCTGTCAGCAGTTCGTGATAAGTGCCAACGACATACTTCTGTACACGTCTCCAGCAAGACTCTGGCCCACTACCTAATGTCATACACAGCAATCAGCTGCTGTATGGATTCACCAAATTGTGACTTTTTATTCCACGCATGCTACGTTCCTAACGTAGTGAAGAGGAGTATATGAGATCAGTGTAATATTGACAACCGACTGACGACCAACCTCCGTTCCTGGAACAGCCTTCCTGGAAGAAATTCAAATGGATATATCTCAACAACCAATCATGGGATCCACTTCAGGTTTGGTTCTAGAGTGGAGTTGTCGGAGTTGGCCAATTTAACAGTGCCATTTATATTTACACCCAACTGACCCTTGTTGCCATCGCAACAAAATTTGGGACAAAATGGGCTACAACTCGGCTTCTGTAAGACATATCTGCAAATTTTTTGAGTCTATAAAAGGGTTTTCTGGGTTGCGCCATCGAACACTGCAATCCACATTTTTCCCCAACCGACCCCCGTTGCCATGCGACAAAATTTGGGACAAAATAGGCTATAACTCGGCTTCTGTAAAAAATATCTGCAAAATTTTTGCATCTATAGGGGGGTTTTCAGGATCGGGCCATCGAAAGCTGCAAACCAAATTTTACCCCAACCAACCCTCATTGACATGGCAACAAAATTTAGGACAAAATTGGCTATAAATTGGCTTCTGTAAAAGATATGTCTTAGATCTATAGTTGCAGCTGTAGCAGTAGCAATACTGTAGTAGTAGTAGTAGTAATAGTAGTTGTTGTTGTTGTAGTATTGGCGTTTAGTGTGCGCAGAGTATACATTAGATTGGTTACAATCTAAAGTATTTCTTGTTACTGCATCATCCTCCTACCTCTTACCTAAATCAATTTAGAACAAACTGGTACAAAGAAATTATCTGTGCCGCAATAGCACAATTACATGAATTAAAGGAGATATAGACTTACTGGAATATTTCAGTAACAGATAAATCTAAAAACGGAATTAGTTGCAAATATAAAAATACAAAATACAAAGAAATTACCTGCACTGTAATAGCATAATTATGTAAAAAAAACCCATAAAAACTTATTCAAATAAGTAACAGAAAAAATACAAAAACTACCATAAAAATTAAGTTATATTGCTAATGTCAATCAATATTATCACTTCTACGGTACCATTACTAATAGAATTAATTTCATCAACAGGAAAAACAATTTTTCAGCATCATATCAAACTTTATAATTTAGCACACCTAGGACCTCAAAAGGTTGCAGAGATAGCACTAATTAGTGTTTATATTATTTACCTTCAACTTGTGATTCTTCTATAGCTTCCTCAGCCACATCAATGCCTTGTTTGCCCATTTCTTCACTAAAACAGATATAAAAAGCTATGTATTCATAGTCACAAAAACGACCAATACGTTTTCATTCACTTTTAGCTAACTGTACTTAAGTAAAGATTGAAATATTGGCATGGATGTCATAATCTGTCCATCTGTTTGTCTGTCTGTCCATCCGTCTGTCACAGATGTATTGTGGCTAAATGGTGCGAGATAGGGAATAGGTTGATAAGAAAATTACATATTGGCTTTCAAATGACATGACAACCTTTTTGTGGAAACAGTGTATATTGTGTTTATACATTAATACAGGATGGCATGTGCATCAAGCAATCAGATAGTTTCCAAAACAATTACCCTCAATCACTGCAGAGAAAGGTGATCACTTGAAAACAATGTTTAACATGACCACTCTTCACTGCAAAGATCCTGACTAATCATTTCTAAAACTGTCTGAATGTTCGATCTTGGTAAAGCACATAAGTATGTAAAACTTTTTATGTGCAACCTGGTGCACACAATATCCAAACATCTTTCTACATGGATCAAGAACACGACCTAAGTAGACTGCCCAGAGATGAGACAAAGGCTCATGACAAAAGCAGTCAGAGATTTGCTTTGCTAATGCTGGCAACCAGCTTCTTCTTACGTGCTCTGCCCCAAGACAGGTCCACTGATGGTGGCGCCATCTGTGCTTCTCTCTTCAGCTCCTCCTAACTGATCTCCATATGCTCCATATGTAGGTCCAGCATTTTCCTTCTTGGTTTTCCTCTTGGCCATTTCCCTTTCATCTTCCCCTCTAGTACAGTCTTCAGAAGACAGTCATGTCTCAAGACATGCCCTATCCAGTTTGCTTGATGATGCTTGATGAAGTGGACCAGAGAATGTTGTTCTTTCACCAGACTCAAGACTTCTTTATTTGACACATGTGCTGTCCAGCCGATCTTTTCCATCTTGCGCCATATCCACGTCTATAAAGTTTGTATTTGTTTGCTGTCTTCTTTTCTAAGCTACCAGCATGTCCAGCAAGCACGAAAAAAAACATAAAAGTTAACCACAATACACAAAAAGTTGCAACAACAGCATCATGGGTGAAAGAAATAAATTGCTAGAGACAGGAAGCTGCAATTTGCAACAGACAGTTGCAAATTTCCAACAGAGATGTTCAAAATTTCAATTTCTCCTGAATTCCCCCAAAATGGTAAATATCTAACTCCAAATTTTGAGTTTTTAGAAAAAAATACCCACACAAAAATTTATCACAAGCAAAAATTCAGAAGGTAGCAATTGCCCAGGTGCATAGGGCTATGATCCCCAATGCCATGATGGTATTACCTGGAGAATTTCTAACAGAAGCAAAGAATACTGAGAGAAGTAAAACTGACAAGCGACTGATTTGCTGCTGCAGCTGAATGCTGAGTTTGGCGTTCTTCTCTCGTTCAAGCTCCAACTGTCGGAGAATTTCATCAACATGATTCTTGTCCTTGTATTGCGTCAACTCTGCCTCTGACAACAATGACAAATTACTAATATAGCTTAAATGCCAAAGGATGAAACTGCAAAAGTAAAACCATTACGGTAGACATTAAAGCAATGCTGGGTGTAAAGAAAGCACAATGCATGAAATTCTGTGATGCACAACTGCCAAAATAATTACATTTTAAATACATGTCTCATCTATATGAATTATCTTTGTGTTCTATAGTAGCCCCCTAAATTGTAAAGATAAGTAACAAAATACTGTAACAGTGGAAATTTAATCACTGCTTTAATAACAAACTAAAATGCAAGTTCTTCCACTTGCAGATCATAATCCACATGCCCCCAAAATCTGACCACTATTCTTCTTTAAGTCATGCCCCACCATTTCAAAAGAGTATGTTAAAATCCACACTTATTATGTTTTGAGTAATGGCACACACAGAATCAGTTAATCATACCATCACCTTTACAAAAGGTAACAATCAATACTGACAATGTGATAACATAAGTACTTATGTTTTCATTTTCGATCATGGTTGCAACCAGCTGCTCTTGTAGCTGCGTAAGCTGCATGTCACCGACGTCCGACATAGCAGCAGTTGGCGTCGCATCGAGAAATTCATTGTCACTGTCAGTTGCCATTGCAAAGTCTCACTCCAGGCTCACTGCACAGCATCAAACGGATTACTAATCAGCAGAAATTACATCAACAAAATAACAAAACAAAAAATCTTGAGTTCATTATGATGCATGCATACGCTTGAGCTAAATTGCTAAACAACTAACTACGTAATTTGTCCACTGCCAGTTTGACAATGAACAATGTACTCTAGGGCGGTATTCAGCAAATTACAAACTGAAATCAAAGGTTTTGTTTACACAGTTGACGTCATTTCTCAGTGTCGTCATAAACAACAACAAACAACTTGAACCATTTACAACGAAAACAATGAACGACAACGACGACAAAATAACCGTAAGTATACGCTACGTTATCACAAAAAGAAGAGTTACATACGAAAGACTGTCGTGCAACAGTTGTCATAGACATCAATCGTTTAGTTCATTATAAACGCATCTATAATCAGCTAATTCACGTACCATAGAATTCTATTTCAAGTAGTTGTTTACTTTACATGATGTGGGTAAATCGAAATCACAATCAGTTAATAAAATCGAAAAAAACGTAAAGAAATCTAATTATCAAATTATAATTAGTCACTTTACATAACTTGTAAATACTTTTTCAAAAAATTACTAGTTTGTTAGCCTTGTAATTTTTATTAAAAATAACAAAAAGTAACTGAGTTAAATGTTTTGACGTATTGTAGTGTTGTAATGTAGTTTCTGTTTACGTTAAATGTCTCGTACAAGTTGATTTTCGTTGCTTTTTTGCACAGATATGAAACTGCGACTCAGACACAAAGGAAGAACCGTTTCAGTTGAATTAAACAATGATACAACATTGAGCGTGTTGACGTTGCAAGCCCAGGATTGCTTCAGTATTATGTCAGTGTTCTGTCTATTGGCATTGGATTCGGACTTCATATCAGCTGTTGGTCACGTCCGTCAAGTTGGATGAATATTCGATATTCGCATATTCGAAAAATTACCATAAATCAATAAAACCTTCACTTTTCTGCCAGGATACGCCCCTTACAACACTGCAACACTGCAACTGGAAACGATAATATAATCGCCTCTGCACTGCAAGCTATTTTTTCCACAATTGTTACGTTTCGTCCGAATATCGAATATGCAACAGAGTTGGATGCATATTCGATATTGGGATATTCGATATTCGCATATTGGGACGAAACGTAACAGTTGTGGAAAAATAGCTTGCAGTGCACAGGCGATTTTATTAGGGTTTGCAGTTGAAGTGTTGCGTGCTGTAAGCGGCGTATGGTGGCAGAAAAGTGAAGATTTTATTGATTTCTGGTAATTTTTCGAATATGCGAATATTGAATATTAATCAAACTTGACGGACGTCTGTTGGTCTTGTTTACATGTCTGCTTATTTTATTCGTATGCTTAATAATTTATATTGTGGAGTGAGCTGTGAAGTGCGTGTTTGTGTCGATGCAGGGATGATGTAATCTTGAGTCTGAACAACCGTGATGCCATTGAAGGAGATGATGAGAGCATAAAAGAACTCGGGATTGTTTCCGGTGATCTGGTTCATGTAATTTCCACTGACAGTACTGGAACTGAGGCAAAGTCTGTGTCTGAGTCTGTATCCAAGTCAAGCGTTGGCATGGCCTGTTCTTCCGAGTCCGGAATTATGAAGCCAGGTGTTGCCGATATGGAAACTGACACTGTCAGTCAACATTGTGGCGAAGCGTTGGTGTACAGCAGTGCAGGTGCTGATGAAAGAACTGGTATTTAACTAATGACACTTATTATTCATTGCTTTTGGTGTAAATCTTTCTACAAAACTATGTTACATATAATTGATTATAATTTAATATACAAAGCAAATTGAGAGAGTAGTAACACATATTGTATTTTTCAGATTCGTATTAGATTTTTCCAACTAAATGTGATTTTTTAAATAGTACTTAATTAATGTTTTGTTTACATTATTGCTTTTCTTCCTTGATTGTTTAGCAGCGATTGTAACTAGTTCATGCTCAATGGGTATGTAGTTCTTTTTGTGTTGTTATTTAGTCTTTTTAGTTTCACTGCACAGTGCCCTTTCAACTCCAAAGAGGCAGTTTATCGGGTTTAACATTCATAAGTTTGTAGTGATCTTACTATGATTTCAACAAGAAGACTATGTTTTACGAGGATTAAGGATTAACAGAGTGTTTCATTTTTCACTGCTTGCATAATGCTGTTGATCTCAGATAGCTGCAAGCTTTACATAAGATACGATATTAACTACTATTATAAGTCCATTATCAGGAAACCGTGACTATCTGAACATGCTCTGTTGTTGCAGCCGAATCATATGCAATGTCTGCGGAGGAGCTGCAGCTTGTTAATCGTTACTTAAATGAGCCAATGGTTGTGCGTGAAGCCACGGATCAATCTCTCCCACAGACCCTTGTCTTGGCATATTCTCTCATCCAGCCAAAGACTGCAGATGCTGTTCTGCTTGTTGTGCTGGATGTCTTGATGTCAGAGCTTGGTTACCAGCGAGTCACAGTTTGTCTTGCTGAATTTAGTTTATCATAAATGACTATGACTATTTCTATAGGCAAATAAATTTTGCTATTGCTAGAGGTGTCTAATAACATGAAATTTTGATCATGTGTCTGCTTTGTGTTGCACGCAAGTGTCAAATCAGGCTTAAGAAAGAAGTTGCTGTGCTTTTGGTTGTCATTTGTCCCTATAAAAAACCTGCATCCTTAAAGTTGCTATTAGAGCCTCAAAAATATTATTACATTTGTACTTTGCTTCTAAAGTTTTACTGAAAAAAAACTGTTAGCGTTTAGTGTGTAATGCTGCAATGTGTTAAATTTGATTCTCGTGTGTACTATTTAGCGTGTCATTTGCTGCTTTTGAGTTGTTGTGAAATATTGCGTAACATGTCATGATATAAAAATAAACATTTAAGAAAATATTTTCTGCTCCCCATTCTTACTTTTTAGTTGGCTTCAGCTGGAAGCAGATAATTATTATTTATGCCTGATGATAGTGATCTTTTATGCTCTGTGAATTGGTTCTGATTTTTGCATTGCTGTTCTCATGTCTGCATGTGAAGGAATGTTATCCACCTGTGGACTGGGATTTGGCAAGCGGATCAGTTTTTCTCAACTACACATACCCCACAATGCTTTCCGTCAAGTTCCAGCTGCTCTGTGTGCGAATGTCGAGGCAGCTGATTGTTCATGGTATGTGGACTTTTACATTCACACAGTTTAAGCACTAATATTAAGCTGCTAAATTGCTGATTAACTAACATTATTCATACCATTGCAGTTTTAATTGAGCATCAGGAACAGTGTATTGTGTAGAATGAAGAATTTTTATGGTCGTGTAAAGTTTTTTTTATTTTCGTGCTTTCACAGCGACTAAAAGGTCTGCCTGTGTGTGTTTTGTAGCTTGCTATGAAATGAAATGTGTATAACATATTCTTAGTTCAGAATGCACCAAAATCCATCTGGGTGAAATTACAATACTCCTAAGATTCTTTTATGAGGGAGAAAAGAGGAGAGGATGTGAAAGGAGGGGATTGAATACAAAAAGCATACCATAGTAAAAAGCAAAATGTTCATTGTGAAATTTTGTGTATCTCCTGAGCATTCTGGCACTGGACATGGCTCGAAAATTGGTTTTAAAACAAAAAACTTTGAGAGTTTTTCTAGGGTTTTCTATTGTGCAGTTTCAACTGACGGTTGTATCTAATTTCTTATTTTAGTTGTGATATTTTTGAGTTTTTGCTATGTATAATTTATAGAAAATGATGTGGCCAGGAGACTGATGTATTCTATGATGCTCTTTTGCATACGGTTTTCACGTCAAAATTACCAAAAACCTAAAAAACCTTTCCCAAAAAAAACAACCTGTTCTTTCCAGCTCAGAAGGTGTTTCTGTATGTTTGGGAGTCTTTCTCTCTCTTGTGACCTGATATCATCATTTATCATTTATTCATCTCAGGCAGTTTGGCCCATAACACATATACACTGTGTCCGGTGAAAAACGGACCCCCTAGACATTGTGCAATAAAAATGTCAAATCTAAACGGATATGGATAACATACTGCAGTTGCTCAAGCGGAAATGACATTTGTTGACGCAATCAAAATAACATAAACAATAACAAAATGATGTTTTCTGCAGATTATCATGTTTAAATTAAACTGTTGAGGCAAAAGAAAGGGTATGGTGCTAAAAAGTTTGTTGCGAAATTTCCCAGAAAGCTGTGGATGTTGTCAGGATTAAGTAAACGGTTGCCTAATACTGGACACTGCACATTTTGAGGCGACATCACAAAAGCTGCATTAACTATTGTTTGCGTAAATTGATTTAAGTGAAATTTGGCACTTTGATTGCCAATAGATTGTGCATTTCTCGTGTAAAATTTTGCCAGAATTGGATGTTGTTTGTTAAAGTTACGCAAATGAACACAGGAGTTTACTTATGTAACACCATATTGGTAATGGAGATATTTTATTATTGATATTTAACAATTAATTTAGTTTTGGTAAGAAATAATATTTCTTAACAAAATTTGGCAGTCGTTTCAGGAATTTATTGGGAATTAAGTGTGCCAAACGTTATTCATATACATTTAGATTTGACATTGTTATTGCATGATGTCTAGGGGATCCGTTTTTCACCGGATTCAGTGTGTAAAAAACAGACACAATACGTTACACGTGATCAACGGTTATTTTGCGCACAGCAACACTGATAGTATTAGACTGCGATAAAATTATGCTGTTATGCTTTCATTGCTGTGGTTGTATTGACAGGTCTGGTTCGGATGTCTGATGACATTATACAGAAACGAACTCGACTTCAGCTAACGACTTCAGACTTTATAAAGATCGATGGCAAGTAACCTCTGTCGTCTTTTCGGTTTTTTTTTATAGTTTTATGGAAACTTTTGTCTTGTTTTTTTTGTGTTTGTTTGTGACCAGCACTTGCTGAGCTTGGTCATCATTGACTGTAATCAAAGCTTTTTGTAACTCTGGAAAAAGAGTGACTGAAATTAGCTTTTGATTTGTTTATGATGTGTGGCACTGTATAAATACATTTTGACTGATCGATTGACTGGCTTACTGACTGAATATAGCAGCATATTGTAAAAAGCAACTGTTATTTTATCACTGTCATTGTTTTTTGGTTTCTCGGCTAATTGGTTTAAGTTGTTGGATCAACTGGCAGCTGTGATAAGTTGAACAGACAAGCACATAGTGCAGTTCACTTTGGCATATAATAACAATTGATAATTCAATTTCAAAACATTTTTGCAGTTTTTTTGGCCAGTGGCTTTTATTGTCATTTATAGTTTTATATGCTGTGAAACTGTTTGGTCATAATTTTACTTCCATCACCTTTATCGCAGTTGATGGCCGCAAATTCTGCATTGTTTGCCACAATCGACCTACAAATTTCTCGAATTTTTGCTTCAAAATAATTTAAGTTTTGCCAGTAGTGTCAAGGCATTTCTAGCTTCATTGAACAAGGCACTCCGAGTGCATTAAACGGTGAACCACCAGTGCAGTTTTTGCTGAATGTGCATTGATCGTCATTAACGGTTAATTAGTGAATATTACTGAAGTTTGTTGTTAGAATAATTTTCCAGCCTGTGTGTATATAGCTGATGGATCACTCACGTATCGGGGAGGTAAACTGCCACAGCTGTCTCGTACATTCAAGGACAGCACGGCTTATCCAATGCTTCAGTTTGCTATGCAGGGTCAGTGAGAGAATGAATGTCAGTGGCATAGACATGGGGGGACTGGGCAGGTGGCCCATACCCCTCCCCCAAATCTCTCAGACAAGACATAAGCATACGTTCAGACTCCACTAAATTGCCAATTTGGTCAGTTTATTCTGAGGAAATTAATTAAAATTCGTTCCACCACAGCTCATAGTCTAACGCTGTGATGCATTAAATTCAGATGGGGCTCTGCTCTGGACCCCACCTGGTAGCTTACATTGCATCTCCTGACTCCTCCAGCTGCAGTTTATGGGTCTTTTTTCTAAAGGAAGTGGGGAGGTGAAGAGGGAAGGAAAGGAGAAGGGAGGGAGGGTAAAAAGGGAGGAAAAGTGAGGGGAAAGGACAAAAGGGTTAAGTAAAGGGGAGGGGAGGGAGACGAGGTCCCCCAATTGACATTCCTGGCTACGCCACTGATGAATGTTCTTGTCATGATTTTGTCCGAAGGCATCTACAAAGCAACAGAAATGAGCTGAATTGAACTGATATCAGTTCACTTACTTACTTACGGAGCATACTGAAATATGTTGGTGCAGTTTAACTCGTTTCAGTTGTGTTGCAAAGATGCTACAAAGTTAACAAACTAACACTACGCAAGTTCGGTCCAGTTTACTTCATTTCTGTTGCTTTATACATGCTGACGAAAAAATGATAACAAAGTCTCAGACATAGTACTTCTTGTTTCAAGAAACATTTGTGTAAATTCTTGAAAATGTTGGAATAACTAAATTTTACATTTATTAATTGTCTGAAAATGTATTTTTAAAAGGCATTTGTCAATGGTTTTAATGATGGTTTATCTTTCTTTGATGTTATGTCAGTGTTGTGTCTGCATTCTGTGTTGTGCTGTGTGCTGTACGTTGATAACAGATAACTTTATTATGTTATTATTGTCTTGTTGCAGTATGTTTTCTTGTTGTCTGTTGCAGATGGTGACACAATTGTTGTACCTTCCTTTGCAACTCTTGTCAACGAGCTTAAGGTACTTATTATTAATATTAGATTCACTCATTATTAACATATCTGTCAAGCTTGTTTCCATTTATTATAGTTTGTCACTAAAATTGCAATAGTAGAAAATTGTAAGCTACATGCAGTTTAGTTAATCATTAGCTGCCATGCTGCCATGTATTGCTGTGTGGTTTTACGTTGTATATCTATTTTTGTTTTTTTTATGCAGTTTATTATATTTGTCAAGAGAGAGGTCTTGTGCTGTTGTAGTTTGTGCAAATTGCAGAATATTTAGTTATGTACATTTTATCAGTTTACTGATAAAATGTGCCTATCTGCAACCATTACTGATATTGGAGGAAACAAGAAATCTGAGCTAATGCTCATGAGATGCACGAGAGCCTATGGCAGTTCCTGTTTGCAGGTAATCTTGGTCTATCTCTATCCGTTTCATTGCAATTCACTCTTTTGCAACCAAAAATTGCCAAAAAATCACTTAAGATCAATATTTTTAGGGTTCAAGGTCATTCAACGTCATCGATGTTGACATTTCTAAAAAGCTTGTCGCCAGTGCTTGTTATGATAAGCAGCATGTCTGTGCCTATCTGCAACCATTTACATGCTAGACAAGACAACAGCGGATAAATAACTATTTTTTAGAATGATACCCCTCTTTGACACCCACGTGCACAAGCCTTTTTGAATTCGGAGGGTTTGAACTTGGACTGCTAAAATCTACATTCAGTGCTAAAAATTTCATATGCAGGATGTCTTGGTCTATCTCCAGCCATTTTGGCGCAATTCACTCTTGAAATGCGTGTTGCAGCTCAAAATCGCGAAAAATTCACTAAAACCCCCTATTTTGGGGTTCAAGGTTATCGATGTTGACATTTCTAAGAAGCTCGTCATCAGTGCTTGTTATGATCAGCAGCATGTCTGTGCATATCTGCAAGCATTTTTACATTAGACGAGCCAACAGCGGTAGAATAACGTCTTTTTAGGAGGCATGCCCCTCTTTCGCCCCCTCGTTCATGGGGACCCCTTTCACCCAGTGGCATGAAATTTTGTCGCGAAATACTAGAGACACTGGGCTATTATATGGTGAAAACCAGAAGTCTCTATCTCAACTGGTCTTGAAACGGTACTGGGTCGTGACAGATGGATGGACAGACGGACAGAATTACCATAGCTAATACATGCTATAGCCCTCACGCGTAGAAACTGCTATTACTAGTGCTATCTGTTTTTGTTTAGCCAGCCTTTGTTGTTCATTAAGCCTAAGAAGGCACACTCTGGGGACTGCTTCACGATGTTTTTATGGGTCACTTGACATAATTTAACCAACAGGTAAATAGTGATAAAAATTTTTGTTAATTTTTGCATATTATTTCTGATGTGGTAGATGCACATAATGAAGTACCTGAAAGTGGAAAGCCTTGTTCAGTTATCAGCGGTCAACAGAGAATTTAACTGCATCGCTCGGCAGCCAATTCTTTACCGTAGACTCTACGTTAAAGACTTTGGACGTAAGTTTGTTACTCATTCGATGTAATAGTGATTTCTTGCAGTCAGTAATGGCTGAGTTAAATGCCATAGTAAAAGGTAAATGTATCCGATAGTTGATACAAGTGTAGCAGCTGATCTCAGTCAAGGCAGTCAGCCTGCATGTGACATAGTCATAAACCTGATGGTAGGCTGCCATTACTTTCCACCAGGCCTGCAGTTACCTTCCCAGCCAGAGAGCATCACCGCCCTTTGAACGGAACCAAATTATACTGCTTGGTGATAGAGGCACATGTGTGTGAATAACTTGCTTGGCGTTGTTACCTGGTACTTTGTATATTACAAATAATCATTGGAAAAATTAGTCGATTGATATTTACATTGTGGTCTAGTTGCACCAGTCTTGTGGTGGGCTGGTTATATATCTATATGTTGCAAATTTTCTTTTGTATATTTCTGCCCAAGATGTACAAAATTGAGCTAACGGTTACAACTAACTGTAATCATTATTTGGACATTATTGGGATGCACGGTAATAATAGTAGTGACGGCAACAGGTTTAAGCATAATAAACAATGTTCTGTGCGCAGTAATACTTGCTGGTAATGCTTGTAGAACCGACCACTTGATCTGAAGGCTTGTGGTCTTGGTCTCTGGGGTGCTGATATATTTGGATTGTGCTGTTTTACTGCAGGAAGAACGGACATGACTTTAGACCAGAACTGGATCAGTGTAAGTTATCGCTTTACAACTTTGTGCAGTTTTTTCACGTTAATTATGTTTCGCATATTTTAGCTGTCTGCTGTTTTAAGTTGTAATTCTGTAATTTTAGTTTTAAAAGTTTCCGATACTGTGCAGAACATGTGCTTAGTTGTATTCTATTTGTGTCATGATCGGCATTAAGAGTGCAAATAATACAGCTTCTACGATTTACTTCAGAAAACTAAGCTGTTTAAATAGCATTGATGTTATGTTATGCAGAACGTAACATTATTATTTTTATTTTGTTATTTAGGTTAGACAGATAAACAATCAGTTGTGCTATTTTTTCTGTTCTGTGTTATCAAAAGTGAAAAGGTATTTGTGTTGCTATTGCAGTTATGTATAAATAGTTGTAATTTGATGTGTTGAAATGCTGCTTACATTTGATCTATCTGTTTATCACATCAGCTGTACAAGGAGGAATACAGCCGGCGAAAGAAATTTCGTCATATGCGACACTGGGAATTTCCACCGGTTTTACCGTTCATGGGTCCGACTGTCCCGGACTATCCACCAGCATATCCACGCTGTCCACCTGGTTTCATCGGCGGAGACTACGATCTGTATCCAAATGTTGCTCCGGGTTTGTGTTTTGTGCAAAACAGCATTATTACTGATTATTCAGTTTGACATGAAAATGTAGTAATTAGTAATGTAATTGTGTTGTTTTTATATCCTGTGAATACGTTATGTTACTCTACACCTTGCAGTTAATAAGCAAAGGCACTTTTGCAGTCCAATCTGTTTCCGAAATTTTTTGCCAGAATTTTTTTTCAGCCATTATTATGTTTCTATTTTACTTGCCCATGAATGTACATTTATTGATCTGCGTCACTTTCCTTGCAGTATTGTTGCCTGGATTTTCACTGAAGTTTTGCACTTTGGGGTAAATATGAACTGGTCAGAGACATTTACGAGTTACGGGGAAGGTTAGTTGTAACCAGCTATGCTAAAAAAATACCATTTTTAGGTGGCGGCCTGGAGCAGTGTTTTTGAAGTCAACATGATCTAACAGCACCACTATAGAAATATCATTATTATTATTTTTTTGTTTCCACTAATAAAGATCCTGGAGGTTAAAAACAAAGTCTGGAGTGATTAGAGGTCTGGTGCATCGTCGGGATCAACAAAACGTTTTGCTGATCAAGATGGCATTAAAACACTGCAATAAGACTGAGATAGTTAATAAGTTATAATAAGTTCATCAAATTACAACCTTTTAATATTGTTTTTGTTGACGTTTCGGCAACCGCTGCTGCCTTCGTCCAAACGACTGTCCACCAGGTGTAGCTGTGGCGGACAGTAAGTAGTCGTAGATGTGTGGAAGTTGGTAGGACCCCTCGTCTTGGTTCATCGACTTGTTTTGTTCTTTTCTAATGCGTATCGCTTCCCTGATTCACCGGTCCATTCTGTTGCTTTCTCTGTTGATCACATTATAAAAGAACAAGACAAGTCGATGAACCGAGACGAGGGTCCTACCAACTTCCATACATCTATGACTATTTACTGACCGCCGCAGCTACATCTGGTGGACAGTCGTTTGGACGAAGGCAGCAGCGGTTGCCGAAACGTCAACAAAAACAATAATAAAAGGTTGTAATTTAATGAATTTATTATAACTTATTAAGTTATGTTTCAACCTATGAGTCTATTTAAAGAAGACTGAGGCATGTTGCCACAGAAAGGATATGTCTCGTGAGTCTCATGATGGTGGTTGATCGACCACCAGAGCATTATTTTTGTTATGATTATAGTAGTGTTGCTGAGGCATTATTTTTAAAATATATTATGCATTAACGCATTAATTAACACATCATAATATTGCTAGCTGAGACGGTAACTGGAGTGATGCCCACGAAATCCCGTGACAGTAGCGATGAAATGGCAACAAAACATTTTTTAATTGCTTGAATATTATTTGATCGTCAAATAACCGCAGTTCAATGGAAAATTGAAACGCCTGCTTCACCGAATTAAGTGAATTTATGTATGTGCGTTAATTTTTTTACTCCTCGCACGCTACGTTTCTAACGTAGCGAAGAGGAGTATATGAGATCAGTGTAATATTGAGGACCGATCGACGACTGACCTCTGTTCCTGGAAGAGCCTTCCTGGAAGAACTTCAAACGGTCATATCTCTGTAACGGTGCTAGATAGATGCATGGTCACTATGGACCACCCATAGGAAGTCGACCCCTGGGAGGTCGTGACCCCATTATCTTTGAGGCGCCATATCTTCGTAATGGTGCCAGATAGATGCATACGTTGAAGTACAACAAGACAAATGGCAACTAGCCTCATTGACTGTTATTGGAAATTTTTCCTCTCGGTTACTAAAATCGTGCAATATTTTACGAACTTTGGGAGACAATTTCCAATGACGACCTCGATGCCAGTCACTATTAGTATAATATTAAACTATTAATATAATATTAAACAGTATAATATTAAACAGGTCTCAATTAGACGCCTGGTCTCTAATACAAGCCGAAAGGAACAAAAAAGCTCTTAAAAGAATACAAAAGAAAATGATGCGCGTGAGGAGTACATCAGATTGGTCACAATCTAATAATATTTCTTGTTTTAGCGTGTTATTTCTCTAATGTGCTAACGCGTAAGTTGATGCATTAATTTAACAGCTGTAGATTATAGTGATTTTTATGCATAAAGATCTGTCTATTTTTTATTTGTGTCAGATCTGCTGCGACTACCTGATCCTCTGCAACTGTCACGCCACCTGGCGCCGGATTCTGTACTAGACCCGACGTCTGCACTGGAACACCAGCTTCCATCAGTCCTGCCGGCAATGCATCCAACATCTCTTACTGGTTCCAGTAGTGGTCGTGGTCGAAGTTCAACCACTCGACCTTTTCTCAACGCCGGCTTCAGATACTTTTGATTAGACCCAAGGGTTTAGACACACGGCTAGACCCGTAAGCGACTCACCAGCCGTTTCCTCGCTCGCTGCGAGAAAGTGCAACGTTCCATCAGAAAATGTCAAATCGTTGCTTAATGTTTTGGAAAATACGACAAAGTATTACTTTTTTGTCGCACTTTGCATAGATTGAGTAGTTATTTCATAATTTTTTAAATGATGCAGGAGATATGATCTCCATAAAATCACGTGAAGGTCGATTCCATAGATGGCTTTCTTTAAATTTAAGTGTGTGATACCCAAAGTGGAAGCGATTGAGATCTTTCTGAACTTTGGGGGTCAAAGTCAAAACTCTAACCGCTAAAATTCACATTTAATGCTAAAAATTTCACACGCAGGTTGTCTTTGTTTATATATATTTAGCCATTTTGGTGCAATTCACTCTTCAAATATGCATTGCAGCCTAAAACGCAATAGGCTGCAAGGCATATTTGAAGAGTATTGTGGGTTTCAAGGTTGTTCAAGGTCGCCACTTTTGGTTTTGATCCTAAGGACTTATGGGACTTCCTATAACTGATTAATAGGGCCTAGTAAGCTTGGCGCTATCTCGCGTCGTTTCTAAGATCCTGAAACTAGAGTCTAATTTGTGGCAGCCGACATTGAAGATTTTTGCTATCCTATCTTGCACCGCTTTGACAGTAGCATGCAGAACGTGATAGACAGACAGACAGACAGATGCCTCAACGATAGCGAAGATATGCAAAACATCACATGCTGTCGCGCGTGAAAAATCAAGTGCCGTTTTAAATTTCGCTCGTTTTGATTCGCTCATATGTATTGTCGCTCGCTCACGGGTAAAATCTCGCTCGCTCTCACTCGTCCCATTTCTCACTCGCTCTCGTTCTCGCTTACAGCTCTACACACGGCCACGTGCCCAATACACAGTGGGTTCTGTTGGAGCTGTATGCCAACCAAAAATTTACGCACCCATACAATGCACCTGCAAGCTTTATCCAACTTTTTGTTCCAGTATTGATGAAGCATGTTATTACAGTTACGTTCTTAATGCTGTTAAACCTATTAATTCTTGGATATTAGTTTGATTTGGACAGGATCCATTAGTGCTCATTCTTATAACTTGAAAACCATGTAAACCTGAATACTCATGGGTCAAGTTGGGTCTTTATGAAAAACCACGTTTAACTCCCTCTCCTTTAAGAAAATACCAGTTGCACCTTTTTAAAAAATCATGGTTTTGAACTTGAATTCAGACCTGTGGAATTATTATGTTTTTGTCAGAGTTTATTTCACAGCCCAACAGTGATGACCTGCTGAAAACATGTTCATTGCCATTTCTTTAAAATAGAGCAATCTATTATGGCTCACGTAATTGGATTTTATTGGCTTACATAATGAACTGATATCATACCAAAAAACACCAAAAGTACAAAGATACAAAAAACGATTAAGCAGGAAATTATTTGATGAAAATGAGCTTTTTGTGCGTTTTTATAACATTACTAATTTTTAAATGTAATTTTTTGATTACAGCAGCTTAGCATGGTGCACCTATTTTGGTCTAACCTGGTTCATTTCGACTCTGGAGATTTCTAGCCCTGGTTTTGCTTTCAGACACACATCTGGACCAGATAGTCGACTTTGCAGTTCGAAAATCATTTCTGTGTTGTCAGCTAGGTGAGGAACGTCTGCGGAGACACTGGTCATTGACTACCAGTACATTGTTCGTTGCTGTTATGTTTGCAGATGTTCATTTTTTTCACTTTAAATTTTTTATTGTCACAACTGTGTATGTAATGATTTAAGCAGGGTTGCATCGAACATGCTGATTAGAATTCTGCTGGTGGAAAAATATGCATTATGCACTGTGTGGCACTAAAGATGGTTAAACACATTTAAAAGTCTCTGTTTGTTTTGGACTTGTTGTCTAACCAGCTATAAAGCTGAATTTGGGTTTTAATTTTTGTGAACGTACGTTGTACAACTTGTTCTGCGTTTGCTGTAGACTTTTGATTTGTTGTGGATATGTTATGTCATTGTATGTAACAAATTCTCAACAGATTGCAGTTCGTGGTTTAAGCCATTGGCATGTTATAAGAGCATGCATATTTGAGGTGGGGGTTGGTTTGCCTCGGTGTGTGTTGCACTGGCCTTAATCAATCTTCTACATTTATTACACTCGACGGCAGCACAAAATACAGTACGTGTTTGAGACAAAGCTATAGCGTCACCGTGATTCTATAAATTTCTGTATCGTTACGTTATCACTGTCGCTGAACTTCCTAACTTCTGCTGCTTTCGTGCTACATCTCCACCAATTTTGGTTCGTTTTTTTCGCATTCTGGTGAAGCTGTTTGCAAAATAAACATCCTATTAAGTTTGATCTGATCGTACGTTACGTGACTGATTGTTGCAATTGTAGTGCATGTAGTTATTTATGGTTACTTGAACAAGTTGTGTGATGGCAATTAATGGTGTGAAAAAGAGGTTTTTCGTCAGTGTTACTGATATTAAGCAAGCCGATGGTCCTGTCCAGATTGGCATTTAGGCTTTTTTTTAACTTACTATGGAGAAATAGGTCGACACTTGTTTGTAGACTTTTTTGTGTCCACTTTTATTTTTAGTTAAAAATATTAACAACTGATGCATTTCAGTATAGGTTTAAATGTGTACGATCTTTTTTTAAATTATGCTCTCACGTAATTTTTATTCATTGATAAACTGCAGAAGAGATAGAAGCAAATGCTGCCACTTCACTTCAAATCTGTTGCCACACCACCTTGTGCAATATTAATCTAGGCTTATGCGAGTTTTATTTATGTTGGTCAAAGTAGGCTTAACGCAACGTCAAACATTAATTTTGTTACATTGTATAAATTGGACGTATTTTTGCTCGACGAAGTTATTTTTGGTTTAATTCGTCTATAGCTACCTATTTTTCCTTAGATTGGTCTGTCTGTTACATTCGTGCCCTCTGCTCAAACTGTTGGACCGATTGACATGTCATTTAGTAGTATTTGCGGGATGTAATGACACGTGTTAGATAGGGTCAGTGACGTCAGCGGAACTACGATATAGTCCAGCGTGCTCGCTTAACCACTCCATCAGTGCGATGTCAAGCATTTAAACAGCGCGCGTCGTTGGCGTCATCCATCCGTGTCGTTCGCGTTGCGACGTGCATCGAGTTCGTAGGAGCCTAGCCTAGTCGGCTGGACGTTGGTCGTAGAAATAGCCAGTGAGAATGTGAGATAGGCTTAGATCAATAGAATTACAAAAGAAGCCGTTTACAGCGTCTTCAGTCTGTTAGCTGCCAGATCTTCGATGCCAGGTCAGCAGCGTCACGACACTGTCGTCCAGGTTGGCTACAGACTTAGTACAGGGGAAAAAGAAAACTGGAGTCTGTTAGTACTCTGTTGTGGCCTGCAGTGTAGCCAACAACAGTCCGGCTCAGCTGTTTTAAAGTATGTCCTAGCCTAAGTTTTGTGCTGTGAAGTAGGCGCAATGTCTCAGTACACTGAGAGTGTACTCCAAACACTCAAACGCTATTCTGCGTCTTTAACACTTGGGAATATAGCAACGTGCATGACGAAATCGTCGAGCTAGGTCTGACCACCAAGTATTTGTCAGAACTGGGTCTAACTTATAACCTACTGAAATTAGTTTCGGTCGATTTTCAAAACCTGCATATGATGCGTACGTATTTCAATAGGCTAAATTAGATCTAGTTCTGACAAATATTTGGATATTTAGTACAGTTTATGGATAAAGTGCATGGGGTAAGTTAGGCCTACAGCTGGGCTACGTCGTTGTTTCGGTGTGCGTGCATGCATGCTTGCGAAGCCATGCGCACGTCATGACACTGCAGTCGGCACACTACAAAACAAGTGGACCGTGACGCCTGTATGTGAGTGAATAGCGTAGTACTTATCGTAAGTATTTACATGCACGTCGTCGATAAAATGCCTATCAGTAACCCGCAGGTGGTAGGGTCTATACTGGTTAAATTGAACAATAGGTCCGTTGGCAGTAATCGCTGTTTTTGCAACTCAAAAACTGCAGCAAATGTTAGAAATTGTGGAGAATTTACCTGCGGGACAGTGAAGATTTTTATGCGTGGCGCTTATTCTTTAACTCGCACACTGCCTGGTCTGACGTGTTCAGTTAGGTAAGAGTCTAGGTATATATTTCTCGCTATCACTCTCTGACTAAATCTTGTAAGCTTACATGCATCTCGCGTGAAAGATTGCACAGCGCTGGATCGAAAACTGGTGTGGAAAACGTTCGTAAATTTTAATTGTTGCAAACTAAAAACCTAGGCTTTTCAAACAAATTTTCCAGCCTTGTTCAGGGTGTCGTACCGATCGATCATCGAGGTTTGTAGAACCGACGTGATTGACATGCAATTCGGTGCATTTTTAAAACTTAATTAAACTTATAATTGTGCCATCACGCTGCGCGCCGTCTGCAATGACATGTAATCATTTGCCACTCGTGTCTGAAATAAAACGCATGTGCGACGGACCGACGGTTATATATCGCAAAAGTTTCTATCTTATTGACGCCCTACAGCTATGCTGACGATGTGTTGTTTGTCCGTCGTCGTCTGTTCGTTGTTGGCCGTATTGTGGCTAAACGGTGGGAAATAAAGCTTAAGTTGTTATTGATCACTGATATGAAGTCGCATATTGGCTTTCAAATGACATGAAAATCGATGACCTTGGCCGATCGTGAAGGGTTATAACACACTATGGTATGCCAATCGTATTGTGGCTACACGGCAAGTCGTATATGGGTCGGCGATGATACCGTCAGATAGGGCGCTGACGACTTATTATAAGCTGTCAATAGTAACCATGTCCCTGCCCTATCTGCAGCGGTTTGGCCGCAATTTTAAATGAAAAGTTTTCAGTTGCAATAGTGGCAGTATCTCGAAAAATGTGAGAGGCCAAAATTACTATCAATCACTAATAGGAAGCGGCATATGCTTTTTCAGATTACATGAAAATTTTTTGACTTTGGATGATCTTGAAGGTCAGTACTGCAACAGAAACTGTATAAGCTGTAGCGCGTTTTACCTAGCGACAGCTGGGCTTTCTTGTTTAAAAATGTGAGCTGTGCACGCGATTGACTTAAGTCTTAAATTTGTAGCTGCAGCGTGTTCGTGCAGTGACGTCGTGCGTGGGTCCGCGCATAGTCTACAGAGTTGACACGATTTAGCTTTTGACGAACTGACCAATGGGCGAGCCCATACAGTCACTTACTTATAGTCGCCGTTAGACTGTGCCTACTGTAATGCATTGCTGCTTGATGCCCATTGGCCAGTTCGTCAGAAACTGAACCATGTCATTCCAGTTTAGTTCATTTCAGCTTAGTTCAGTTGCGTCGCTCTGTAGGCGCCTTTGTAATTAAATGTTTGGGAATGCAGTTGCGAATTGTCAATAGACACAATACGTTAGAGTATGATTGTTAGCGCAACACTACTTTTTGCGATTAATTGATTGATGCAACAGATGTAACGCTCGCTACCTACGCCCTCCTTTCTTCCCTGTTAAAAATTTTTGGTGTAAGTCAAAAAATTTTTAAAGTCCGAAAATGAAATAAGTTTCCTAATGTCTAAAATTGGCCAAAAATAAATTTCTATGACTGAGCGGTGGTATACACAATTAAATACAATGAACGAACGATCTAATTAATAACAACATTAAACAACATCAATGTCGATTAACGTTAAGACTGATTAATGTTAATATTAAGTCGATATATAGTCCCATAAACAAATAAGCTTGATCTATAAGTAAGAAGTCTGTACATATCAAGTGAGATAATGTTGTGACAGTGTTCGCCAGATGGCGCTATATAGTTCTTGATACATTATATGTGTGCGAGCTAATGTCAGCTATGA
>Ga0209671_1000780_pt1 | contig 23377 bp, 9 predicted proteins | sample WorMetHERISLAND2_2_FD_187401 | JGI IMG/M metagenome (GOLD analysis project Ga0209671, IMG submission 187401) | Marine gutless worms symbiont microbial communities from Max Planck institute for Marine Microbiology, Germany - Olavius geniculatus... | ecosystem: Host-associated > Annelida >... | reverse complement strand
TTATTATTCAGCTTTGTGTTTTTGTTTGATTTTGTCGGATTGCAATCTCTAAAGATTCGCAAATACTCGATTTACATTGGTACGAAAAAAGTTCGTATTCGAAGACGTCTTGTGATCGATGCGGTTTGAGTCAATTTAATCAAAGCTTCCAACTTGTCTTGAGCTGATTGTGGGCGTCACTGATAGGATTAACCTTTTGAACAGCCTCACCAGCCAGTCAGAATAAATTTCCATTCACGTGTTAGGTTTGCTTAATAAGGCATACAAGGTACTTAGCTTGGTGCCTCGGTGTCCATATTCTGTACACAACAAAGGTAAACATACCTAGGCTTACGTATCGCAGTATTAGCTGCAGTGCGTTCGTGCTATACTCGAAATGGCAGCTACCGGATCGGATACACTGCACATACACGGCGTTCAACAAAAGACTGCTTTCTGCTTTTTGGAAGGAAATGCCTTTCAATGCAGTGAGAGTAGGTTTAGTATTATGATTCACTTTGTTTACATTCTTCGCTTTAATTGAGGTCGAGGTTGAATTTCGTTACTTTTTTGACTTCGTTTGCTGAAGGCAGTTAGCACTTTTGTACACTGAAATCACTCACTCTGCGATTCTTGTGTTAACACCGTGTTTACATGTCATCAGCCTATCTCATCTGTTGTACATCCGCTTGCTGTGGTAAATGTGCAACAGTTTCACATTGATTGACGTTCACGGAAAACCATACATTTCGCTGAATAAGGTTTTCTAAGCTTGTAGCCTAATACACCGGTGGCTTTCTTATGCAATCGGAGCACTACTGTGTATAAATTTTACATATGATATCCACTCAAAACTGCATTGACAACTGTGACGTTAATATTAGTGTCCAACGAGTCATGCATTAGCCTATGGCTTTCATACGATCTTTTTTCTTAATCCTTGGCGACAGTCGTGGCAAAAATAGAGATAGCATAACATGTTGGCTGCGCATTTGATGAATGAAATCGGCAAGCCCAAAGATACAAATGTTGCATTCAAAGTGCTTCGAAATGTTATGGAATGATGGCAGAGTTCTATACTGTGAGGCATAAAAAACACACCAGAATTTTTTTTATCACAACTTAAAGAAAAGTGATCCGGTTTCAATACGTTTTGGTACAAATATTTCTGATACAACTGGCCATCAAGTGACTGAATGTCAGGCATATTTAATAGATCTGCTGCACAACAGTCAAACCTTGTAATTGATTGGCTGTTGGTGGCCACATATCCAGAAAGATAAATTTTATAAAATTTTTTAAATGATTTTATTGCATATTTTGTCTGTTCTGTTTTTAGAGGTAATGCAAAAGCAGATGTTGGGTAAGGTGGGAAACTAAACGGCCATTTGATAACCAGTTGTGTCATGAATACATGTGTATGTGTACCAAAAATTATTAAAATTGGATACCCTTTTTCACGTAATGGTAAAAAAATTTGGTGTGTTTTTATGCCTCACAGTGTAAAAAGCAATAGCGTGCAGCGTGTTTTAAACACGGCCTTTCGTCTGTCATTAATATTTGAATTTTTTAGCGTGTGTTATCGCTATAATCAGTATTAAAATGTCAATAAATTTTTGTAATAATGGCAATAAATTTAGCGTAAATGCGTTTTTTTGCGATACGCATGAGGTAGGCAGCAATTGCGGGACGTCAGTCTTACATGTGTATAGACCGATGCAGTTTACTTGATAAGCCTACGTTTAATGAATTAATGATGACGCCTGTGGCAGCTGTAGCGCATTGATAGCATTCATACGCACGACATTGAGTGAATAGCGGCGACCCGGACGGTTCTGTCAAATTCGGCGTCACGCCGTTATCACCAGAATTCGCATACCGTCTGCAGCAGCAGCAACATCCAGAGAATGCGGAGTTACGGCAGCAGGCTTGCATCTCTTCCATAACGATCTGTTTCTGGACCTTTAAAAATAATTTACATTAAAGTACTTTTATCTCAGTCTCTGTCATTTTATTTTTACTTGAAGCATTTTTAGTTTTTACCTCCGCCAAGGAGGTTATGTTTTTGCCAGACTTTGTTTGTTTGTCTGTCTGTGTGTCAGCAAGATAACTCAAAAAAGTTATGGACGGATCTTTCTGAAATTTTCTGGGAATGTCGGCAATGGCAAAAACTACCAGTGGTTCAATTTTGGGGGTGATTCGGAAGGAATCCTGGATTCTGGATTACTTTGAAATTTTTGTTAACATTGCTTTCAATGGGGCATAAGGGAAACCGCTGCCAAACCGAATATGGTGCTGTCGCCTGGCGAACAACATGACCTCGGAGGTCTGCTGGCTCTGACTGCTTTCTAGTTAAGTTTATGTGATAGATTTAACTGACAGCTTGCCTGCCAGTTTTCAGTGCAAATTATCATATCATGTAACATTATTTTTAGCAACGGGTACGAGATGTTATTATCGTCGTTTGCTCTTAACCGTTGACTCAAAAGTCTTCTGTTCAACGGCCTAATAGCCGTCTGACGCACTGTAGCGTCTGCGAATTTCTTAGTGCTTTAAAATATTTTTATGCTTATCGTATCCAAAGCTATCCGAAATATTTTCAATGCGCTTGTAACGGGCAAAAGTTAACCATGTATATTACTTAACGGTAATACACTTTATGTTTTACTCAATCAGCTGCTAATAACTTACCACTATATCATGGGTATAGTGCGCGCGTTAGAGGTTCTCATATTTTTCACATTGATGAGCTCTATAGAATTAGGTTTACTTACTTACTTACTTACTCACTTAGAATGACGGTCACTTAAAATTGGTTTCAACAATTAAACGTATCTTGAAACTTTAAAAAATTATAACGTGCGTATTGGAGATGCTATATGGACACAAGGGATAGATGCCGGATGCCATCAGAGAATAGAGACCAGTAATAAAACAGGATAGCTTGGATCGTCAAAGGTTTAAGCCTTTTCGGCGACGTTGCTTATGAATCCATTAGACTGTTTTATCTGCATCGGCGCACAGTCTGCCTGCGTGGTTGCTTCTCTTATTCTCTGAAACTCGTTTGTGTGAAAATTTCATCGCGATCAAGGCGGAGTTACCTCGCGTCATTAATTACACTATACTATGAAAAGCGAAATCGATGAACATCTTTTTAAGTATTTCTGCAGATTGCACATTGGGTTGCATACATGTATAACACGTTTGTTTTCTCCATATCTCAAAGACCGGTTCATACATCCCAAGCCGACGTACGTTGCTGTAGGCCAACTAAAAGTACGAAACTGAAATCAATCCCCAAGTACACGAATGGATTGAATAAGTCGTTTCAGTGATTATCTGTGTGCTTGTTTTAGATTAATGTCTAGGACAGGCAAAACGGTTTGACGGTTTCTTTATAATTTATGACAGATAAGCTAACGCCTCCGACTCCGAGTCACGGCAATAACAGAATTACAACATTTATTAGTTTATGTGTAATACTGTACTTTTTTCTGCCTGACTCGCTGGTGAGTGGTCTGCTACGGACAAATGACCTTGACTGACTTTGCCCGCAATGTACTGGAACTGCACCTTTCCGGTTGTACTATCCGGTTGAATTTCTGAGCATGGGTTCTCTATCTCAGTTTGGATCGCCGGTTCGACGCCTGTCTGGCGTGCTCCGAGCTGAGCGAAGGGTTGTGAAGCTAGCGGTTCTAGGTCCGGTAAAGGTGTACGGTAACCTTCAATGGTTACGCCGGCACAGTCACTAACAGAAGAAACCCTTGACAAGTCACTGCCGGACGACTCACTACTATTGGAAGACTTTATGCTGTCGGAAGACCGTTTGCTTTCCGACAGCCGCTTGCATCGCAATGGCCTCTTACTCTAGGTGGACCTGCTACTGCCGGTTTCCATTTTCCGGCTATCCAGTTACCGCTTTGACGGTGTGCTTTCAGTACCCGTAGCCGTTCTGCTGCTGAACGGTCGGCAGTGGAAGTCCACGTTGGTCATTAGTAGAGTGATGTGTTGTTTGCTGTCCCGGACTCGAGTGAGCGGTCCGCGGTTTCGGCCGCTTATAAAGGGCCGGACGATGCCACCTGGTCGCATTGTCCGTGAAGATAAACGGGGTAATAACTATTTGGTAGACGACGATTGGACGCGATCGGTAAAATGAACCGATGCTCGACGCCGATAGGACGAGAACGATTTGACGAACCGTACACTACGTAAAGTAACGTAGGGAAATGTTTTAGTGGACCGTACGCAGCTTTTTAGGGAACCGAATGCAACTTTAAACGACGATATTGCCACAACGCGTGGACCGATTTAGATGCGGTTTAAACCGTTGAAAATTTAATTTAGCGGACTATCTAGCGGTACTCACGGTTGAATTTAGGTTTAAATTTGAAAGGGGGAAATGTTGGTTATATGTGTTTAATTTTTTCAAATTTGATTGTTTTCAATTTGCATTATTGTTTTTTTGTACTTTGGTACTTGTTAGTGCGGACTTTGTTTATCTAGGTGTCCCTTCAACATTTTGGCATATTTTTTGTTTCTGCTGTCATACTGTGCTGCATGTTTGTTTCAATGAATTCATTGATCGGCTGATTGCTTTGTGACGTTAACCAAAGACAAGGTCGGATAAAAAGTGCGATGATATTGTTACTAATTGCCACCATTTTTGATGAATAAAGACGTATATGTTGTGTGATGATGCCTGATGCTGCAGGTGACGTCGATCGTGTCGGTGTTCTTTATCGTGGTGTCGATCCTGTCGTTCTGTCTCAAGACGCACCCGGCCATGCGCGTGCCCGTCATTCGTAACATCACCGTCCATATCCCGGTAAACTGCACCAGCAACTCACCGGCGGCGGCGCTGTCGTCGCGGTCTGCCGCTGGACCGTTGCCCTGGCTGCTCGACAAACAGCGCACCACACCGCATGACGCCTTCTTCTACATCGACTCTGTTCGCAATGCTCTTTGGAGATCAGCGATCTGCGTGGAACAAGCCAAGACTGCAGTTGTACCGAAAAGCGTCGACAACACGGATTAATAATAAGGAAAGGAGAGAACGCCCGTTCTTCTACATCGAGTGCGTCTGCAATCTGTAGCTTGCTTTTGAAACCACTTTTGTCATGGAATTCACTAAGCAGTCTCCGTCGATCGAGTGGTATGAAAACAGGCCGACCGTGCACGTGAATCGGAGTATACATCGAGTGTGTGTGCAATGTGTGGTTTACGTTCGAGTTGGTTGCGCGGTCGATCGTCAGTCCGAGTAAACTGGCGTTCGCTCTGGCGCCGGTCAACATCATCGACTTCGTCGCGACTCTGTCGTTCTACCTCGACTACGTTCTGACTTACATGAAGCAGGACCACGACATCCTTGAGTTCTTCAGCATCATTCGCATCATGCGGCTGTTCAAGCTGACTCGGCACTCGCCCGGACTCAAGATTCTCATTCACACGTTCAAGGCGAGCGCGCACGAGTTGACTCTTCTGGTTTTCTTCCTCATTCTCGGCATTGTCATCTTCGCGTCGCTCGTCTACTACGCCGAGCGCATCCAATACAACCCTGTCAACGACTTCACCTCCATCTGGTTTTTATCTTTACTTTTTTAATCTATTGACAACGCTTCATATCTTGACTAATACTGACTCGATCTTAACCAAAATTTTCACATATGTGCACGTTGTGTGTGGTTCAGAAACGTGGTCTTGGTCGTGGCCCAAGTTGGTCTTCATATCTTGACCTCGTTCACTAACCCAGTTTCCACTTCACCTCCATCCCGGTTGGTCTGTGGTGGGCGATTGTAACGATGACAACCGTCGGCTATGGCGACATGGTGCCCAAGACCTACCTGGGAATGTTTGTCGGCTCGTTGTGTGCGCTCACCGGTGTGCTAACGATAGCACTTCCGGTTCCGGTGATCGTATCAAACTTCGCGCTCTTTTACTCACACACTCAGGCGCGCGCCAAGCTGCCCAAGAAGCGACGTCGAGTGCTGCCCGTCGAAGCCGTGAGACCGAAGGGCGGACCGGGACCCGACGGCACTAGTCACCCGTCCCGCACGGCGGACCCAAAGCTCAATAAGATCAGTACGTACTTCAGACATCTTTGTTCCACTAACTTGCGCTAACTGAAAACTGGTATACGCTGCAGACTTCTAGCTTTTGCATTAAGCACATAGAGGATGATGATAGCGACAGTGATAATGATGGTGCTGCGGAACCTAATAAATAAATACTAAGTAAAATGTCATCATAATACTACCGTCAGTATCATTATTATCAATTTAAAGTCGATTTAACAAACTCTGCTAGTCTTTTTAAGTTAACATTATGCTTCGTGTTTATTTTACAGGTGCCGACACAACCTAGTTTGTACAGGTTTTATAGCTTTTGCTGTAATGAAGCACAACAGGCCAACAAATCTGTTGTGAACTTATATTTGGCGCCTTGTTTAGCCAACATAATTCAGCCAAACTAATCTTATTTTGTAACGCATAATGTGGAACAAAGAACTTATCATAACTATGCGGTTTCAGAGCTAAGGACTTGTGCTGTTGATCTTTTAATAAGCCATTTGATGCTACGCTGCGGCACTAAGCTCTATTAAGCCTCGATGACTTGCTGCGGTCCAGCGGGAGTCATGAAACGGACGGAGCACAGCAAAGACGATGTCATAAACGGCATATTATAGAAAAACCTGCACGTCGTCGGTTTGATGACGTCGACTGAACGACTGACTGCAAGAGATCACGAGCGAGTCATAATATTGAACGGTGGCTCGGTCTCCCACGACGCTCATTGCGACTAATGCAAGACGCTATCGGCCACCGGACACTTCGATTAGGCTTAAACTCCACTACTTCGATTTGTTGCCTGCTCGTCAAGTCGCACAAGTTGTGCAACGTCTTAAAATGTCAAGATGTGGATTTGTTGTTGGTTTACACGCTTTCTCACGGATTTATATATGCTGGTTGCGAATTTGCTGTAGACTTTCGACTAGTTATAGACTTGTCGTAGGCCTACTACAGTCTGTTGTACAGCATGCTATACAACGAGTCCACAACAAATCAAAGCAGGTGGAGTTTGGACGTTAGTTTTTTATCCTTGGCTCTGGACTTCGCCGGGTGAGGTGCTCGGAGGCGGAGCTTCGGCAACAGGCCAATCGCACTGCAGTTGCGGAGATGTACGCCGCCGTCGATTGAAAATGTCAAAATATCGAACCAAACTCTCCTGCTCCACGTGGAATAGAGTGCTGCACCAAAAAGTAAAATTTAGTTTTCGCCCAACGCAACGAATGCAAGAATGTACCCAACATACGCACGGGACGCAGATGACGTAAGAAGAGTATACAAGCAAGTACGCAACAAACGCAGTAAACGCAAGACAACAAGCTCAGCTGTCGCTAGGATAGCCGACCGTACTGGTTGTCAGTGACCTTTAAGGTCAACTAAGGTCAATGATTTTATGTAATCTGAAAGGGAATATGGCATTTCTTAGTAATGACGGCTGTAGGCCTATCTCTTGCCGTTTCCGAGATTCAGCCACTTATATCTTGAAACTTCCCATTGAAAATCGCTTCCAGACCGCTGCAGATGGAGATATGGTTACTATTGACAGCTTATAGGAAGTCACCAGCGCCCTATCCGATGGTACCATCGCTGACCTCTTACGATTTACCGTTTAACCATAATAACGCACGATTGGCATACCACAGTGCGTTATGATCCTTCGAGGTCAACAAGGTCAATAATTTTCATGTCGTTTGAAAGCCAATATGCGATTTCATATTAGTGATCAATAACAGCTAGGCCGTATCTCGCACCGTTTAACCACACTACATCCATGACAGACGGACGGGCGACAACCATATCAAAAGCTCGACCGTTACTTAAGTACGGTCGGCCAAAAAGTACGCGATAAATGCAACACGAGCGCAGCTGACGCAACGTACGATGAAGACACACGAACAGAAGTGATGTACGTGCCACTATACGTGGTCTCTATTCTTGCGCTGCGTCCGTTGCGTGCGATGCGTCGGATGGGAACGAGGCTTAACGCAATGTCAGTGGGAACAGATCACTCGCAGTGCGACGACGTCAGAGTCTTGGACGTTCTTTGCAGGACGACGGTTCACCGAGCGAGTGGGAATTGATCGGCAGCGCAGCAGATACAAGCTGCGCGAGAGCGCGATGTCTGACTCTGATCATCCGGTTATAGTCGGATGGTCCGTTATAGTGAAGGGCCGCCATAGCGAGGAGCCGCCATAGTGAAGGTCTGCCAAAATTTACGCCAAAAATTTTCCCAAAAATCTCCCATCCAGTCGTAGATTCGATCCAGTCGTAGAAACGATCTGTCTCAAACATTCTTTCAAGATATTACACAATCTTCCGTTCATCTTTGTTGTTTTTTTGTTCTTTCTTTCTGCCTCACGAGAACAAGTAGTCATTTTGTCATCTCACGCTAACGGACTTTTTGCGAAATTTCCCAGAGTTTACACTCGTAGGCACCACCCCCTTATAATTTGTAAGAGTGAAAAACGTCCAGAATTCGTCATGATTTAGAGCAATTTTTGACTTTGAGCACCATTATCTCGAAAACGGTCACTCCAACAGTCTTCTAGCTTTCACTCATTTTCCTCTTTTTTCACTCTCCCTCTAAAAATGTTCTAGGGCATTTGGAGGAGAGTTGTGTGACTTTGTTGCTATGGCGGGGCATTTCTCTATGGCGGCCCTTCTCTATAGCGGCCCATTAAGCCCAAATTCCATTACGCCGACTTTCACCGAAACTTTCCCGCGACTTTTCCAGGAACTTGTCCCGGACTTTGTCGCAAAGTCGGCGTAATGGAATTTGGGCTATACCCATCACCCGGCCGCTGTGAATGTGATTGAACCTGCTGCCCGAGAACACAAGTTCAGCCCACACTCCAGTACTTGTTGCACAAACAGCGTCCTGTGGCAAACTGAAATAACCGCGTTTAAGCATAAGGTCCAAAGTCCACTTGCTTTGAATACGGATTCGTTGCATGATGGGACCACGGGTCGTACAACAAGCAGTAGGCCTACAAGTCTACAACGAATCGGTCTAGTGGGGTTCGCGTCTGACTCCGCTCCAGAACACAAGTTAAAAACATGTTGTAATCGCACACGCACGTGACAGTTCAATCTGTCCCACACGACTGCGCAACCGACTCTGGTAAATTTAAAGTACACTTAAATTTAGCTTCTTGCACTGACGTCGAATTGTGAAAAAAACGGAGATAACGAAACCGCAAGAGAGCGGATCGATATGGATGACGTAATATGCAGCTTTCTTTGCAACTGCAAAATTGGGCGTATTTATTTTTATTTATTTTACTCCTTGCGCTCCACGTTCCGAACGTAGCGAAGAGGAGTATATGAGATCAATGTAATATTGAGGACCGACCGACCGACCGACCAACGACGACCTCTGTTTCTGGAAGAGCCTTCCTGGAAGAAATTCAAATGGCCATATCTCTATAACGGTGCTAGATAGACGCATGGTCACTATGGACCACCCATAGGAAGTCGACCCCTGCGAATCGAACGGTCACGTGACCGACGACGTCACGTGACCTCAAAAGGTCAAGGCCGTGACCCCATTATCTTTGAGTCGCCATATCTCCGTAACGGTGCCAGATACACGCATGCGTTGAGGTATAACAAGACAAATGGCAACTAGCGTCATCGACCATTATTAGAAATCTTTTCCTGTCAGTTTCTAAAATCGGGCGATATTAATTTTATGAACTTTGGAAGACAATTTCCAATAACGACCTCGACGCCAGTCACTATTAGTATAATATTAAACGGGTCTCAATTAGACGCCGGGTCTCTAAAACAAGCCGAAAGAAACGAAAAAGCTCCTAAAAGAATACAAAAGAAAATGATGTGCGCAAGGAGTACATTAGATTGGTCACAATCTAATAATATTTCTTGTAACCATTAACGCCAAGTCTGAAGCAGCTGCTTATTTACAAATTTCCTACACTTTTTGGCTAAAAATTGACCAATTGGTTGTAAATAATAATGATCTATAGTTTAACAAACACGAATTGCACAACAATCCTTAAACGTATTCAGGAGGTACCGGTATTATTCGATATAAACGTTAAATAAGTACTCGCGCTTCGTCAACTATTTTAAACCAAAGTTATTGCAACAAAGCGACTGCAATACATGTATATAGACTGAATAAGCATAAAACAAGATATAGTTTAATCCGCACATGTTATATAATTTATAATAAAGGCACAGAATATTTGACCGGCAGCCGGTCAAATATTTTATAGGCTATATGACCGGTCAGATTTTGTCACCAGTCAAACGCGCCCGGGCATGACCGGCTGATCGGTTATGACCGGTCTAATATCCGGTTCTGGAAGGGCCGGATATATGACCGGTCACCGCCTTAAACAGCCTTAGCAAGAACTTTGCACTATTCTGGTGTCGCGTCTGTATATTGGTTAATGGTAATAATATTCGTCTTTAATTCGTCATCATTAGGCCTGTTATCACTGCATCATTATGGATGTTGCTGCTGCTGCTGATGATGATGTTGATGAAGCTGCCCACATGTGACATTATCTTGATATTTGTTGCTTTTAGTGCATGGCGGAGCGCTTCAAGAGATGATGCCGATGCCTTTTAAAAGTAAGTCACAAGCATTCGTGCAGTCGCTGTTATTGTTCATTATAGCGCAGATCTGTAAGATTTTACATGTCGCAGCCTTATGCCAGTTGTTTGTTCGCCGGCCACAAAAATGCTTTAACGTGCTTTTTGTTGGCTAAACAACATACGTTTTTATGATTGTCTAGAGTATCAAACAAAATTCGCAAATGTTTAATAGATAATGGTTGACTTAATTGCATTGATGAATGGATGACGACTGCATCGTATGCAAAGATACACACAGCCTAAGGATGATAGCCGCGCTCATTGTACCGCGCTGCCGACGCAACAAGTATACGGCCGTCGGGCTTTTCCTGTCGCTGGTACGACGGTCTGGAACTCACTGCCAGATGAACTCATAGATCCAGCGTGTGATATTGACAGTTTCAAACAGTTCTTTAAAACAATCCTATTCAGTTAGTACTAGTGTGACGAGCGCAAAAGAGGTTAATTTAACGATATGCGCTATATAAGTTCACATTTTACTTACTTACTTACTAAAGTTTTGCCTACCGTGTGCACTGTGCGCTTGAAGATATGTCAACTCATTGTCAACAGTCTCGTATAGGCCTACGTACGGTATAGGCTACGCGTGTGTTCTGAAAGTTAGGCAACTGTCATGTGCCATGCTTGTGCCTTATTGCCTAGCTGCAACGTTACTACCTATAGAGTCGGAAGTGTACAGATTTGCTAAATGAATGAATACGACGTACATGAAATTAACCATTTTTCCGTGACATATGTGACGCGGCAAGCGGATTAGATGATAAACAGTATGGCAGCTGGCACTAGGCGATGAAATGACCGAGAAGAGGATGGTTGGAAGATGTGACTCAGTGGTCAAACATATCACTCTCTGATCGAGAAGGCCAGGGACAGAGAAAAGTATGACTTGTAGGCCTACTGCCGTCGAAGCGGTTTCAGAGAGGCAGGACAGCTAAAGAAGATTAACAAGACGCTCCGACGAATCGCTCTTCCAGTTGCCCGACCAACAGTGTCAAAGAGTTAAATAAAAAATATTAAGGGTTAATCTATTTCACACCCATTGAGAGGCTGAATAGCAGTTGTTGACGAAGATCGTCGAAACGCTGGCGCCCAAAAGTCATCGGTCAACCGATTGTCGAACTGTAGACTGTCTGTCTGTCTTATGAATGCTATTGACCGGCGCGTTTTGACCGTGCAAAGTGATTGATGATCCGGTTTAATGTGACAACAGAGTCCCTGTGTGGTTAGCGGTGGACCCATGCACACTTCCTTGTACCAACGTCGACGTGCTGTCGAAACACGCCAATCCGTCCATGGTCATCACGCGACGTGTCACCATTATCGGTTTTATGCCGCGCCGTGTATACGTGCACGCAACTACTGTCGTAAAAATTCCCGCCAAAAAAGTCAACTTTTTACGACTAACTTAAAATACAGCTGCAACCTCCGCCAAAGTTGATAAACTTTGTGTATTTAGTTATTTATTTTAATATGTTAATTTATTATTGTTTAGTGTTCGTAGGGGCAACAAGAAATAACAATGATAACATCAAGCAAATTGAGAGACCGCTGACAAAATGATATTATCCTTACAATCTCTTTGGTTTTGTGCTTGTTCTAAAGTTTATGCGTTATTAATTTTGTTAACATTTACTCGTACAAGACAGTTTCCACCTTTTCTGATTAACAATACACTGACTGAGCAGTTGTGTGTAATTATTTTTCAGTTAGGCCTATACGATGCGTAAAATATACCCAGTCAGGCCTATATATAAAAATGTCAAATGCCCCATACGATGAAGTCAAAGCTTTAGTTCGGCGTTAGAGTGGTTGAGAAACGCAAAAATATTACCTTGAAAATTTATTTGGTGTAAAATGTTTCTTGTCTAAAACTTAAACCGTCACCGTCTGAATAACCGTGCTTATGCGAATGCTGTGTTCAATGACCAGGCTTGCCGTGGATATAAAATTCCCATCCATATCCAGAGATTTTCCGTAGATATCCATGGATATATTTATATCCACAGACATTTATTCCGCGTACATGTAGCCCGGAGTTTTTGCCAAATACAGCAATACAAAAGCATCTATTCTCCCTCCCCCGAAAAAAAACATTGCGCAAATATTTCACTCTTGAAATTGTTGAAAAAAATTAGTAAAAGTAAAAAATAAACACAGATTTGCATTGAAATGTACAATCTTAGTTGAGTATGTCAAATTTCGTGAAAATCTACATAGTTTTATAGACGCTGTTTTGGCTGACCGTTAGGTCAAACCTTGGGTACGATATGTTGTCTCTCAGTCTTCGGTCTGTCCGTAATGCATGTATTGTAGCTAAATGGTACGTCAAAGACAGTCGGCGACAATACAGTTGGATTGGGCGATGGCAACTTCCTATAGGCCGTCAAATGATACCATGTCTCTATCTGCAGCGGTTTGACCGCAATTTTGAATGCCTGCAGTCGTCACCACGTGCGCCGATTTACCGCATCGCATTCTACAGAGTGGTCCAAAAAACGGATACCCAGTTTTATTTTTGGGATAACATGGTAATTCAGCACCGATTTTAACCATTCTTTCACTGTGACAAGCAGAAATTTATGGCGCGTAAACGTGAAGTTTTTCCACCCACCGCACCTTTATTGTGTGACCACATTACCTAGCAAAACAGTTCTCAGTTCGTAAGCCCATGATCAAACAGCGATCATCCTTTGTTATTCTGCCTATATCAAACGATTTATTCTAAAAATTATTACTTGTAAACAAAGTAAATAAACACAACATGACATAACAATGACGTCACAAGGCACTACTGCGAATAAGTAAGTAAGCTTAACTATTTTATGCTACAAAATTGATATCTTTATGTGTTGCCTGTTGTCCAAGACCACTGTAGCTTTGACAGTGTTTGTTTTGCTAGGTAATGTGGTCACACAATAAAGGTGCGGTGGGTGAAAGAATTTCAAGTTTACGCGCCATAAATTTCTGCTTGTAACAGTGAAAGATTGGTTAAAATTGGTGCTGAATTACCGAAGTTATCCCAAAAATAAAACTGGGTATCCGTTTTTTGGACCACCCTGTAGTGTTTATTTCTGCATTCGATATAGCAGCGTCACCATCTTTCTTTCCGCGACACGAAGTCAGACGCTGGTCTTCGGACATAAGCGGTACGGTCGGTGCACTCCAGCAACAGCTGGGATATTCATGTTTTCTTAGACGCTGGTTGCATTCATGTACGCCTACAGGTATTAGAGTGGATGCTTTTGAAGGACATTTAGTTTGTACTTCCTACTAGTTAGTAAGCCAAAAAAGTTTGTAATTTTGTTACCATTTGATAAAAAAAATTACAAATCTACACCCAGAAATGGATAGATCTTCTGCTGCCCAACCAACAGTATTAAAGCACCGGCGATTAAGATGTGATGCTGCTATAGTGCTAATAAATTAATTTGGGCTAACTAAATAATGACGTGTTTATGTCACTGATTATTTATTTGAATCAATAACATAAGTAAACGAGAAAATAAAAAGTAAAAACGACAGACAGGGAAATATTCTAGACAGACTAAGCGTATAAGTAGTCAGCTAGTGTAATATCCATGGATATATACATGGATATCCATATCCACGGCAAGCCTGTCAATGACTCTAGCGTCCCTGCAAGATTTTGCTTACGGCGTTTGCTTTGTCGTTTTGCTGTCTGTCGTTTGCGGTCGTCTCTTGAGGTGTTTTAAAAATTTTGGCCTTTTTAATGCAGCTGCAGCGAGTGTCTAAATTTGGCGCTTGTGCCTATACCGATGACGAATGTAGTCTTTTGTTAAGTAAAATTAATTACCGTTGTCTGTCCTCAAGATTACTCAGAAGTTATGAACAAATTTAAGTAAAAAAATTCGAGTAGGGCGCGACGTGTCAATTGATGCTGTTAGGAACGATCCCGGATTTAAGAATTTTTAAAGGATTTTTGCTTTATGCATCAATCGTGATTTTTATAAAAATAAGAATCGCAATTTTGTCAGAGGTTTGAGCTTTCTAAGTGCTAGTTATTTATTTATTTATTTATTATGTTTATTGGTTGATTGACTGTGGTGCTGAATAACTCGTTCTGTTGCTTCAAAATGCGAAGGTTCGTGTCTTGTTATAGCTGAAAGATCTACTGCTGATGTGTTTACAGATTTCGCGCTGGCCAAGTTCGACAAAGGTATGCAAGTTCATTGTCATCGGCTACAAGCTGTAAATCATCATTTTGCCTGTTGATCTAGTAGTCTGTAAGCCTAATAACAAAACAGTTTAATACACAGAACAGCAAAAAATATGTTTCTCTAACGACCTTCCACAAAACCGAAATCTTTTTTTTTAATTATTTTTCTTTCTTACTTTATCACAGGCTGTGCGATAGCGCATCACTATTGTAAGCGTGACCAGCCATTTCAATGGGAAACTCCAAAATTTGACCCCCATATATCTCAGTTTCCCTTAATTTTTTTTCACACCGAAATTTGCAAAGATGATAAGTGCGGCATATCTCGCGATGTGCAAAAATTGGTGAAAATCAGTTCACAGGGGGCTTTCCACGAATAAATGAAATATAACGTTTGCGTGACTTTTTGTATCTTTCCTTTTCTTTCTTTTCTTTCCTTTCTCTATAGTTGGGTGGTTGTGGATCAACGCACACAATCACAAGTTCGCGCCAGGCCAAAACTCAAATACAAAATAAAATTAATACATAATAAAGTTTTTTAATTGCAACGTTCACAGTTAGTTGGTGATTTCCAACTGTTTTTGACGCGCTACAGCTATGCCGTAAATGTCTATGGCACGGATTGTCGTCTGTCCGTTTGTAACAGATGTACTGTGGCTAAAGGTTAGATCTTAAAGAAAACTTTTTGCACGAATAATTAGTTCCATGTTAAGGTTCTCTGTGTACAAAATTTGGGAAATGTAGTGCAAAAAGAACATTTTTTTAAAAATTGGGGTTGAATGGAGGGGGTTGAAAAACTGTGGTTTTTTCCACGGAAAACTGGCCATATGTCGAAAACGGTAAGAGATGGGGCCAAGGTTACTATTAGTTACTAATAAAAAGTGGAATACGCCCACTTAAATACAATAAAAGTCATCAATCTTAGATGACTTTGAAGGTCGGTAGGCACTATTGTGACTAAATGGTAAGAAATAGGGTTTAAGTTGCTATTGATCACTAATATTAAGTCGCATATTGCTTTTCGAATGGCATGAAAATCATTGACTTTGGATGATTTTGAATGTTAGTTCTGCAACAAAAACTGCTTTTTTTCTTAGCGATAGCTGGGCTTTCTTGTTATATAGACGTTTTGATCTGTAGCGCTTGCGTGTGAATAATCCGTTTCTGAGCTGTGGATAAGGGCACAAACGTTTGTAATGAAATCCTCTGCAGAATTAAACCTGTTTATAAATCCACAACAGGCAATTAGACCTAATTTACTGATAAACAATCGAGCACTAATTTCTCAAGGACAGGCTACAGTAAACTAACCTCGACTTCCGTTCATCATAATTTTACTGTTGTGTGAATTGTTTACTTTAATAACGTTTTAATCTGCGCAAGTATTTTTATTTGTATTTTTTATAAGTATTTTCACTTTATTTTTACATTTAATTTTGCATGGGTTTGAAATTTGTATAGATAACACTCTGTCAGGCCTCTGATTGATTGATTTGTAAACTGCAAGTATTATATGAAGTTGTCTAAACGACCACGATGGCAATGATGGCGGTGATGATGATGATGATAGTTTGTAATTATTCGGGTGCTGCGTGCAGCGGTTGCAGAACAAGCTCTGATGTCACAGCAGCGCTCTGCTACAGCCAATCATACAGCAGCAGCACCACCGCCCACCATCAAACCGGAAGTGACGTCATCGGCGTTACTAAGCGACCGAAAACAACGCAACACCGGCGCCGGCGCTTTTCAACAGCTGAATGTCACCGACTTCCGGGTTGCCTCAACGATCGCCGCAGGTTTGCTGTTAACAACCGTATCCGCAGTTCAGATTTTAAAAATTAATTTTAATGTGGATTTTGGTCTTGCAGCATGGGTCAACGGCAGGAAGCTCTTTTTTCTTTGCCCTTTATTCTTCTTTTTTTCCCTTTACTTTTCCCTTTCCACAAATACACCTAGAAGGTCTAAGAGATAAGAGTTGTAACTCTTGAGCTTCCTCTGCTCGGTCTGAAGCGCCGCAAACGCATTTAAAACCCCGAAAGCGTCGAGGGACTACAAATAGTGCTTATTTTCAATTGTACAGCAAACCTATGCGAAAATTTACAACCATGGTTACACTCGTGTCCGCATAAAGTAACGAAACTACAAACTTGGTTATATGTCTTGCTACGGCGGGTTACTAACAGTTTCAGCCGAGGGTCTTTTCTCATTTAAACAATGAATCTACATCAACAGCGCGATGCAAAGCGTAACTATTATCCTTCTGTAACGTAGATGTGTGGTGGTCTTATAGGTTCGGTCACATGGTAAGTTACAATGCGAATAATTAGTTTAAGACATTGAGTAAGTTTTTCCGTCCTAAAAGCATCAACATCGACAATCTGTTGGTCTTAAGGAAACATCTTCAAATATGTCGCTCGCGGCATAACACGGTTAGGCCTATCTCTTTATCACCCGCATAACGTGTCACATGGAAGCACGATTGTAAAGTGTAAACATAAAAAAATGCTTCGCGCGGTGTTCCTACGACAGTGTAGCGTGCTCGTGTTTAAGTTGTGTTTTGCTGTGTTGATTGAAAGGTCTGTCGACCTCTGCGGCGGCCACTAGCGCTACACAGGCAGACTTGATGACGTCGACAAAGTCTGTGCAGTTACCTGCAGCCGTCAAGCCGACCATACACAACTCGGTGACGTCATCAAATCTTGCTCACAATGCGCCGGCGCCACCCGAGGCAGTCGTCGTCGGCACGTGACGTCACTCACTTGCTTCTGCTGACTCCTAGCTCCATTTGCATGCATAACAAACGCCAATTACGTCGAACAGTCCGTAGGGTAAGGGGGGGGGATATGAACACCTTAAGCCAGTTAATGATTATTGCAGTGATACATAACCGTATAGCATGGCAATGGGTCCTGGATGATAGGTTTGTGAAAGTTTTATCACTGACGACTAGACAAGTAATAAAAATGTGTTAAAGTTTGAAAAAATAAACGTTTGAAAAAAAGCATTAAAGTGTTCATATTCCCGGCATGGAGGGTAATATGAACACCCGTGTAGGTAATATGAACATGGTGCGTTCATACAACCTTAAAGCGGTTAAAATAGAACTGTTAATATTACCCTAAGCATAAATCACGAACATGTAATAAGCTAGAAAATTTACAAAAGAAGCCTAAATTTATAAACGTGTTAGTATTGCAAAAACAGCTACATGTATAGGACCTGTTCATATTACCCGCAACTGTTAATATTGCTGTTCATATTACCCCACTACCGTACTTTCAATGTCATGTTCATATTTCCGACGCTGCTAGTACTCAACAAATTTGCTGCTACGCTGATAATGCAGCACTGATTGTCGCTATTTTTGCTGTATAGTGCAACTAGAAAGATAAGTAGGCTGTATCAATCCAGATAGAGTGCCATTCGTGACGCCGTGTAAAATTAACAACGTCAAATGCAAACGTAGAATTGATAAAAAAAGTTCACAACACAAGACCACAGAAGGTTGACCATGATATAAAAAAGTTGTCTGCAAAATGTTTATTTTTATGTGCGCAGCACATCAAACATGACGTCAAAAGTGCGCCACAAGCATAAATAAATTATACACAGAAGGACTAAATAATTATCACAAATAAAAAAACCATGTTCATATTATCCGCATGCTCATATTTCCCCCTTTTATCTACAATGACTATCAAAGACCCCAGCACACTTCAAAACATCGCCACGCTACCGTATATTAGAATTCAATAGCTGACAGTAACATTTCCCAAGGTAATGAAGCGACACGTTTGAGGTGCAGTGGGATCTTCAGTGATTACATTCATGGTGCAAATTGATTGTTGAGTGTTTCATTTTGATGATGAAGTTGTGACAAAAACCCGTTGTTTTGCTTGTCGTCCACCCAGTAAGTTATGAGCATCATGATAAAGTGATATGCATTCAACTGTCTGTTCTAAATTATTGTCGTGTGATGTTCTGGTCAGTGTCTATAGCCCAATATGCTCTGCACACCACACGTACATGTACTGTACGCTGTACAATCAATCAAAAATTGTTTTACATTGTGTTTCATAAAAAACCGGAGGCTGAAACTTCTTGTTATAACTTCAAGAAAACGGCTTTAATATCGAAAAAAACGTTCGTACAAGCAATCTACACGTACGACTAAAGTTATAGTAAATGTTCAAATGTTGTCCTTTGGCCTTGACGCAGGCTTTGAGTCGTTTCCTCCACTGGTCAATGGTCTCGTCCACAATCGTCTGTTTCAAGTCAGACCAGACCTTGACAAGTCGCTGCTCTTGTTGCCATGGAAACCGTGCAGCTGGTACTCCGCCCATACCAAACTTTTCAAGCACAATGAATCCGCAACTGAATGGCAGTGCACTGTGTGAAAAATCATTTTAGGCGAACTTATTTTGATAAATTTATGCCGACCTGCCTTAGGGGTCCGGTTTTTTATGAAACACAGTGTATTTCGACTAGTTGACGGACTTGTTGCCCAATAAGTCATACAACGAGCTGAAAGCTGTAGGCTACACCATCTTGTCATGTGGATCATTTTGTTGTGGGCCGGCGATTTTATGTGCACGTAGAATTGATCGCAAATTTGCTGTGGACTTTTGACTTGTTCATTGAACTACAATTTAATGTAAATTAAATCTGAGTTAATAAAGTTTGGCTTGCCTCTGTCTGCAGGCGAGCACGTGATCGAAGTGCTGTATCTTCAGAAGCCTATCGCCGGTAGTCCGTATCATTGCCAGGTGTTTGACTGGGCCAAGATCAACGTCAGTAAACTACCACACAACAGCGTCACCGACCGCCTCATCGACTTCGACAGTAAGCTGTGCAACACACTCCAGACTTTAACCAGTAGATCAATTAGCGATCATCGTGTGGACGAAATAGAGCTATATTGATTATATAAATGCAGGAATAAAATTTGATAAGGGGTCTGTCTATAAGTGAAAGCATACGAAGAAGTCTTTAAATTTTGGTAACATGGGAAGTGGAGATGGTGTTAAAAAAATTTTGAAACGAGACAGAGATGACTTGTGTACCGTACGCGGGAGAGTGGAATGATGGGTGAATGTTCTCTGTAGCGGCATCTCTGGACAAATGCAATTTTAGTTACACAAGACAGGACCTATAGGATCGTCATAGGTAGAATTGCGTGATATGCGACACGAGCCTGTGACATGACGCGTTCGTGTTCGTCTTCGAGCTGCGTGAGTGCAGTGGAGTCGCTGCAGAAAGGGTAACCAAGGAAATACAATTGCACTTCCAATTTCAGGCTGTCGGAAGATCGTTGGAAAATTATGTAGTCAGTAAATGTTTGTTCAAAAAATGCCAAATTTGGCGCTAAAACCCGTATTTATGGGAAATTTGAGGGCAAAAGTGAAATTTTGAGCACCCGGACGGAATTTGCAATGTCTGTCGAAAAATCGCAACGTCCTACCCTGCCTACTTTTGTAACCTACGACGGCGTCGCTGCGTGAGTGTGACAGTACAGTAAGTATTATGTAGGCCTATCTACACACTAGTACATTTATTTAGTTAGTTAATATTAAGATTGCTCACACATTACATAAGAACATAAAACTAGTCAAATGAAAAAAAATACAAAAAATACACATTAATACAAAGTACAGAGCGTGCTGTATGAGAAGTAATCTGCGCACATCGTCAGATTGCTTGACAAATGTCTAACGACAAAAAGTTATCATCAGTTATCGTTAAGTGTTGTTGAAACAGGCCGAACATTTAGTTGTACGCCTACGATGTGGTGGTATTTAGCGCTTACACATGACAGTCGTCACCACTGTTGTCATGAACTGTGAACGTGTTTCGTGACCTGCGAACACCGTCGTAAACATGAACAGCGTCACGTGGCGTGTGCTGGTTTATTAGTTTTTGGTCAGAATATATAATTATGATAAACATTGTAAAGAAGAAAAAACGTCGTAGACATAAACGAACTGGTGGCATATTATGAGTAAGTGCGCTGAAAATGCAGCTCGTAAAAATGCAGGACATAAAATTGCACAACAGGTACGTGTAAGGTATAGTATTAAAATATATTACATACAATGCAGTGTGCAATTTTTTTCAAAAAAACCCGTAAAATCAAGTAAAAAAGCAAATTATTTAGTATATTGTCATTACAGAATAATATGAAATGCTGGACCGGCAATAACTTGTGTTACTTTATAGTGTAGAGGCAATTAAATTAAACTGACTACAACAGCAAAAGTCATTGTGAGAACAAACCACATAAATCGCCTATGACTACTAAAAATGCAACATAAAAATAATTATAGTTTTATGTCAAGCATGAAATTTCCTGTCTTGCAAATTTGACGGCTCGTCATTTTTATGTTCATCATTTAAAGTCAACCCTTAAGGCGCGTACAGAGCGAGGTAACTGAACTGAATGTATTCGAACTAATCTAAACTGACATGGCTTAGACGAACTGACCAATGGTTAAGTAGTAATGTATTGCAGTAGGCACCGTCTAGCGACGTTGGTAGACTACGTGACTACGCTCACGTACGCATCAACCAGTGACCAACGGGCTTGCCCTGCTTGCTCATTGGTCAAAAACTAATCAGTCTCAGTTCAGTTCAGTTTAGTTGCGTTGCTCTATTCGCGCTCTTGTGCGTGTGTGCAGTTGACGCATCCCAGGCGGGGGCCGGTAGTCTGGAGATAATGGTGAACGACGGCGCCGTGCCGTGTCAAGTGCAAAACCTCGGAGGTCGTCAGTTCCGCGCGTCCTTCACTCCAATCGACGCTGTGCCGCACGTCGTTTGGATGAAATTCAACGGATTCGCCGTCCCAGGTCGACAGATGTTTTTTTTCAAAAAAACTGTGCAAAATTGTTTTGTCCGAACATCGTCAAATTTCTACCAACCTTGATAATTTTTGGCACACAGATAGCACGAAAAACAATTTTGTGTGCGACGCAAAAATGTTTCATAAATGTTTTTTTTGATGTAACACCTTCTTCCTGGCCATCTTTGTGCCAGAGAAAAATTATCATAGTTGGAAGACATTTGATAGAGTTCTGAGAAAAACAATTGTGATGCGCAGTTTTGGGACACAGTGTAGTTGCTAGTAGTATTAAGCCATGGTCACACATAAAACAAAAACATTTTTAGAAAACGTTGCACAGAATGCTTTGTGTTTTATTTTCGCTGTTGCACTGCGGTGTGGTTAGATGTATAACAAAAACGGAACAATCTAGAAAATGTTTCGTAAATGTTCATTCTTTTATTTTAATGTAACATTTTTTGTTTTCTCCGTGCGCAATTGTGTTCACAATTCAGTTTTTTTCAGTTTGTTTCCATTGTTATTTTTCAGCAAATAATATTGTTTTACGTGTAACCGCGGTCTGTTCACGTTCAAAACATTTGCAAAATTATTATAAAAACATTGTGGATGGCCTGACACGGGCGAATCGTTTTTTTTCCCCGGAAAATGGCAGTTGGTGTAATATATTCAACTTTATTCACCATAAAATGGTAGCATATATAGACCTAAAGAAAAAAACACGAGAAATTTGGGGCAAAGCCCAACGTGAGTCCACCCGGCGCCCTAAGTCCGACTGGGGAAATTAGGGGGGGGTAAAATTTCCCCGGCATCAAAGTCACGTGGCCCGAACTCAAATGCATTGGTATACGCCGAACGCGCATTGTCGACTTAGGGTAGGTCAACGTGAGCGCTTATAACTTTGTTCGTAGTGGACCGAATTTTACAAATTTTTTTTGTTCAACGCCCAAAAGATCGTTTTCGTCAACGCCATTTACATTTTGTCACTATATTCATCAGTTCCAGAGATAGTTGCGCTCAAACTCGAAAGTTCTCGTAAAACGTACTAAATTTTTGACGTTTTTTGCCCTCCCAAATTTTAAGGGGGGCGGTGCCCCCAAAAGTTGTACTTGCGTTAACAAACCCACCTAGAGACACGTCAAGTGCCAAAGTTTGTCGGGCTACACCCTCTAACTCCGAAGTTATAATGGCTCATTTATTCCATTTTAAGCCAATTTTTGACCCCCCTTTGAAAAAAGTTGTAAGGGGGCCCCCGTCCCCAGTGGGGAGTGCGCTAGTAAGACTTGGTCATTCTGTAGCGCGTGTAAAAATTTGGGAACGCAGCACCCGTTAGGGGCCGAATTATAATCTTCCGAAATATTCGACTTAGGGTAGGTCAACATGAGCCATTATAACTTGGTTCGTAGAAGACCGAAGTTTACACAATTTTTTTGTTCAACACGGAATTAACCGTATTTGATAACGCCGTTTACCGCTTGTCGATATCTCTATTCAGTTTAGAGATATTTGCGGTCAAACTCGAAAGTTCTGGTAAAACGTACTAAATTTTGGACGTTTTTTGCCCTCCCAAATTTTAAGGGGGGCGGTGCCCGCAAAAGTTGTACTTGCGTTAACACCCCGAGCTAGAGACACGTCAAGTGCCAAAGTTTCGTCGGGCTACATCCCCTAACTCCGAAGTTATAATGGCTCATTTATTCCATTTTA
>Ga0209671_1000778_pt1 | contig 23381 bp, 18 predicted proteins | sample WorMetHERISLAND2_2_FD_187401 | JGI IMG/M metagenome (GOLD analysis project Ga0209671, IMG submission 187401) | Marine gutless worms symbiont microbial communities from Max Planck institute for Marine Microbiology, Germany - Olavius geniculatus... | ecosystem: Host-associated > Annelida >... | reverse complement strand
ATCCACCCCATCCCCGCTGCTCTATACAGCCCCCACTTTCCAGTCCAGTCAGAAGTCAAATGAGATGCCAAATTTCCATCACAATCACAAGCATCTGTTGTGCATTGATTTAACATACAAGTTAAAACAAACTTGTGCACACATGGTAGAAAAGTGTCATTAATGTATTGACTGTCTAGCTATGCAGACTTTAGACAATCTACAGTCTGCTAAATGGTTAGCGAAACATCAGGCCACACAGGAAAATCAGTCCATCGACAGCTTGTAGCGCGTGGAAGTACCAGAGGTCCAGGAATTACAACTGAGCAGTCGCGCCGAGAACAGCGCGGTCGCCATGCCCCCAGGGTATCACTACCGTCGCGGTGGTCCTATTTTCCTTCCTAATATACCCTACTTGCTACAGGGGGGCCACACAGGTGCAGTGGACAAGGCGAGAAAGCACACTGCAGGCGAGAGAAACAGATTGCTGACGCCGATTAAACGCCTGGCTGGCGTGAGCCATTTTCGCTTTCAATTACTAACAATTAACAACATTTTGAATACTCTATTTTCTGCACATTTCTCCCCATTTCTGCAGCAATACCACGGCGTTAATCCCCGTTACCGCGGTATTGTCATTGTACCCATTACCATGCAGCTATCAGTGACGTCATGCTGATGTCATATTGTTGTGTTTGTAAATTATGGGTTTTACCATTGAAAACAGACATTTGATGAAATGTTAAAACACATCAATTGATCATAGTGTTGACTGAACCCAAAACTATGCTAATCCGTCAAACAGCTTTCCATTGTGAACTGTTTTCGTGGTTTATCTTCTTGGCCGAGTGCCAGATCTTCAACTTAGTTGATGTTGGCAGGTGTACTCGCACTGCATCACTGCATGAATGACCACTTGCCTGCTATCATTCGAACGACTTGATACTGCCAGACGTTTCAAATTTTTATTTAGAAGTCTCATTCCATCAATATTCAATTCTCTGTCCATTGTCCAGAAACATCTTGCACAAACTTCCGGCTTCATAACTCTTGCTGACTCACAAACATTTATCAATGTCTTGTCTTCAAAAATTATACCCATAATTTAGAAACACGAAAATATGATGTCAGCATGACATCATCGAAAGCAAAGAATATCTAACTTTTACACTGATGGAGTACTAGTTCTCTCCTGAACATTCCTGGAAAATTCTGTGGAAATCTAAACACTTTCCATGTAGATATAGAAGAAAACGTAAGGATGTGTTTTTTTTCTGAACACAGTGTAGTAGTACTGTAGTGGTGGTATCACTGCTAAAGGCAGTATTAGTACCAACAGAATGTTTTAGGTTTCATATCTTGACAAACGTGTAAGTAAGTAAACTTAAAAGACATGATTTCACAGTCACTCTGCACTTCAATCTTAACGCCCAAGAAGAATTTCTTTAGCAGCCATTCAGACTGGAAAATATTAATGTCATTTTGTGTCAGATAATTGGAAGGCTGTTCCACAGTTTTGAGCCACCTGATGGCTGCAAATGATGTTTGAGCTATATTGATTGCATGATGTAAATGATGGCGAAAAAAATTGACACCGTTAAATATGTTGGCATTAGAGGCTTTGTGCTAAAATTTTATGCAGGCTATTATTTTCTGGAATTGTTGGTGTGGCTGTAGCAGCAGCAGCAGTAGTAGTAGTTCTGGTGGTTGTTGTTGTTGTAGTTGTTGTTGTTTGTTGTAGTGTGTCGTTGATATTCGGGGCAATCACCTGTGCCGCTGGTATTGTTGGTGTGGCTGTTGGTTCACTGGTTGCTAGTCAACTTCGTCAAGTCACGTCTAAAGCCGATCCGTTCGTCTGCGCCTTCGGCCTTTTGACCAGCGCTCCATTCCTGTTCTTTTCACTTTACTTGTCTTGTTACAACGCCATTGCTACATGGGTGAGTGCAATCGTGACTTTGTAGTAGTAGTATTAATACTAGCAGTAGTTGTCATTGTAGTTGTTTGTTGTTGCACTGTTCCTGTTCTTCTCACTACCTGTCTTGCTAGAATGCTAGCTCACTGTGACATGGGGAGCAGTGCAGTTATGTTAGTGGTTGTACTGGACCTGTGTAGTAATGTTGTTGGTTGTTGTACTAGTTGTAGTAGTTATTCCTGTTTATTGTCTGTACCTGTCTTGCTACAATGCGACCATAATATGGTTAAGTGACCTGATGACTTTGTAGTAACAGTAATTGTTGTTGTTGTTGTTGTAGCTGCTGTGGTAGTTGTTCTAGTTTCTGTTACTCTATCTATTGCTGTTTTTTCTGCCCGTACCTGTCTTGCTTCAGTACCGCCGTCATGTGTATGACTTCAACTGTGCTAGTTGTACTAGTTGTAGTAGTAGTAGTGGTGGTGGACTGGTGGTAATGACGGTGTTGGGTGTGATACAGATTCTGATATTCATCGCTGAGACGCTGCTCTGTCTGAACTGGGCTCTGGTCGCCGACATTCTGCTTGTGAGTCTTTTGCACTCTTCGGTGTCTTTTTTGGTTGGCAACTTAGTTTACGGGTAGCATCCTTGGTTGCATTAACAAAGTTACTCAACGCTCAACCGTCAGCTGCATAGAACTATCGTTATGCGATCCAGATAGAGAATTTGGTATTCTGTATATTAACTTAGTGTGAACACCCCAATTTTCAGTGAATATACTGAACCGGAACTACTATAGGCTTTCGCGCATCTTGTGAGCATTAGCTCAAATTTCTTGTTATCACCTCTTGACTGAAACAACCTTGTGTGCCACTGACATAACTGTAAACTAATTGAAGTGAAAGACTAGATGTAAATGTGCTTGTTGTTTCTGGTTATGTCTTATGAGGATTAATAACAAAAGTGACATGTAGATAGAATGGGTGGAAAATGCTGCACAATGGCTTAAGAGGGTACATGCCCCTTGTTTATGACTGTCATTGTGTAAACTGAGTGACGTGACAGACATGGTGTAGATAAGCTATTTATTGTTGTGTCAGTGCATTAATGACATGAAAGACGAGCGGTTTGTTGTTATTTCAGTACATTGTAATCCCAACCCGTCGGTCAACAGCTGAAGCAGTTCAGATTCTAATGTCACACCTTCTTGGTGACGCCGGATCTCCCTTCCTTGTTGGCATTGTACGTTCATTATCATTTTTTATGCAGCTGTCCTGTAGTAGTAGCATTAGCAGCAGCAGTAGTAGTAGTTTTGTAGTAGTTGTAGCTGTATATGATTTGCTTGGCTTGTGCTCTGCTCTTGTTAAATTTGTAGATGTTTTCTCATGTTTCTGTGCGCTAGTAGATATCTGATCCAGTAAATAGCGCGTATGGTGGGAGATATGATATCATCACCCTGTTTTCCAATAGACAGCATTATCACATTGATGTCTGTCTGGAGGATAACTGGGAAGATTATTAGAACTACCATTATGTTAATTACATGTGCACGCGTATAATGGAGTTCTTACAATTTTAGGTTTAGCTTGTTTTTTTTGTATTTTGTGTTTTGTGTTTCTTAAAGGTTAAACTTACTGGTCCGTTATTATGTGTTTGTGTGCATTCCACCTGGAAAGGCCGTCCTCGAAATGACCTATACTGTGTCGGCTGGGACATTAAACCCTACTAACTCAGATGATACCATCGTAGAGTATGTTAGTATGCAGTCCATGGTGCAGTAGTAGTAGTAGTAGTACGAGGGTTGTTCGATAAATGAGTTACAAAACAGCATCATTCTGTTAGTTTTCCAGATATTAAAAATCTGAAATATACTTTTTGTAGGGAATTCAATTCTTAGTAGCAGCTGTGAATTTCACGACAATGACGTCACTGTGACGTCATTTATAAACATTAAATACAGTGTTGTTGCACTGAAATTATCCCGTAACGAACAGCGTACCGTTATTGTATTTTTGTGGACAATAAATAAATGCAAATCAGATTCACTCTGATACGCATGCAGTGTATGGCACAAGTGCTTTACGAAGTGAACAGTTCACGTTTGGTGTAAGAAAATGCTAGATGGGCAGAAATTTGTATCATATTCCAGGGTGCAATCAGTCATTCTTCAGTGGCATGGACAGCAGCCAGCATTGTTCTTTGCATCGGGCATTGAGAAGTTTGCTGACAGATAGGACAAATGTTTGAGTGAACTCGGTTGATATGTTGAAAAATGAAACATTGATCTTTAGCATTTAAAGTTATGGCATTAAGTTGTAAAGTTTATTCATTTTTTCTTCCTATGCTGTTTGTCACTTCCAAGTTATGACAGATTATTAGTGGGGAAAATGATACATGTAGACTGCATTCTGTGAACAGATGACGCCACAATAATGACATCAACGTATATTTTGGATTTCTTAGATTTCCAAAACTAGCAGAATGATGCTGTTTTGTAACTTATTTATCGAATGACCCTCGTAGTAGGGGCAGTTGTTGTTGTTGTATCTTGTAGTAGTATTTTCGTGTGTCTCTGCATACAGATATCTGATGCAGTCAAGAGTTCATACGGTAGGCGAGATGATACAATCGTAGAATATGTCAGTATGCAGTCTGCCCTCTACATGACGTGCTTCGCCTGTGCTCTTGGCGGAGCATTCTTTCTACTTGCTGCTTTATTCATTGACGATGACCGAAGACACACCGAACGCATCACTCAGGGTCTGTACTTGTAATACTTTTAGTAGTAGATGTAGAAGTACAGAAGCAATAGTAGTAGTAGTTGCAATTGTTGCTATGTACAGCTTTGTTCGTTGTTGATGGCCGCAGACACACAGAGCACATCACACGGAGCGAGTAATAGTAGTTGTTGTAGTAGTTTGTAGTAGTCGTTTGTGTAGGTCTGTTGGCTGACTGTTCACTGGATGTGAGTCAACAGTTTGTAGACAATGATGTCAACTTTTTTTCAGCTAGTAGTAGTATCGGTGGTGGTGGTTGTTGTAATAGTTGTTGTCGTCTGTGTAGGTCTGTCGGCTATCTGTTCACTGGATGTGAGTGAACAGTTTGTAGACAACGACGGTGACATTGCTGCAGCTAGTAGCAGCTCGGACACACGACCACTTGCCACCAGCTAGTGCTGACACCTGCTGAGTGCCGCTCGTACTGACCAGTGATGTAGTCCACTCAGTGGCGTCGTGGCTGGTGTGGGGCGTTGGGCGAGGGAGGTGGAAGTTGCCGAAAATTTGGGCTAACGACAATTTTTCGGTAAATCTTTGTTAGAAATTTTTTGTCTGAAAAATGCAAACTTTGGCGCTGAAAGAAATTTTTACCATTGAGTCAGAGTTGTTTGTCGGAATTCTGTTGCAGTGTGTCAGAAAATTTCAACTTCCCGTCGCACTTACTTTTTTTAACTGACAAAGCCACCGAATCCACCAGACCAGGAATTTGGTTTTGATGTGCTTTGATGACTTTAGAAAAAGAGTCTGGAGACAGAAATCTTGGTCTTGGTCTTGACGAAAGTCTTGAGGATTTGAGCATTTTTTCACTGATTATATGTGTTGATATTTCTAACTCTGCAGTGTATGTAAGAAAAAGCAAGTAACTATTTTTTTCTGTTTACAGGTGACTTTATGATTTGAGTAGGAATCGTTGCTGTGTTTTATTCTATTTTTAAAAATGCAGGAGCATATCTACAATCATGTGCACACTTTCATAAGTCAGCATTCCTATCGTTTTTAATTCAACAGCATGTGGAGTTTTTTTGTCCATGTTATGTCAAACTATATGGCATTGCAAAAAGAATTGGGCTTGTTTTTCTGGACTCAAGGCAAAAATTCTTGGTCTTTCCAGACTTTGTTGAGGAACAGTTTTTGGTTTCGGTTTTGAAACTGTCTTATTTGCATCATTGATACTATGTCGTCTCAAATAATGCCATATTTCCGTAAATACCATTTGTCGACATAATATTTGTACAAGGTCTGCCCCTGTGGCATTCGCTTGTCGATAGAATGCAAGTTTTTATTAGCATTTATTTTGTTGTGTTAACGTCTTGGAAGTATTTTAAGGTTTTATCTGCCACCTTATTCACAGTTTAGACGGTAGTGCGTAACACTGTTGTAAGGGCGACTATCAAAGTCAATGGGAAACCCCAAATTTTGGGCACCTGTAGCCCCCAAACCACTGAATCAATCGACTTAAAATTTGACTTGGATGATTGCGTCGGCGGTCTGACCCTACGTGCCAAAAATGGTACAAATCGGCCCAGCGGGGTCGGCGGGGCAAAGGGGTGAAATATAATGTTCAACTGGGTTATTTTTTTCTTTTTTTTACTTTTCTTGCCAAGCTCTGGAGAACACATTTTTGGAAGTATCGCCGCATTCTTTGCACTGGATGACGTGTTTCGGTGGGGATTGATTTTCTAGGGGGTCTCAACATTCATCTTTCATATTTTCCCTATTAAATCCCGCAAAAACCGATAATTTGAGGCCCATTTTCGGACTTTCAAAAATTACAACTGAAAATGCTTAATAATGGAGATGCTCATCTACAAACTACCATTAATCGTCATCGTAGCCTCACCAAAGTGGCATAGTGAATAGGTAATGTGGCCTCGGGAATTCCAAATATGCGGTTATTTTGGACCCCCTGCCTACAGGTCACGTGACACGGTGCATGCGCAGTGAATTTTTGGCCTTTAACATGGGCAAATGCAACTTTGAGGCTTTATATTTCCCTAACGGTGCAAGATAGACGCATGGTCACAATAGACCACAAATAGGAAACCACGTATGCCGAGTCGAATGGTCATGTGACCGATGACGTCACGTGACCCCAAAAGGTCAAACTCATGACCTCATTATATTTTAACCGCAGCTGCAGACATATTGGTATTTCTGTGCATTTCGAGCTTGCAAAAATCACATTTGGTACTCACTTTGCATTATTTTTGTGCAGCCTTCGTTTTGCAAACCCCACTTTGCTACAGGCCTTAAGGCGGCGTTATTTTGCTACCTGCATTTCAGATTCAACTACCTTATACGGTAGATAACAGATGGAAACAAACTGTGTCTCTGGACTTCGCTTTTGCACTTAGCTGTATTTTTTACATTTTAAAGGTGTGAAGTTGTCACATTTTTGTGCTTGGATGTACCGTAAGAAGAATCTAATCATTGTCTACTGCAGATGTAACTTGTCACAAAGTTTTCGGCTGTTTTTCTGTATGCATTCTGATGGCTATGATGTACACGTATGTATGATGCCGGCTGCATTTGCTTTGATCAATATTAGTGACTGTTGCTGCCAATTGGAACTAATTAACTTTAATCATGTTATACCATTTTATTTCATGAAATAATTACATCAGAGTGGCGGTGTGATGTAGTGGTTAACATGAAAATTGTGTACAAGCAACATACTGTACTTATGTCCTATGCTGGTCAGTCAATGGCCCTGGTTAGGACTTGGACTTGGACTGGTGACTGTATTAGACAGAGTATACCGTTTTGGTACGTAACCAGCCACCCAGGCCAACTCAGCCTGGCCTTCCCTCCCTGGGAGTACCAACTGCAGCATGAACAAACCCACTGCACATTGCACCAACCCAAAATTTTGTGGGCCTCGCAGTGTAAACCTGTGTCTGGCTGACAGTTAAGGAAACGGAGATCAGCTCCATCTTGGTCTTTGTAGTATATAGCTTATAAAAAAATATGATAGTACTTTGAATCATAATCATTAATCCGCAATTAAAAGTTAAAAGATTAAAAGAGGCGTTTGGAGCCAATTTTTTGTACAGCTGCATGGAATTACATGTATTTGCATCTGAAGGTCAATTTTGCGTCACTACGGTGGACTTTGTTTGAAGTTGCTGAATTGTGTTGGTGACTCACCAACTTAGTCCGATTGATTCATGAGTTAGAGCGAGTTGGCTGGGCAGCTGCAAGCATAGCTACACTGCCTCAAGAACTGTTTCGCTTATTCATTGTACAGGGTGTTCCAGAAAAAAAACGGCACAAAGCTTACAGCATCATAATTTTGCAACCGCTGATCAGAGTCATGCGGTTTTCAGCGAAATGTTCAGAAAGAAATTGCTTACGTGCCAAAGGCGAGCGTCTAAATACGGCAATTACATATTCTTTGATTTGCACCTGGCAAGTGCTCTGCATCTTTATTCTTTAAGGCAAGTTCGTGATGGAAAGAGTTGAATCTACGATGTACGGTTGTAACATTATGGTGCCATAAAATTTATGCCATTTTTTCTGGAACACCCTAAATATGTATTTTTGTCATTGTTTGATAAAATACCTGGAACAAAAAATGTGCGTTTACTGACAGAATATTTTTATTATTTGTTTTCAATAGAAAATATTTTCTCATTCATTTCATGCTATGTCACAGCACAAATGAATCAGTATAACGAAGGGCAAATATGCCAGTAAGCGGTGATTTCAGGGTTCCTACAGGTTTTCTGTAGCAAAATTCCCTGACTTTTGCAGTCATGAAGTGGCAATTTCCCTGACATTATCGAAACAATAACCCTATCGCACAAATGTCATAAGTGGTATTAAGTAATGAAACGGTATTAATAGAACAATATGCAAACGACAGAGGCCCTGGTCGGGGGTCAAAGGGCAAAGCCCCCCTGAAGCTGAAGCTTTTGGACGTTCAATGGAAGCCGCAAATTTTTGTCTGCTTTTTAATATTTGGAGATACAAAAAATCACAGTTATCTGCGGTCTGCATTATCCAAGATCATTTTCCCTGACTTTTCAAAAATAATAGTTTTCCCTGACACTTCCCTGACAACACAAATTTCCTGACATTTTCCAGTTTTCCCTGACATGTAGGAACCCTGTGATGTGATTTGACATCACATTGCAATGAAACGCATAAAATAGTGTCATAATATGCAGTGAAACAAACAACAACATAGGTACATATAACAACACCTTGACGCTGCCAAGCAGTGCAGGTTAAATTAATGACAACATGCTATTTTGTGAAATACTGATACATCTGTGTGTCAAAGAAGTTCTGTCCTACTGAGTCGGTAGAGGGGAGGAAGGTTGTAAGGGGGGGGTTATGTCGGGACAGACACAATACACTACCTTGTGAAATGCAGTCAACTTCAGAACAAGTGTCTTACAGCATAACTTTCATTGTAAAACCGAATGTACGTGTATTTCAGAAAGCATTTAAAACGTGACGTGATCTTTAACATGTTTTCAAGTTTACCATTGCTTTGGCAAAGAAAGAAATCTGAAAATTGGTTAATATTTGATGAAGCTATGAGTGTGTGAAATTTAGGAGCTTAATTTTTATGGACCACCTAGTACAAGAAAAGATAAAGTGAAACAAAATTGTCTGACTGCTACTGCTACTAATACTACTACACATACCACTACTGCATGTACCACACAACTACAACAAATACTACTACTGCTACTACTACTACTACAAGTCGGTCCTGTTGGTACGTTGTTGTTTGATGACTGATAGTTTCCCGTAGGCCTGCTGCATTGCAATAAACTGCTGTGAGGGTACTATTACATTTACCATATTACCACCACCACAACAACAATTACTGCAACAACAACCACTACTACAAGTCAGTCCTGTCAGCACGTCGTCGTTTTATCACTGATAGTTTCTCGTAGGCCTGCTGTATTGCAATAAAGTGCTGTTCAGCTGCTCGGCGTTCAACGATGGTGTCAGAATGAACTTTGTCAGGATGAAACTCGCGAACCAGTTGACGATATCTTTCAGTAAGGCGTTCTTCCGACACCCATGAACCGTCTGTGAACCCGAGCAACTACAACAATCACACCATACAACTACTACACATACCACTACTTCATGGACTACAACAACAACTTATATTACTACTAAGATACTCATCAATGAGGCGTTCATCTGATACCCACAAAGGGGTTGCTGAAAATGACAGATCACCAAAATGTCCAGGCATGAAATTGGCGGACATGAAAATGCAAGACATGCTTCAAGTGGCTGAATAAGCCTAGAATGAGTAGACATCGATTTAGCACCGCTCCCCTGTAGCCATTTTCTCCCCCAACTTAAAGAATGTTCAAGATCAAAGCTCAATTTACGTAAGTAACCGGCTAGTGTAAAATCAAAATTCGACTCTATAACGACGGTCGCTGTCTTTCATCGTTGCCCAAGTCAGAAGAAAAACGCAGGCAGAGTGTGTAGGCGAGTATGGAATATTGTTTACTAAAAATATTTTTAATCATGTTCGTTGTGTGACAAATTCCACGCCGATTAGGCCAACGCTCTGTTCACTTATTATAGGGATGATGACTTCCGGGAACGGATCGTAAACCCGTACATGTTTAAAAATAAACTATAAATAACTTGCTACTGTTTCATATTCCTTTTAGTGTGCAAACAGCCTAACAGAACGATGATATTCTTTATTTTGAAATGATATATATCTTGTCCGCCAATTTCGTGTCCATCAATTTCATGTCCATCAATTTCATGTCCGGCATTTTCAGTCAATCCCCATAAACTACAACAACCACACAACACTACTAATGCACATACTACCACTTCATGGACTACTAATACTGCAACAACTACTATTTGTCAGTGAGGCACGCTTCTGACGCCCAAGACCTGTCTGAACCTCAGCAACTACTACACCTACTACCGCTATTACTACTACAACAACTACTACTACTACTATCAGTACTACTACTATTACAAGTTCTGCAGCATGAAATAGTTTAACTTACCACAGCTAAACAGAGTCTACATAGCCTCAATTGCTATAAAATTTGTGCAAATAATCATGATAATCAACCTGAACTTTTGTATCACTGCAGTTTTAAAAGCAGTGATCACTGTAAGCCTGTAAAGTGCATGCAAATGATAAAAAAATATTGTTTACTAAAAACACCAACAAATTAAGAACACTTTGGTAGCTGTTTTGTAACTAGTGCTGACCTAAATAGTTTAGGCCAATTCAGAAACATCAGATCTGCATTTTACAAGTAAAATGTTGCAAAACAGCTGATGTGATATGCTTGCAAGGTACAGAATTCAATAAACGAGACTCATTTTGTCGAAGAACCTGTGAAACACATTAACGAAGAAACACGAACACGCATCGCACCTTTAGCTTGCAACACTAACCTTATAAGCACTGACTTCACCCTCCGGATCGAGAACAACTCTCAACTCGTAGATAAACTTGTGTAATCCATCATTAACGAGGCAGTGAAAAAGTCTCACTGTGGTCTGTCTAAACTCTGCCCATGCTGGAGAGACAAGGATGTTGTGGAAAGCTTCTCGAAGTGGAATTTCGACTCCGTCGCGCGTTGTGACGGAGCAGTTGTGGTACAGCATTGATATCAACATAACTGTCATGACTACATTGGCTGCCGATAGACACATAAACGTCTGACAGGTGGCATGAGACTTGGGTTGTAGGCGGACCTCCATTCCATAGGTACTAGCAATGATAATAGAACCGAGACAGGAGTAGGTGAGAAACGTATCCAGCTTAGCGGAGATCAGAAGCATCGGCAGTGGAAGACAGGCACCAAGTAGACATGGCATATAGGAACAGCTGACACTGTCATCAATGCTGGCTGCCGTGTGAACACCTATACATGTCAACACCATCAACAGCGATGTACTGGATGTCACTTTCGGAAATTTAACACCCACTGCAAGTCTGCGATTTTGAGAAATTGAACAGTTATAGTTTATGAAAATGGCCCAGGCTCACCGTATTATTGTGTCAAATTTCATGTGCAGCAATCATGTTCTTTCAAACATGCACTTATGATTTTTAATTATTTCTGTCATGAATATTTTGATACTTTTTTGAGATTGTTTTAGCCAAAGCTGGATGTGCAGTTAGTGTGAGTTACACAAACACCTAGGTTTTCTATATACACTGTGTCTCAAAAAAACATCACAAACATTTTTGACTGTAACTGTAAAACCGATTATCAATTTGATAATTTTTGGTACGAATATTCCTGACACAACATGCCATCAAATAACCCTGCAGTTTCCCACCTCACCCAATGTACGCTTCTGCACTACCTAGGGAAATCAGATCAAGTGAAACATGTGTTGAAATAAACAGAAAACCTGAAAAAAACATCCACGATATTATCGATCATAACTTAAAGAAAGATTAGCAAATTTTAATAAGTTTTTGCAGAAATATTTCTGACACTACTGGCTATTAAATAAGTGTTTTAGTTTCCACCTCACCCAGTGTCTGCTTTTGCACTACCTGGGGAAATCAGACCAAGCATAATACGTGTTAAAATAAATGAAAAAAACGGCGATAAATTCCTTCTATCCTAATCTCGGGGTCCCAAGAGCCAGTCTATTACAAAATTTGACTGTCATGCAGCAGCATGTTTACCAGATGAAGTTTAGGAATGTTTGTGAAGCCAAGAACTGACTGGTACAGCCTGAATTGGTCTGGAGCAGAACATTATCAACACTGCTGTTATTGAATGAGAAAGCGTCTCCTTGCCTGTGTTCACATAGTGGGCTAACACTTCAAGCAATTTTACTGCAGGCAGTTAAAAATGGCCAACTGGATGCAATGTCAGCCAAAGTGTCTGAAATGTGAACAAAATGTGTTTTTATGCATTATGTTAATTGAGCAATCATATCAGACTGCATAAAAAAGTGATATTTTGTTGGTTGTGTTTTCCCCGGGTAGTGCAGAAACAAACGTTGGGTGAGGTGGAAAACTGAATGATCATTTAATGGCAAGTTGTGTCGGGAATATTCCTACCAAAAATTGTTAACATCTGACAATTGGTTTTCAAGTTACAGTCGAAAATGTCGGGGATGTTTTTTTGAGACACAGTGTACACTGTACAGTGTACGTCACACATGCAACATCATACACCATTTTATTTAACCAGATGTCCCATTTTTCTGCAGTTACTCTAGTTAAAACAGTATGCATAAGTAAAGTTTTGAAAATTGTTGTGGCATTAACAAGCGTAATCTGATGAGAAGAGATAATGTAATCAAGTAAGCTCATTCTGCTATCACAGTGTCACTGTGTGTCAAGCATAAAACCAGACAAAAGTTGAGGTCTACTACAAACCGACTGCAATGAAGACAACTGCCACAGAAGACAACATAGGACACCATGCTAGAATGTGCTTCGGCACAGCAGACACTGACAACACTCCAAGCACCATGGAAAATACCAGCTGGCCAGCAAACCTTTTCCAACTGAAGCTGACATCTGCCTTCCGTTGGTGTGTGAAACCCAGCCTACTGTTCGCCGTTGCAACATAAGATGAAAGACGTCCAAACTCAAGCAGCCAACCAAGCCCAAAACAACCTCCGAGAGTCCATAACCACACGAAACCATGACGGTATCGACGTAGATATAAGTGATGAATGCCAAACCATCCGAGTGTCATCCATAACAAATACGTCACCAGTTCACTCTTTTTAGCCATGACAAAAATCATTAGTCATACCTACAAATCCAGCCAAAACATCAGCAATTAATTTCACATAACTTTTACACTTGGTGACTTTATCTTTTGCTCAGATCCAAGTTTGAAAATTTAGTTTTACAACAATCCCTAATCTAGACTCTAAAGTTGTGGTTTTAAACCAATGCTAGGATTAACTTCAGTTTTAAACTCAGTTTGAAACCGAAAATGAGCTTCCAAACTAAATTTTATCGTCACTTTACTTTTTACATTAATTGGGTTTTAAACCACATTTTACTTTAAAGTTAAAGTTTAAAACTTAGGTTTAAGCAAAGATAAAGACATCCAGTGTACTTACGCACTAAGTCAACATCACCCCCCTTAGGAAAATCCCTGGCAAGTGACAAAGCCATGCCAGATATAAAAAGCAGCCTTCTCTAGTTTTCACCAAACAATGAGAAGCTAATTTCACAATGTACCGTGTCACAATCTTGGGGTTGTGACACCTGCGAGCTTTTAATATCAAACAAACACCTTATCAAAGACAATACAAGAAATTTGAGCTAATGCTCACGAGACGCGCGAAAGCCTATAGCAGTTCCGGTTCAGTTGTTTAGCTGAAAATTTCGGTATTCACGCTAAGTTAATATATACAATTACCAAATTCTGTATCTGGATCAACAGATCGCATAACGATAGTTCCGTTGTGGCGCCACCTTGTGAATGATATAGACTTGTGTTGCAGCCCAAAATCGCCGAAAAAATCCATAAAACCCCCTATTTTGGCGTTCAAGGTCATTCAAGGTCACTGAATTCGGCGCCAATCGAGAACCAGTGTACGACTTTCCATTAGTGATTAATAGTAACCTCGCACCATTACTGAGATACAGTGACTTATTGGCCAAAAATCACAAATTTCGCCCACCCCCCTGTCATTTAGCGCCCTCATTCGGGGTGACCCCCTTCAAATTTATGGAATAGCTTTACAGTTCCTGAAACTAGAGTCTTCCAGGCAGCCGATGGTGAAGATTTGGTGATCCTACCTTCCACCGTTTATGAATGATCTATCTGTGTGACGGACAGACAGACGGACGAACAGACAGACAGACAAACAAACAGACAGACAGAATTGCGATGGCTAAGACGTGCTGAAAGCAGTAGCTGCTTTCGCACGTAAAATTCAACACCGTTCCAGAAATAATTCACAAATCTTTTTTATAAAATCACAGATGCAACGATAGTCAAAATACAACAGGAACAAACACAAAAAAAAATCATACAAGCGAAATCAAAATCTAACTATGAGAAGTTTAACTGGTTATATAATAATACAGAAAAATGATTAAAATTTTATCAGAAAATAATACAGGGAAATTCACACATATGCGTACATCAAAATCAAGCACAGCAATTTCAACCATTTTACTGGTTGCTAAACTGGCCTACGGTTCAGCACAGGCTTTCAATATATTCTACAGTTCAGCAGTTCAGTTTTAACAACCAAGATAATAATTCTACATCAAATCAATGTCTGATAACACGAAATTTCAGCAGCAAAATTTTACCTATGCACTTCCTTCCTTTTCAAGTAGGCCCTCTCAGTGCAGCTATGAGCTCTGAGGGAGAGCCGTGAGCTCCCCCAGCAGGGTCCGGGGTGAAGCCCCAGCCAAAAACGTATTTTACAGTATTTTGGCGCTACGGAAACTATGTCTGGTGACATTAAATTTGGTGTTTTTGCTCTGCTCTATATGGCGGACCTTACTGATGTTGTTGCTGGACACAATGTGAAGTTCCACGGCTATGCTGACGACTCTCAGATGTACGTTCACTGTCAGCGTCACAACCCAGTGTCTACCATTTCTCGTCTTGGTCATTGCATTGCCGACATCGGCCACTGGATGGCAGCAAATCGTCTGCAGATGAATCCCACCAAGACCGAGTTGCTGTGGGCCGGCTCTAAACGCAACATCACTATGCTGGGTAGTCGTGCTCCTGCCATGCAGCTCAGCTCAGATACTGTGACAGCCAGCAATCATGTACGAGTACTTGGGGTGACCTTTTCGTCAGATCTGACCCTTGAGAAGCATGTTTCAAAGACCTGAGCAGCTGGTTTCTACTGGCTGCGCCAACTTCATCGCATTCGGCGGTTGCTTGACGAAGAATCGGCAGCAACTCTTGTGCATGCTTTTGTGACGTCACAGATTGATTATTGCAATGCTATCTACACAGGAGCTCCGAAGACGATCACTGACAAGCTGCAACGAGTGCTCAACGCCGCTGCTCGAGTAGTCAGCGACACGAAGAAATTTGATCGTGGTCTGTCGAGACTCCTTCATGACAAACTGCACTGGCTGGATGTGCCTGAGAGTTACCTTCAAGCTCGGCCTCATGACATACCGTTGTTTGCACGGGCAAGCACCTCAATACCTCGCCGATCATATCAAGCCGGCCATAAAAGTTGCATCGCGACATCGACTACGTTCTGCCAACCGACACCGGCACCGGTCGGGCTTTTCCAGTTGCTGGTCCGACGGTATGGAACTCACTGCCAGATGAACTCAGAGATCCAGCGTGTGACATTGACAGTTTCAAACAGTTCTTTAAAACAATCCTGTTCAGTCAGTACTAGTGAGACAAGTGCATTAGAGGTTAATTTTAACAATATGCGCTATATAAATTTACTTTTTACTTACTTACTTACTTACTTAAATACCATAATTTTGGGCCCCCTAGACTTGTACTCCCCACATTGCAAGGCCTTTGAGGTCAGTAGTCACGCCACTGCACATGTCAAATTTTGAAGTCCATATATTTAACCGTTTTAGAGTTTTGAAGATATAAACATGGTTAGCGCTTAAAAATTTAAGGGTTACGAGACCTTGATTATGCCCCCTTGTCATAAAAAATTAAAAGGTCATGTCCGAATTGTCCCTGGAAACAAGCATGCAGAATTTGAGGTTTACAGCTATAACCGTTTTTGAAACTATCTATGACACCAATGTCATTGTGACGTCACACATACACCACTGAGCACACACAAACAGAACAAAAAACATAATGGAGTGAAAACATTATATCCTCCAAGTTTACTGCATCATACTTGGCAGAGTTTGTCAAAAATTTGAGAACGTTAGGGGGGGGGGGGCACATGATACTGTTTCAAAAAATAGAGCTGTGGAATCTGGTGCTGCTTCTAAGCTGGAACACAGAGGCAGTGCCTCAGTTTGCCTCTCATAGTTATGTCACTGGTTCGAGCATTTCCCACGTAATCAATTTCAGAAAATGCTTCAAGCCTACACGATATCCTAAACATTTTCCCACTGCTTCCCACAACTTATTGTATCAAAGACTTACATACCATTATTCTGAAGCCCGTTACTCCGACAACTGCTACTCCGACAGCCACCGTATCCCACAGCTGAGCGACTGACAATTTCAGCTGTGTCATCACGAATCGCAAGTCAACCAACTAGCTCCTCAAGCCTATCAATTAGGCCATCACAAGTAGCCAGTTGGCACGTTTTGTAGTTACATCCACCACCATCAAACTTATCACCTATATTGTATGCTAAGCAGCAGTGCGCAGTAGTGTCACATAAATGTTTGTAAAATGCTAACACTAACCCAAACCGTAATCCTAACGCTAACCATAGCTGTAAGCAAAAAACGTAATTGTAATGTTAAACACAAAATCGTACTCCATTACACATTATATTGTTACCCTCTGGTGTGCGTGAATGTAAATCGTTCCAATGTCTGCGTCGATGTGAATTTTAGTCGCAACAGCACTTGTCAGAATAGCAGGCTTCGGAATAACGGTTACTCCCATATCAGATATGTGTGGACATGGATCGGACTTGCAAGCATCTGTGGATGCGGTTACGGATGCAATTTTTGATGCCCTTGCAACAGTGGCATCATTTCAGTAAATCATTGGGGGGTCTCAGTTTATGTAATATATTGTTCTTGCAGCAGTAATACTGTTTCAAAGGTATGATGTACAGGAAAAACAATTAAAAGAGTTCTTACATCCTTGGGTCCATAAACTCCTCAGCCTCCCCAAATGACACCCCTGCTTTGCAGATGCTTTCTGAGAAAAAAATCTTTACTGCAATGTCTCTACTCTCTAATAACAATAACATTACCGTACTAAATTCCAGTTGCATTTGTGGTTTTTTTGCACATGCCACATTCATTAAGGCTGACCTTGGGTCCAGTCGATTTTTTTTTAGCATTATCACTGTTGCTGACTGTACGGACGCGAACGCCTAACGGCTTAGTTTTGCAAACGCGGACGCTACCCTGCGGACGCGGTTGCGAAAGCGAACTTAAAATTCCAGGATCTGCACATCTCTGTATTGTGACTGTTTATCTCGTAACTAATGGTAACGCCGCGGTTCGCAAATCCAAAATGCTAAACATTTTACGCTATAAGTACAAAAATTAGCACACAGCAAAAAACTATGCATACTGTGCACTAATACTTGGGTATATACACATAAAAAATATGAAACAAAACTGTCGTTCTAGTCAGAAAAACACTTTAATGAACAAAACTGAGCAACCACTTGTTTGTTTACATCGGCTTGATCGTACCTTTACAGTATAGAGGTGTTCGACTGCACTGAAATCAAGTGATAATAATAATTGCAATAAAAAAACTATAATTATAGTATACCATTAATAAACCTAATAATATCAAATTATTTTATATAAAAACAAAACTTACTTTTGTTGCATTACTACTAAATTACAGCAGTATTATTGCAGTCTCTGAGTCTTACAAAGAAAAACGCTAAAGCATTTTTTGCCCAGCACTACTTAGAACAGTTTACCAAAGAATATAAACTGTAGCTTAGCGGAAGAAATAAATTGAGCATAGACAGTGGCAGACACAAATCGTGATTGCATTTTGCAACGGACAACGATAAACAGTCAGCGTACGCCATAGTATTAACTAGTTGCTAGTTTGGGACGAGTGAAGATTGCAGAACTTATTAAATATCGATGGAATTCTTTTTGACACTGTAGCAGAAGTGAACTAAGGTTTACTGGCTTATGGGGCAAGAGAAGAGACCACGCCCCCAATGGTCCCGTGAACTTGTCGGTAACTAGCGCTGTGGCGTAGCGGGTAGCAGTGGCGGATTTAGCTTACGGCTTTTGCGTCTCAAGCCCCCCACCTAGGCCTACCCCTATAGCCTTAAAAGTCCCCCCACCCGCTGTTGGAGCCGCTTTTTGCAGAGGGCAGAGATTTTATGTCAGTAATCACAGTATGATAAATTTATAATTATTTTTGCTATTCATTGTAAAGAAGCATGTTTTCGTATGCTAGCTGCTTCATAAGCTTAATGCTGTCAGTTTCTAATTGTCTGGAGCCAGAGCCGGATTAAGGCTTTGCATAGGAGTTGAAGTTGGGGGCAAGGTCGAGCGCCGAAGGCGCGAGCCAAGTCGAGGCGCCAAAGGCGCCAAGAGGGGTGGGTGTGGGGAGGGGGTGTCCCCCTCACTCAAGGTGTCCTCCTAACTCAAGGTGAGGCGCCGCAGGCGTCGACAGGGTGGAGAATGGGGAGAGGGTATCCCCCTCCCTAGCTGACTATAGAGGTATGGGGGAGCGTCGTGAGCTCCCCAAGCGAGTTCCGGGGCAGAGCCCCGGTGAAAAACAATTTGGTGCGTTCTAAGCATCACAGAACACTTCTGCTTGCAAGATATCATAAATATATCAGAAATGCAGAACAACAATAACATTCAACTTCCCCCTTAAGTTCCCCCCCCAAAAAAAACCTCCCATCTATGTTTTCTTGGAGCATTTGCATGGTGTAGATGCACAGAGGGCGAGGGAGTGCCCCCTCCGCAAATATATTTTTAAGATTTTAGGGTTAAAGTGGCGTATTTTTGTGGACTCTTAAGTGCCACCTCCCCAGAAAATTTTGTATATTTTTATGTCAAAGTGCCGTATTTTGTGACATTTTTTGGTGTTAACTAAGTAACTGTTAACTGTTTTATGATCAAAAACAGGGTGATCACAACACTGGAATGTAACTTTTCAAAGTTACTTGATATGCTGCGGTATTCGACATCATAATCCTAGCTTGCACGTTTCGGTAAAATCACAGAGCGTGACAGACAGACAGACAGACATGCAGGTGCCTTTGCTGCTGTACAGGGTGGGCCAAAAAAACCGGACCTGTTTGAGCTTTGATAACTCAGCGATGGTTACCTGTAGAATGGTGTGTTATATGTCAAAAGTTTCAGAATGCTGTAAGGAATAAACGACATCTGTCCCACCCCTAAAATCATGCTAAATTGGCAGTAACACATCAATTTAAGTTGATTTTCATTCAGCATGCAATAAAATATCAACAATCATTAACATATTCGTTAAAGTTAGATGAAATTCGACATAGGAGGCAGTTGCCCAGCTTTTGCATTCATAACCGTCATCAGTCTTTTTAGGCAGCTGATCGATCGCCGTAGTCAATGTGTTCGGGATCAGCTGAGCCCAGAATTCGATTAGCACACGTTTTAGCTGGTCAGTTACTAAAATTTTGTGACCATGTTATCTGTTGCAGTGCCCCCACACTGAATAATTCACAGAATTTAAATCTAGACTTTTTGGCAGTGAGTTTTTGAGTTTAACGAACTTGGGCACATGGGAGTCCAGGCAAATGCCTATTTCAGGGGTAATGAAAATTTATGCAAATTAGACAAAGAATATTTAAATGCTTTACTATGCAAATTTGTCGTTTATTCTTTACAGCATTCTGAAACTTTTGACGTATCATACGTCTTTCTACCACTAACCAACGCTGAGTTATCAATGCTCAAACAGGTCCGGTTTTTTTGGCCCACCCTGTATATGCTGATCGACGCCCTGTAGAAAGTATGTCCGAAGGCATAGTTTAAGCTACTTTTTCCTGGACAGTGGGTTTACGCTTGCATTCTTTGTTATAACGCACTGCATAGACAATGCAAGGCAAAAGGCAAATTTGGTATTCTTGGGGGGCAAGGCCCCCAAATCTGCTTATGGAGAGCAGATGTGGACTTTTGGAGAAGGGGCTGGTCCGGGGTGCAGCCCCGGAAGCAAATGTTTTTGGGGGCATAAAAACTCCCAAAAATGCATGGAGTGGGTATAAATTTTATTAGTTTTACTGCACAGAATAATGCACTGCATATGTTAGGCAAAAAGGGCGACTTTTGGCATCTTGGGGGGCATGACCCCTTTGGCCCCCTAAATCCGCCTATGAGGCTTTGAATGGCCCTAGGCCCAAATATTTTGTGGTGCCCCCTTACACTTTGCTACAAATTACAATAAGCCATCGATCAAAATTACATAAGCATTTTACCAAACAGGGAAAATTGTAAAAAATGGTTGTATATTGCAATGTGTGTAACCAAGCCTTGTTATACACGGCTCAGATTTCAGAATGCAGCTTATAACTAGGCTATGTGTAACCCTTTAAATTCAGCTAGAGGAGTTGGGGAGTGCCATGAGCTCCCCCAGTGAGGTCTATGGGGGAGAGCCCCAGCAGCAATCGAATTTGGTGCATTTTGCCTTAAAATATGACACCCGGTGGCAACAATTTGGATTATTTTCCTGAGAATCAACTGACCGCATTTAGGCCATCTTAGTACGAAGGCCCTAAAAGCACGGGGTTCTGGGCCATACCCAGCTAGCACATGCACGTTGCTAGCACGTGACGTTTTTGTTGCTATACCACGTTACAAAGCCACGTCGTGACCACGTCTTTTTGTGTGGCAGCAATTACGTGGATTCCACGTGGCAAAGTAACGTTGAAAAGCCACGTGGTCACCACGTGATTGCTACCACACAAAAACACGTGGTCACAACGTGGCTTTGCAACGTGACACTAACGTGGAAAAGCCACGTTGCGACCATGTGAATTTGTATGGCTATGATAACGTGGTGACCACGTTGCGACGTAACGTTTGATACATTCACTTTTTTCTAGTTCGCCTAGCAATTTTGTTAAAATACCACTTAGACCTATAGGCTACTAGTGGAAAAACGTGTGCAAATTACTGTTTAGCGGATGGCGACAAGGGCGTGCTCCACAAAAATTGGTTGACTGTGTCACGACGCCACGTTGGACAGGTTAGACTGGCAGCTAGCTATGCTTTTGACGTGCAATTTTATGCAAGTTACAAAAGCAAAGCAAGTCATAGCTAGTGGCTAGTCTCATATTATGACTAACGTGGCATCATGACACACTCAAAGTCAATCAAATTTTTTGTCAACATGCTCTACTCGCCAGGTGTTAAACAGAACAATTGGCACACCATCACATAGTAATTTTCATGAGTGACTAATGAAAGCAAAGCTTCATACAAATTTGCACTTATGCTGCACACAATACATATTGCACAGCAGCTAATTTACTTGTAGACTGTAGAATAAACGCAACCAACCAAATCTTTAAAAAAAGTCAGATTTTAAAACGTAGATTTCACCAACATAGGCCTAAACTAATGCAGGTCTAACCGTTTTCTCCACGTAACTAACATAAATAAATTAACAGTGCCAAAACAAAGTGCAGTGGGAAAACCTTGCTCAGGTGCAGACAATTTTTGTGCTTCCAGCTGCCAGCGGTTCCTAAAATTTTACTGAACCCTTCAAAAATATACATGCCACTTTAATTGCCTTCAAAGTGTTACTGAACCAAATCCTTTTGCATCTAATCTGTTATGCTGAGGTACTTTTTGTTAACTTTTTTTAGAAAATTGAGACTTGAACCATCAAAATCTACGTTCAATGCTGAAAATTTCATATGCAGCTTGTCCATGTCTATGTCAATTGGTTTCAGCGCAATTCACTCTTGAAATGTGTCTCGCAGCCCAAAATCGCCAAATAAATCCATAAAAACGCCCATTTTGGCGTTCAAGATCATCCAAGGTCATTGAATTCTGTGGCAATCGAGAGCCAGTGTACAACTTCCTATTAGTGATTGATTAACAGTAATCTAGGCCCTATCTTGAGATACAGCATCTTATTGGCTAGAAATTCAAATTTTCCCCCCCCTCTCATTTAGCGCCCTCGTTCGTAGTGACCCCCTTCGAATTTATTCAGTAGCACATTGACGCACAGTCAGTGTGATGCGGGCAATATCACCTTTTGTAATTTTTGCTGTTTTCGATGGGCAAGTCATTAAATGTTGCCGTTAACAAGTTTATAAACTGATGTTTTGTACATTGATCACATACAGAGCCAGTAAGTCACAAAACACAGGCTAGGGGCCTAGACTCTGGTAGTGGAAGCAAAGTAGTGCAATAAACTTCAACTTATGCTGATTAAAAACTAAATATTCTTGTAAAAATGTAAAACCGTGGCATTTTGGCAAAAAACATGGCAAAACAGTGAAAACATGACATTTTGGTAAAAACACAGCATTTGACAAAAAAAAACAGTTTCCTTGATTTTTGTTATTTTCTACTGTCCCTAACTGAGAGTCGTGATTTAGGACTGCATTGACGCAGATGCATACTATATTCATACTAATGTTGATAGGAACCGACGTGATGAACACTTGGCTATGAAAATGGAGACTGAAGAGATGATGAAAAGTCTGAAAGATGCCTACGAGATGATGCAACAAGTCCGAGGTTGAATTTGATGCATTGCATTGTTCTGTCTTTATCTGTGCAAGTAAAGTGATATGACAAGCTTTTCTCTTTTCACAATCTTGATTTAGATGTGGGCACACGTAGGCCCCTACTTAGCTCTAGTCACAGCCCTCTACATTAGTCACAGGCCGTACACTGGGAGATGTGACGTCGCAGCTGCCGGCCTAAGTGCTGCTGCTGCTACTATAGCGCGTACAGCTTAAAGTTATAGCAACAGAACGATGTCGAGCAAAGTGACTGACTGAAAAAGTAATGAATTCCAACGGAAGACATTTCACAGATGCATACGATGTTTATATCTCCAATCATAATGCAATGCTTGAAAATAAATGATAATTTAATTGGCGCACCAGGTGTTACACTATACAC
>Ga0209671_1000777_pt1 | contig 23384 bp, 18 predicted proteins | sample WorMetHERISLAND2_2_FD_187401 | JGI IMG/M metagenome (GOLD analysis project Ga0209671, IMG submission 187401) | Marine gutless worms symbiont microbial communities from Max Planck institute for Marine Microbiology, Germany - Olavius geniculatus... | ecosystem: Host-associated > Annelida >... | reverse complement strand
TTACCAGATAAGTTTACATTCTGTGCGTTTGTTTAGGACCATAAGCTGCAGGTCATTGGCTCAAGTCCCTATCCAACGTTGAAGGTTGCAAAGTCATCCCATATGCCGGCTCTGTACCAGTATGCCGAGGCCGAGGCGCTGTTGAGAAAGGTCCAGGAGTCGAGCTTACAACTGGAGACCAACCTTGACCTTGTGCTGCAGTCCAGACGTGAACCAGAAGCGATTGCTGAGCAGACGTATGTTCATTGCTGCTAACTGAGACTTCTTGTCATGTTAAATAAAAAAGTTTAAGTCCTTATGTGAGACAGACTTCTTTTTAGAAGCACTTTGCAATCTTGGAAGCGACAGCTAATTGGCATAAGCTAACAGTTGATCTACTGATCGTGTTTTTTTCTGTATCTGCAGACAACGTTTAAGTGCTTTGGCACAGTTGGGACCATTGGGTGTAAGACATTACATTTGATTTGCAGTGAGTCGTGCTTCAACACTCAACAGTTACCATAGTTTTGCTTTTGGGATCTGGCTTAACCTAGAAGAACAGGGTTGTTCGTTTAAACAGAAATTGAAAACAGTAATGGTGGTTGTGATAATTATGTAAATGCCTTATAATCAGAGGTAAAACAAAAGGATTTGACATGTATAAGTATCTAACCGATGAAAGTTTTCACAACTCTGTGCAAATCTTGGAGTTATGTTATCAATTTTTTTGGTTGCACTTCACACGTTTTGCATGTTTTTCTATAACTAGACGATGTTATTGAGATAAATTGGGTAGATATTTTATTCGATGGAAATTTTCAAGGTGAATGCTAAAAGACTTTTTAGCTTTTGATATGGCATATGTGTGATATGAAATTGAATCATTCATAAAGTGGTAATATTATGGGTAACTGTTAAATGCTGGGTGATTTGTGCAACTGTTTTTCATAACTATCATAGCTGCACTCTTGTCTACAAATTGAAGCTGGCTGTTGGCAGGTCACTAGCTGAGAGGATGCGGGTCCAAAAGTTAGTGGATGAGCGAGTGAAAACAATCATTAAACAGCTGCAGGTATTAGTACTTGTCATGTCATTTATTCTACATGTTTGCTGCAATATGTTGTTGTTGTGGTAGCTCAACAGCTCTTCTCTGATACAAAAAAGAGTAAGGGAGGGAGAAATGGAATTATTCACAGTTGTTATTGGGGATGTACTATCATCGAGTAGAGATGTTGACTGTTGAAGCGTGTAGACGATCTTTTGATGACGGACAATGATAGGCTGTTAGTTCCACCAACGAAAAGGTGACTCCACTAGAATTTGCCACCAACACTTAAGGCATATTGCTTGTTGTGATTGTAAAATTTTTTTTCTATGTGATCCTTTTACTTTCAGCAGTTGGTTATTGCTGTTTTTCAAAGTACAGTGTGCAATAGTAATTTGTGTGTACATTTGTTAGTATGTATTGTGTACTTATTGTGATAACCTGTTCCGTTATTTTTATTTTACAGGTTGAAACTGAAGAAGAAGCACATCGTGCAAATGATGCTGGGAGGAGGCATCAGGTCATGGTGCCAGAGAGAGATGTGACGGGGTCCAGACCAAAGCGGCCTGTTTTGGCAACGGATGTGAAGTTGCAGGGTCCGCGACCATCACCAGCTGGTTACAGATGCGATGTCGATGTGATGTCAACACACAGCTGTCAGTGTGATAAAGAAAACATGTCACGTCCGGTGAAATTCAAGGTGCGTGGATGTCCATGGTGTTAGCTGGTTAGCCGCATCCTGTTTTTGTTGTTTTTGTTTTGTCAGAACAAAGGCAAACATATGTATTCTGCAAAGGAGCATTGTTTTATCATACTTAGTCAGGTTTTTTTTACCAATTCTGATAACGTGACATAAAGTATATCCAGTCTCTGGCCTGTTTAGATAACTTAACAGTGTTTGACTCTGTAGATAGGAAGTCACTCTGGCTTTTTCGTTGTCGACACGGCATACCAAGCAAGATAGTTGAGCTTCTGAAGGAGTTGTACACTGATACGTTTAGATAGATGTGTACTGGCAGATGGTTCAGAACAGTTGATGAAGACATCCAGCCCCAGAACTTTAGAGTTTACGCTGCCTGGAGGAAGGCCAAGGATAGGGACATTTGGCACCTAGTCATCAGTATGGCAATGCTTTGACATGTGTTCACCAAGAAGAAGAAGAAGACACTTGAAGCTCGGACAGTCCTGCAGTAAATAGTTCTATACAGCGGAGCCATTTAGGCCCCATTCAAAAAGCCAACTGTATAATAGTTATAGTACTGGTTGTCATTTATATTTGTTGTATTGATACTAAAATGTAAAAAGGTACTTGATGTATTGCTGCTTGCACAACTTCACACTCGTGACCAGAAGTGCTTTGCTGTCTCAGAAGTGGCAGCTAATTGGCATGAGCTAATGATATCGCTGTGCGTTATGCTACAATAGGCATTGCCTATGCCAGCAAACAGTTGGAGCCGTGATGCAGCCAGCAGGCTTACCACTGCCCCAATCAGCCAAACTAGGTCTTCACCTTATAGCCTGTAACTTTAAGCTACTCTCGTTTCCCATTCCACTGAGCTGAGTTGACTTGAACACAGAGTAGCTAGCAACTTGCTTAAGGTTGCTTGCAAATGACCTGCAGTCAGATTCGAACTTCAACCTGAAAGTTACAAGTTTATGCATGTGATACTAGAACGCTTATTGAGGTCATATGCTCACATTTATGTGGTTTTGTGTAGCGACCGCGGGCTCTGGACCCAGTGACTGATGAGGATTACATGAAACGTATCTATGGTCGAGCTCTGTACCATCGGCAGCGGACTGAACGTAATGAAGCATGCCGTCGCTATCATTCATCTCCCAAGTCGAAACTGCCGAGAACTCCTGTCAGGATGCCTCGAGCTGTTGTTAAAGGTTGTTGCTGTGATGCTTAGCCTGTTGGCACTAGTTGTTTCTAATGTACTACATTCTGAGCTGCTACAAATATTTAAGTTAACTTAAACCCATATGTATACACTGTATGAGCTGGACATATCGAAGTACAATTGCTGAGGTAATGCTACTTATTCTGTATATCGTGAAATGCAAAATAATTCATTGAAATATATCTACAGTGTTTACAATGTGTACCTCAGTACAGTAGTAATAGTGTACAGTTACACAGATGCAGGTGAAGCCAAAAGCATTGTACAAGACCAGACCATTATCCAAAGAACCAGTTAATGCCAGTGAAGATTTGTAGAATTAATAATCCATATTTAACTCAGTTTTACTAACTCAAGCATACCTTTCAAAGACATTATCCACAGATTGCTATTGTTTACTCGGACTAGCGAATAATTACTGATGAGTCATAAGTGCGTAAACAGAATTAAGGAACAGCTGGACTAGCTTCTGTGGAGCGTGTAAGTAAAACTCTCCAAGCAATTATTACCAGAAACAATTATCACTCAACTTTTTGCTTAAAATAATCTATGCACTTTGTCATTCGAAAACAGGCACATTTTTTCCAGCAGGGTCCACATATTTAGCTGAATATAACACCAGACAAAATTGACTTTGAATGAATTTATTGGTTGTTGTGATAGCGGTTGAAGTTGCTAGTGCAAAAACACAGACGTCAAAGTCAGCCGATGTATTTCCATATTCGGCTAGGTCTTCAGCTCTGCCCACTCAGTTTGTTGTTGGTACGTTTTATTTTGTGCATTGAATTTTTGGTACATTGTATGCTGAACATTGTATTGTATTTGAGTACTTTTGCATTTACATGGTATTAGTTTTACGTCGAGTCACTTTTAGCTCCTGCAAATAATTAATAAAGTGACTAGCCATTTTCTTCAGTGCTTCGATGCTGCTGATTGACTTTGGCTTGAAAAATTTTGCTTTGATCTGGCCATAGGTCTGCTGTGATCGGCCTAATTTGTATGATGTCCAGGAGAACTGGGTCAGTTAAACAAAAACCTGCAATAGTCCACAGAACTGCTACATTAGATCACATAGTTCCAGGAACTCATGTTCTGTAGACTTTTCTGCAAGTCTAAGTTGTGGATAGTTATTTTTTTCAGTTTGTTGACACCATAAACATTGTTACGGCTGTTACTATTATTGTATAGATCTTTGATACATGAATACTGTTTGTTTTCATTCTATTTAAATTTGTTTGCTTGCTGACATCTGTATACTGCCCTGTCTTCCAATAGACAGCATTATAAGATTGATAATTGTCTGGAGGATAACAGGGAAGATTATTAGAACTACCATTATGTTAATTACATATGCATGCATGTAATGGAGTTCTTACAATTTTAGGTTTTTGTGTTTTGTGTTTCTGTAAAGGTCAAACTTACTGTTCCGTTATTATGTGTTTGTATGCATTCCGCCTGGAAAAACCATCCCCGAAATGACCTATACTGTGTTGGGCGGGACGTTAATCCCTACTCATTCACTCACTGACATCTGTATACAACTAAACTTTTGCTTTTTTGGGTAGCTGTTAGTTGTAGTGACATCAAAAGAATGCCTGTTTTTATGCAACAAATACTTCTGTGGTAAGACAACAAGCATGCATTAGTTTTGCCCACTTTAGCAATTCAGGCTATTGCATCTTTTTCCATCTGTTTTGAGGTATTTTGTTACACATGTAGAGCAGTTAAGCATTATTACATTTACATATATTTGTAAGTATAGCAGTTGGAAATTTGCGGTCGTTAGGGTTAGATGGTGAGTTAATTCCGATGGCAATACCAGTGAAGTTGCCTCAGCTGAGATCCGTTGATCATGGAAACCAACTCCGGGGGCCATCTCTACCACACAAGCCTCCACCTCCACCACCGCCTCTACTGCAAACTTCAGCTGCTTCAGTGAGAGAACAGATATCATCACAACACAGCATGCAGCCGCCACCTACTTTACTTGTAATGGTAAATATTCATTGCCGTGGTCATAGTATTGTTATATTATGTATAGTATGTTAATGAAGTGTGCGGTTTGTTTCTTATCTCTGCACTGTTCACTGTTTAAGCTTATTGTTACGTGTCCTTGTAGTCTTAGGACTTAACGCTACGCTAAAGTTGATTCGTCCTTCATCATCATCATCATCTGCACGTTTTATATGGTACTCTTTCTTTGAACAATTCAGAACTTTTTTTATAACCTAGCTTTTAGGCCTTTGTACTGCCCCACCCTTTGCACGTCAGATTCTGTGAGCTTCCTGCTTCATTTTGCACTCTGTAACTCTCTCGACTGACTGACTGACTTACTTATTTTTACAATTTTTTAAATATTGTGCCAGTCTTAGTTCCACGATGTTCTATAAATTCATTCACTGCTGAAATATTTATCAAAGTGAGATGTGATAAGTATTAATTGACACACAAAGGGAACTATAAAGCAAACAGAGGACTTGTTAGCAATTCTGTCTGTATGTTTGTCCGTCCGTCTGTCTGTCACACGGGCGGATCAGTCAAAAACGGTGCAAGCTAGAATCACTAAATCTTCACCTTCGGCTGCCTGGAAGACTGTAGTTTCAGGAACAGTAAAGTTTTTCCATAAATTCGAAGGGGGTCATTTCGAACGAGGGTGCTAAATGTGATAGGGGTAGGAAAAATTTGTGATTTTTAGCCAATAAGTCACTGTATCTCAATAACGGTGCGAGATGGGGCCTAGGTTACTATTAATCGCTAATAGGAAGTCATACACTGGCTCTCAATTGCCACTGAATTCAATGACCTTGAACGCCAAAATACGGTTTTTATGGATTTTTTTGGCAATTTCGGGCTGCGAGATACATTTCAAGAGCGAATTGCGTCAAAATCAATTGAGATAGACATGAAGAAGTTATATATGAAAGAGGAAGATTGTGTCAGGAGAATCTTGGAGGCAGACGTACATGGACAATGTGGTAGGGGAAGACAGAGAAAAAGGTGGATCGACGTCGTAAGTACAACATGGAGGACTTGCGGGTCGACCTGATAGATGTGGAGAATAGAGCTGAGTGGAGACGGAGAACCCGTGTGGCTGACCTTTCACCTGAGAGATCTAAACCAGCCTGAAGGAGAGAAGTTATATTGAAATTTTCAGCATTGAACGTAGATTTCGACGTTCTAAGTCTCGATTTTTTAGGTTCAAGGAAACTGCGCACGAGAGCATCAAAAAGTGGTACCCCCGTAAAAGTCGTTATTTTACCATTGTTGGCCAGTCTTTCATGAAAACGGTTGCAGATAGCGAGGAGCATGCTGCCTATCACAACAAGCACTAGTGACGAGCTTTTTAGTCATATCAACATCAATGACTTTGAAAGATTCTGGACTTTAAAAATAAGGGGTTTTATTGATTTTTTGTGATTTTTGGCTGCAGCTCACTCTCCAAGCATGAACTGCGATGAAATGGCTGGAAATAGACTGACAGTTTGTGAACAAAAACTGCTATAGGCTTTCGTGCATCTCGTGAGCATTAGCTCAAATTTCTTGTGAATGCTATGTGGCAAGAACTGATAAGTTCACATGAAAAACTCACTTATTCCATAGTGTTAAAATAGTTGGATTTTATCCAGTGAATCCAGTATTTTATTGATTGTGTGTATTCTATATTGTCACATTTCTGCAGACTTTTGGCAGCAGTGCGATACTAAACGTTGATTTAAGTCTGTTGCTGTTATCTGATGATGACAACTGGTTGAATGACAGAATGAGAATAACAACAACAGAGATGATGACGGTGACGATGATGAAGACTTAGAACAACAGCAAGAACTGCATGTAATGGTGGACGAGTCGAGCAGCATATCCGAAGAGCCGCCGGTTATCTCCCTGCCTGGTCACACTGCTCCACCCATCAACTACGAGGGTCCTGAGTTTCCTGTTAGTGAACTGCAACCTCTGCCTCGCTCGCCCCCATCTGAGCAAAACTCTGAGGAGATGGCTGCAAGAATCAAGAGGACAGATCTACTGCAGACACAAGTCGTTGACTGGTTGGCATGCGATGTTTTGCTTTTGATTCTGGCAGCTTGAGATTGTTGTTGGATTATGTAAGAAAGTAAGTAGGTCAAGATTTGTATTGCGCATTAACCATACATCATAAATGGCCTTGAATGTGCTTAGTGTGCTTGTAGAACAAGAAGTAAGAAGGTTTGAGATGGTGCCTAAACAGGGTGTCTACAACTCCTGGAACTTTTGGAACTCTGGAAATACTGGAAATCTCCTGAAATTTTTATTGGTGCTCCTGGAAAACTTTTATAACTTGCCGTGTAATTTTCGTATATCAGGCGCATTTTGTTTAATTATCATTTAATAAGCAGGAAGGATGGCACAGTGATGAGCATTGTCCGGAGCTCATGATCACATGCTCAGTTGCAGACATTTCAAAATTCATACTCGTATATGCATTAATATTTTACGGTTTGTTATTTCATTGTACATGTAATTGTAATGCTTAAGAGGCTCGATTAACGTAAAAAGTCTACTGGAAGTTTGTTACATGTGTCCTGGAAATCTCCTGGAAATTTGTTAGGCTGGATTTGTAGACATCCTGCTAAAGATGTGTGCTGCTTTTGGGATAGTTTAGAAGAGCAATCCAAGCATATCAAAGGAAGATGCTTTCTATTTCTGTTGCGTTTTGTCTTTTGTTTCTCACACCAGGGCCGGATTTAGCTGGTGGGAGGCCTGGGGCCCCTGGTGGGAGGCCTGGGCCCAGTGGCGTATTTGGGATTTCAGAAAGGGATTGGCTATCGAATTACAGGGTTTTAAAAATTGAGGGGTTTGGTGAGAGACCCCCTGTTGGTGGGAGGCCCGGGGCCCCCCGGGCCCCCCTAAATCTGGCCCTGTCTCACACAGAAACTTGCAATTCTAATGCATTTTTCGGTTAATCTCATCGTAGAGCTGCACAGGTTTTCTGCCATTCTTAAGTTGATTCGGCATTGTACACTGTGTAAAACCAGTATCCACTGTTGGGCTGAGTAAAGATAATAAGTGGCTGCTGGTTAACCACATGAACTTCAGCTATAATTGTGCCACGGTGATAGTATAAAAATAGTGTTGATATTATTGCTGGTGTAATTGTCTATGTCATAGATGTAAAAAACATTTTTTTTGTTTTTTTTTAATAAAAGTTTAAAAAACATGTTTTTTAATAATTTTTAATTTTTTTAATTTTTTGTTTTTTTTAAAAATGTTTTTTTTTATCTTATTTTTAATGTTGTGTTTTTGTTCTTATTAAAACATAAACGTACAATATTACATATCAAATATGATGCATTTCTCGTGCGCAAATTTCATTAAGCCCTGTTTTCGATCTGTATCATAATCACTGTTACATAATAACATTGAGTACATGTCGGTCTTTACTCTTGACAAATGGTAGGTTTTTGTTAACGTGTTATTGTGCTAATTTCTGCCAAATGTAGTTTAATGTTTTTATGTATGTTTTTTACATGTTTTTTTATAAAAGTGAAAAAACATGTTTTTTGATGTTTTTTATTTGCGAATTAATGTTTTTAACATTTATGGTCTATGTTACACAGTTCTGTTGTTGGTTTATTGTACGTGGTGTAAAATAATAGTTGTACAGCTGTTTTAATAAGTCACATTACAGTGTTTGCCTGTCTATCTGTCTGTTCTGTTCTGTTTCTATGCAGACTTTTAACTCGAGAACAAAAAAGTGTATGAAACTTAAATTGGTAAGAACGTTTGCCACGACAAGCATAGTGTAACTGGTGAGCCGATTTTTAGTTCAAAAGGTCAAAGGATTATAGCAGTGTCACATGAGTCATTGCAAGGCAGAAGTTAGCTGTGGTTGATTGTGGTCCTTTCTGTCACCTGGCCTTGTATCAGAATGGTGTTAAGAGTGTATATTTCGGAATGTGTGTAAATGCGAAGGGTGGAGCAGGAGATAATGGCGCGGATCATCTGCGAGATGCATGACAGACAGCATAACAGTCCAGTGGTGCAGTCACAGCTGAATCCAGACACGACATCAGTGCATCAACTGCATCACGTCTCCTCGGATGCAGCTTTATCAGCTTCAGATGTGCAGACCATGGATAGTCATGTCATAGGTCTGTGTTGAGCTAGTGAACTATTCGGTCTGTGGCAAAATAAAAAGAAGCTAAGTGGCGTCTGAGTTGCTTGAAAAGACTTGCCATGTATTTTACTTGGTTGTGCTAATTAAAGCAAATTATGATGCTGTAATTTTTTGTTGCTTTCAGCAGTTCGTTCAGACATCATAGGAGGATTTCTGACTTATAGAAATCTCAACCCCTAGCAGTTCGCAAAGTAAATAAGTAAGTTTTTATCCTATCATTGGCAGTAGAATGCAAATAGATTGCATATGAAATATATAGTGCAGACATAATACACGTTATTAAGCACATCCATGCATGTTTGTAGATACTTATTGGTTACTGACTGCATTGAAAGTTGACCAGCTGAAACAAAAACAAACATTGCTTGCAGTCATGGTGGCTTAGTGTTGTTGTTATATTGGTGTGTCCTCTATCTGTATCTCTTCAGGGATCAGGAGTTGAGGAACTCGGTGACCTCCTTGGGTTGCTGCCAGAGGTCCACAAGGGTCAGGTTGGTCGGGTTTATCAGGCATTGAAATAGATGAGAGACGTTGTGTTGCAGCCAGGGCAGGTATCAGGAACTTTATGGCTGAGTTGGTGTGCGTACGAGTCGAGCCGAGCACAATAATCGGACCTCAACTGCACTAAGAAAGCAGTCGCCTTCCGAGGAAACTTGGTTTTCAATGCGTCAATTGCTGGTGTTGCAGCATTCAAGATTTTATTGTGCTTGTAGCCTGCAACTGTCTGAGTGGCTTGGTGTGGTGGCAGGGATGTGGTCTCGGTCGAGACATCTCAGTCTCGAGACGGTCTCGAGACGTACTAACGTCTCGTCTCAGTCTCATCTTGGACAAAATTCTCAATGTCTCCGTCTCATCTTGATCTTGGACCAATGCATCTGTCTCGGTCTCGGAGCAATATGTCTTGGTCTCGGCCCAGTAGGTCTCGTCTCAGGTCTCGGGCCACTGCGTCTCGTTGAGACATTTTGTGCAGGCGTTTGCCATACATACTGTAGCTGCAGTTAGAGCTATACTAACCAGCATGACATTTGTGGTTTAGACATATTCGTTTACAGTGTTTTTACTCTTTCATTTATTTATTGATCATAAAGCAGCATTATGTCATGTCAGTTTTTTTTCATCATAAAATGACCTAGTCGCGATGAAGATAAAGTGTGTGATGCCAGAATGAATACTATCAACCAAATGTAGACGACGTATAAGGCTATAATCAGCTGTAGTTTACTAATTTCAGTTGCTTGCAAATTGCGATAAACATAATGGCTCATGTCTGCAGCACTGCAGTTGCAATTCTTTATGGTGCAAGCTGTTAATTATTTAGTGATAATTGTCAAAATAAAGTGCAAAAACTTAGAATAAATAGAAAGCACTTGCCTTGGTGCAAGTTAATTAATTCGTATTTTTTTTTTCATTGTCAGTGTATTTTACCATACGTCACAGAAAACGACTCTTGAGAGTCTTGGGAGCTTCAAGGTCTCGGCCAGCATCTCGGAAACTGCAACGTCTCATCTCGGACAAAATTTTGAATGTCTCTGTCTTGTCTTGGTCTTGGAGACATGGGTCTCGAGTCTCATCTCGGTCTCGGCTCAGAAGGTCTCGTGCACATTCCTGTGTGGTGATTACTGCTCTGGTGTCAGTCAGCGTAGTTGCTCTACACTGGGCCTGGTTACTGTTTGGATGGATGACTTGTACTGCAGAAACGGAAAGGTAAGCCATCTGGGTTCATAAACAACCATCGAGGTCAAGATAGCCTGCTATCCCTTTGGGGTAGTTGAATCAAGTACTGCCTGTCCATTCACCCATGCTGTTGGGTAGCGTGTAACACTGTGTGATCCCATACAGCAGATGATGACCAGTAGCTTTGCGATGGATTTTCACGAAGAACTATGCAGTACGCACCTTAAATTTTTCTAAACATGAGTACTTGTAGTCTGTATTAAATTTCAGTGCTACATTAGGTTTCTGTGTGATTGTGATTGACTTGCAGTGGATGCGATCGGTCAGTCCGGAGTCCAGCTGTTTGTTGACGCTGGGCGTCCAGTGGACAGTGCATTGGTCAGCGCGTTGGTTCGAGAGGTTCTTGCGGAGAAGATATCTGCAATGTTTGCAGAGAGATTGGAGCTTGAGCGCACAGCTCATCAACACATGACCACCACACAAGACACAGCTCAGCCCGATACTGTCACCTCAGTGCAACCCAGACATCTGGTTAGTTGTGGTTAGATTCCTTTATGCTGAAACTAGGCCTGCAGAATTAACGATTAATTAGTCGATTGATCATTAAAAATTTATCAAAATTTAATTAATTACAATTTTTTAACTGACACACTCGGGTGATCAAGTATGTTCGCCATCTCCTGTCAGAGTCTGTGGCTTGGACGTTGGCGTGCAGTTTAATCAGCAGTCGACTCGACTACTGCAATTTGCTACTGCACTGAGCTCCAGAGTCCACTATAAAGAAGCTGCAGTGAGCACAGAACAACGCAACTCATGTGGTACTTGCAGTAAATCGTCGGTCTGATGCCAAGCCCTTTCTTCGCCAGCTTCACTGGTTTCCAGGACGCCAACGTGTGCTGTACAAGATTGCTGTACTGATGCTAATGTCCTGATGTACCTCAACGAGCGTCTGGTTCTGCACGTCGCTGTCTGCTCTACATGTTTTGCTTCACTGCCTCTGCTGACTACCAAAACTGATCACTGACTTCTCTAGGCGCTCATTTTCTTACTCTGCACCCATTACCTGGAATAGTCTTCCCTCAAATGTTTCACGGTGCAACTCAGACTCTGTTTTTAAGAAACATTTGAAAACGTTTCTGTTTAATGCCGCCTGATTGATTGTAGCTCCGCATATTGGCGCTATATGAATATGATTAGTATTAGTACTAGTAAAGTGCTAGGTTAGGTTTAGCGTTAGGGTTAGGGTTGGGGTTAGGCTTAGTGGAAATAGTGGACATTTGGAATAGCGGACTTTTGGAATAGCAAACCCAAATTCACATTTATGCTCTTTGCCCTGAATTTTGCTCTTCTGCTCAGGTTTTTTTGTATTAGTTATCTGATGCCTACCTTTTTTGAAAGTATTAATACTAAACAGTAGTGAGAAAATAGTTTTGGTTGAAGAGAAACGAAGAGTTTTTTTTTCACATGACTTTGAATTCCATTGGTATGAAACGTTGCGAAATCGGTGTTGGTGATGATTAAGATTATGGGGCTGATATGTGTACATGTATTTACATGTGAAGGAGAGGTCACCAGTGTTGACCCCAGTGCCTACACCATCATCATCAGCTACTCTGTCCATAGCTCAGCAACATGTATCACTGCCGTCCACACCGGAGTTGTCTCAAGCCTCTGATCACATTCATCCAGAGCCTCCTGCTCAACCAGTGCTGCCCCCTGCTGCTGAACCAGCTCGTAGCATCACTGATGACGAAGCTGCTGATGATGATGATTTTCCGTCATACAGTGGTTAGTTGTCCAGAACTCACTCTCTTCTAGCGACTTAGCCAAGTGCCTCTGAATTGACCGCTGGCTGACATTGTGCGCTTTAAATATTCTCTTTACTTACTTATTTAGTTACTTTTTACTAGGTGGTGGTTTTACCTTCCGTCTGTCTGGCCTCTTTTCCATATGGACTCCTAACTTGAAAACTAACAGCCATAGAAAAACTAAAATTGGTGCAAAAGTTTCCCAGGACAGGTGTAACAAATGTGCCATGTTTTAGCCCTAGATGGATGGCTGCAAAATATGTTGGCACTGAGCCACATTTTTCTAGTGCTGGTTTGGAATTAACTTTTGAATCAATCATTTTTGCAAGATGGACTGTATTAATTTAGCATAATTTTTGTTGTTTGTTTAGTCTGGTGTATTTGTTGCCAGATCTTCACCACATTATTTAGATTGCCTAGATGTTGCAGGATAGGTAGGTGTAACGGGTGTAACTTGTGATTAGCTCTGGCCACTTTTGAAGTTAAGAATTGGTCCACTAATAACAGTAATACCAATGCCACTGATTACAATGTGTCATCGTGGGACAGCCACTATGTGCTCTGTGCCACAAGGTTCGGTACTCGGCCCGCAGTTGTTCATCATGTACACTGCTGACCTCGAAGAGAAGGCTGATGAGCACGGCGTCAACTATCACGCTTTTGCTGACGATACGCAGTTGAATGAGCGTTGTCATTGCGATGATACGCCAACTGCTGTTAGGAAACTTGAACACTGTGTCACAGATATCAATCACTGGATGTCAGACACCGCCTCAAGCAAAATACAGAGAAGACAGAACTCCTGTGGTTGGGTTCCAAGTACAGTCTGAGTAAACTCGATGGTCGTGGCCCGGCAATCAGGCTTGGCTCTGACACCATCGAGCCCAGTGGACATGTACACATCCTAAGAGTTATTATGTCGTCTGATATGAGTCTTGAGAAACATGTCTCGGCCGTCAGTGCTACCTGCTTTTTTCATCTCGGACAGATTCGTTGTGTCCGGCAGTCGTTGGATGTCGGGTCGGCTAAAACCCTCATGCAAGCATTTGTGACATCTCGTGTCGACTACTGTAACGCTGTGCTGGCTGAGTTGCCAAGATTCATAACAGACAAGTTGCAGAGAGTGATGAATTCAGCTGCCCGCGTCGTCACTGACACTCGGAAGTATGACAGTGGTTTGTCGCGATTAATGCATGACAAGCTCCACTGGCTTGATGTCACCGATCGAGTACGATTTAAGCTTGCAGTGCTCATGTATCGATGTCTCCATGGAACTGCTCCGCCGTACTTGATGGACAGTTGTACACTCACAGCAGAAGTCACTGGCCGTCAACATCTGCATTCTGCCACTCACCGGAAGTTGGTCGTACCGCACTATCGATTGAACGGTTTCGTTCGTCGGCGCCTTTCTGTGGCGGACCTGTCGACTTGGAATTCGCTGCCAGACAGTCTTCGTGACCCAGAACTGAGTCTTGATACTTTCAAACGTCAGCTGAAGACATACATTTTTGCGAAATATTGATGACAAAATGTATCAAGCGCATTAGAGATCTTTTTGAGTATGCGCTATATAAATTTACACTTTACTTACTTACTTACTTACTTACTATGACATGCGGTTATTTTCTTTTGATTCAGACACAATAAAAACATCATATTTGATGAATAGAACTGGATCAGGTGACATATAGAACTACACCGTGTCCGGAAAAAAAACATCCCGAACATCCATTTAGCATTTTCTTACACCAAACGTGAACTGTTCAGTTCGTAAAGCACTTGTCGCCATATATTGGACGCACCTCAGAGTAAATCTGATTTGCATTTATTTTTTTTGCCCACAAAAATACAATAATGGTACGCTGTTCGTTACGGGAGGATTTTAGTGGCAACGTCGCCATATTTAATGTTTATAAATGACGTCACAGTGACGTCATCGTCATAAAAATCACAGCTACTACTCAGAGTTAAATTTCCTACAAAACGTATATTTCGGATTTTTAGTTTTTATAAAACTAACAGAATGACACTTTTTTGTAACTTTTTCATCAAATGACCCTTGTATGTTGCATGTATTGTACTGTGGCAGGTTTGAGTGGTGCTGAGTGTGATGATGAACCTGTAGCACCAGCATCAGAACCATTCATTGAACAGCCGTTCACTGAACAGCACTCCGTCAGCACGCCGGTGATGACACCAATCAAGTCCATGAGTCCAACACTGAGGACACCTTCGCCTTCTCTATGTAATGAACCAGCAGAAGTTGTTGAACGTTTGATGACGTCGTTAGTCAGTCTGCCAGCGCCACTACCGACCAGTGGATCACAGGCCGTCAGAATGATAGATGCCATGACAGAGTGTGCGCTGTAAGTCTGGGTTATAATAATACGCTGCGGTATCATTAGCTCATGTCATTCGGCTGCCAATTCCGAGATTGTTAAGTGCTTCTGGCCACAAGTCGTAATTCGTGTAAGCAGCACTGTATCAAATACCTGACATTAGCCCTTTGCCTTTTTATGTTGTACACTGAACCGTGCTGAAAGGTGTTATAGCCCAACAACAAAGAACTCTATTGGTTTGTCTATAACAACGTAACCCTGATTTAAACAACAAACTCTGACGTCATATCGACGTCACACTGAGCACACATGGTAAGATACGGGTGTCAGATCATACTCAGTACTCAGAATGTCAGAAATTATTAAAATGTAGTAATCTTTTTGTACTGTTGCCAGTGTGTTTGCCGGTTTGTTTGTTTGTTTGTTCGTCTGTCATAGTGAGAATGAATCTCCTCCGCCGTCTATATCTGCCGCACAAGTTGCCGCATCATTTCCACAGCATCCGGTGAGTTCTGAGAACACGGAGCACTTCGAATCAGCAGCTGTCAGCAGTGACGTGTCAGCAACAGCGACAGCCGACGAATGTGTGTCGGAGGGACAGTGGCTCGTCAATGTACTCAGCGAAGGCGAGGTTCCCGACTTAGAGGCCAACGAATGTAAGCAGCTAGCCATTCTGACAGTACTACTACTAGTACTACTACTAATATTTCTGGCGGTAGTTGTAGGTAGTGATAGCGTAGCAGCAGACTTTTTATGTTGTAAACTCAACAGTGCTAAAAGGTGTCTGTTTTAATACTGTTGAAAATATGTTTGTTGGACAGGTTTCTTCACTGACTCTCGTAACTCATTCAGTATTGTAGTGGTGGTGACGGTGATGGTATTGGTCAGATTTCCATCTTCACTGACTTGAACTTGCTCCGTCTTCTCTTTTACCAGTATCTTGAGCTGATCAATATTCTCACCATGTACCTTTACTGAACATTGAAATCTCATTATGTTATCGAGCATTTTGCAAGCTGTCAAACGGAAAAGTTGGGGGGTTCATTTACTATATGATACAGCAAGATCAACTGCAGTCACTACTTCAGAATGCTTAGCAATGCTAAGCAGTGCTAACTACAATGCTTAGAAAGACGATGTTTTATTTTTAAAAACAATACAGCTTGTGTGGCTGTTGAGCGCTGTGTGCTAAGGTCATATTTCATTTGTTGGCTGTTTTAGTACTTTACTGACAGAAATGTTAACATTGTTTATTAATGTTCAATGTGATGTCAGAGACTTTGTAATTTGACATTTCCTGTCGCATTCAGTGTCATGACAAAAGTTGGAACCTTCGGAATAGCGCACTGTAGGGGATCATTGTTTTTACAGTTTTTTTACTTTTGTTTTCCAAAAAAATGCTGTGGTTTTTTTTAATTTTCACTTTTATGCTGCTGTTTTGAAGTGACTGTTTGCAGAACTGCATTAGTTGTTTAAAGCAATGGCTAGTTTTGAAAGTATGGTAAAATGAGGATTAATCAGTGTGTAATATGAAATGTGTTTAGTGCTGAAGCAGAGAATTCGCAAGCACCTGCTGAATGCAAGTCGTCAGCGACGCAGCTCCGATGATGAAGACACGCTTGGATTTGTAGGTGACATAGATGAGGTTAGCATTAACTTATGTCCATAATTTTTTCATTGTGTTCTGACTTCATGCAATACTCTCTTTGTCTTGTCTTAAATGAACGCTAATAACTACTTGCAAGTGATATGCAATGCATGTTAATTTATTCAGTGCCATTAGTCATGTGTGTACCGTTGTGGTTTATACCTGAGTACAAGTAAGTGATGTTAATATTATATTTAAATATAGGAAAATTTTCAGAAATTAGTTTTCAGAATGTGAAAACTGGTTACAGTTTGAAGTCTTTTTGACATCATAGTTATTATTATTTTTGACATAAAGTTTGATTATTATTATAGTTGTTGTAGTTATTGCTATGGGTGTAAAACTAGTAGGTACATTTTGAAGTTTAGGCTGCGCAAGTTAACAATCATTTGTGCTAACATTATTTATCCATTTGAAGTTTTTGACTAATTGCACTAGCAATGATAAATTTATGGCTAGCATTCTCATTAACCACTTTCTTTTATTACTGTTCACTGTACATTCAGTAACATGTGTCTGCAGACGACTCAGTTATTCATGGTATGTTTTTGTATGGTGTACCATTGCAAACTGGTTTTCACTTCTGTGAAGTATCTCTTGAATGGTAATTAGCAGTTGATTGTCGCAGCTGAAATGTTTAGTGTTAGTAATCGTAAGCTAAGCTGTGTGTGCTGTGGCTAGGATTCGCCCAGGGATGGTTTACCAAGTGAAGGGGAAGTGATAATGCCGCCACGGCCACTCAGCGAGCACATCGCGACGCTCGGTGCAGCAGAAGCAGCACAAACTGCCAATAGCCAGCCGCACATTGATGCTGTGAAGACTCCAAAACCACTGTTTGCTGCCATCCAGCATGCGAGCACTGAGCACAGTCTGGGTGAGATGAGCAATGGCCTGCTGGAGCAACGACCGACATACAGTGCTGATGTTGATCGTCATCAACAGCAGGTGGAAAACGTTCCACGGGATGAATATAACCAACAGATGAGACCAACACTTGTCCAGGCAGCCAGTGCTGACAACGGACTTTTGTTAGGTAATAATGTAAGCAGTGTTTAAAGTGCAAAGTTTAGCCATAATAAGCAGAAGCTTCTCGTGCCATTTAGTGGATTAGTCCAACATTTATAATGATGATGTAATTTAAAAACGTTTTAATATATTGTCTGTTGACTGTTCTGGCACTTTTGTTAATGTGACCTTTTACTACTTTTACTTAGTCATTCTGCATTTTCCTATCGTTCAGTTTGTATGCCTCAATGTCATAACAGTCTTCCACTCAATGACCATGCTGCCACTTTTATCCAAAGCATCATAGGTTTATTCATATAGGTGAGAGCTAATATTGAGCCTGATGTTTTGCTTATTTTAGCCATTAAACCATCATAAAATTAAATCATATGTTACAACTAATAGTTGAAGATTTTAAACAATTATTGTGCAATTTCTGTGCATCAGAAAACTTGTCATGCTGTTACCAGTAATCAGTTACACGACACGTTTTATTGTTAAAGCTGTTGCACTTTCATTTGTGTTTTTCATGCTAGTGATTAAATAATAAGTCAGTAAATTAGAGTTGCTTTAATGGTGATTGGTGAGTTTGTTTTGTGTGACTAACTGAAGGTGAGTACCATCGCCCTGATGAATCTGTGCAAACTTCCGCCGAGTTTTCCAGTGGAGAACTACAGCCAGCTGATCAGCCAGCCCCACCATCGGCAGGTGTGAAGAAAATCAGTCAGCAGCGACCAATGATGGGCCGAGTTACTTCCACACTAGACTCTACTCGCACTCGACGACATTCATTCAGTCCATCAGGTGTGTATAAACTGTAAAATAGATAAATAAGTAAATAGTAAGCTACTGATTATTACTTATTTTTCTATAGTGTGAATTAGTAGACATTACATGGTTCTTGGTGAATGCTGAAAAAAGTAAAAAGAGAGTAAAAAGAGTTAAAGGCTGCATAATCGGACTGCATATAGCTCACTCAGAGTTGCGTAGCATCACCTCCTGTATGGGAGGATTTTGGATTGCACTGTTATCTGCCATCGGACACAGGTGAACGTGCCCAATCTTAACCCCAGCCAAACAGGCTAGTACTCAGTTTACACGTATTTGCTTCAGGGAGATGGAGGGCTGGGTCACGGTGGACCTGTAGTATGTAGTTATCTATTTCTGACTGATGTTGTTTCTATCTGTTGCTATTATATTGTCAAGGTACAAAAGCGCTGGACGTTCAGAGGTCACAAAGCCCACTACAGCATGTCAAACCAGTGGCGCCATCTGCTGGCCGTTCTGATTGGATCTCAGCAGAAACAGGCTAGATGCTATGTGTATCGTACTTAGCCAACTTGTGGCTGGACAATAAGTTTATATATTTTGTTCTTATTATGTTATTATCTTCAGCGCTTTAAGTGCTGTTGTGGCAACATGGAAGGCATCCAATCTGTACAAGTAATCCAGCAGACCCCAAAGGTATCCTTGGAGAACTGCGCACCACCAGCTAACACAAATAAACCTGAAAATGAGCAGTAACTTTGTTCTGTTTCGACTTTTGGTGTAACATTACGTTTTGCATATCCAAGTATCCAAGTTTGCTACTGAGAAGTACGAAAGATTTTATATGTATTATTAGAAACCATCATAAAAGCTGATGTTATAAACTTTCCATAACTGAAGGTTCTTTTTAAAAATAACAAATTCATATTTTGTGTTATCATGTTATTTGTAACACTGTTGAAAAATGGCAGCACTGCTTTAACTAATGACTGCTTTTATACTGTAATCAAGCCATAGTGCATCTCATGTCTGTGATAAGTCATAATAATGTATAAGTTTATTAACAGACTTATAAACCCCAAAACTGTTGGCCAAATGTCACCACCAAACTTTTGATAATGGGGATAAAATTTGTCTGCACATCAATTCATGGAAAGTATGTAATTACACATAAATGTAACATATACCCCAAGCATATTAGTTAAAGCCTATGATGTTTCTCCTTGTGCATTTTATACAGGAAATGCAACGGGCAGTGACATTTTCACCAGAACTATGACACCCGACCAGATGAACACTGATGCACTGCTACAGTCTCGGGACTACTTTGCTGGTGCCAGTACTGGCTTCTCCAACACTGAGGGCAATGAGGCTGCTGGGTGGTCAACATACGGTCTACATGACATGGCAGATACGCAGACTGAGACTGGTTTTTCCACCGGCAGGACTGATGTGGCTGGCACGGTCACAGTTACCGAGGATGAGCTGCGTGCAACATTTAATGTGCCACGCCAATGCAGAGTGATAACTATTCCGACAGTAACCCAGTTCGACAACGGAGCATCGGGTTCTGATGACGAACTCTCTGAACTGTCTGTTGGACAGTGATTCTTTTGACAAATAGATGCATAGATTATTTTCATCATCCAACTTGGAGGCATTTTGCTCATTGTCACATACTAGGAAAGTTGTGCAGTGTGTCGTGTATCCGACTTTGTCTACTTAAATGTCACATTAGAGATTCAAACTTAGCTGGTTCTGCTTGTATGTTAGTGATTTGTAGCAGGAACTGGGTACCCAGAGTCACAGACACAGACTTTCTAAATTCGTTATGCAGTTCCAAATCCAGGCAATTGATGCCCATTTTTTTGCACTAATTACTGATGCCAATGTTAGGATATCTGGATATTTCAGAAAAAAATGCCACCAACAATGAATTGGCAGTGGTAAGATGAGCTGCAAAATAAACTAGCAGTGAGGGTGATCGAACACCTAAGTTGACATATTGATGCAGTTCAGGATGTTGTGCTGTTGTAGAGTTTTTACACACATCATGCTTAGCTCTGTGAAAAATATTCAGGAAGTTGCTACATAGCATGTATGTCACTGCTGCATTGTCATTGCAGCTGAAACCAGGTCTGGGTACCCAGTTCCTAAAACATCTAATGCTGCACATCACCAGTATTTTAGCTAAGTTTTAGTAGATCACATTTATACATGCTATATTCTGCACAGACGTAAGTTCAAATTACCTGTATATTTGTTTTCCACTACTGTAGTCTTTTGTTGAGGTGTAAATTCGAAGCACTTTCAACTGCCTGAAACATCCAAATGATTTTCTCAATGGTAATTTACATCATATGCTCAAAGTAGCAGTATTTTCATGTTTTTTTTATGTGATCTGTTTCTTCTTTTTTTTGTCACATAGACATCATTTCTGTCTGTCTAGATATTATCACTCTAATCGCTTTGCAGCATTTATTTTGCACATAAATGTTAAGTAAGTTAGTAGGTGAATTTTTAGTGCACAATGTCAGCCAGTGGCCGAATCTGAAATGTCTTATGTCACCATTTACCAAACGTATTGGTATGTGCGGAAAATTTGTTAATTAAAATTTCCAAGTGGAAATTCAAGTGTGCTTGATTTGGGGCAATAAGATACCTGGTTATGTGTGGAAATCTATGAACTCTGATGACGTGATGGGCCTTCATAATGACCGCATGTATGACTTGCTGTGCGGTCTCCTTATTGTCATCAGAAATAGTATTAATACACCTGTTTTCCATGAATAAAAAAACTAGCTATTCGGCAGGAAATTTGCAATAAAATGATAATTCAGAAAGTTGCCACCCGATTATTTCTGAATGCCGATATGAAATACAAAGTTAACATCAGCAATACCCATTACATATGCAACTGACAACTTTTATATTACTGCTGAAAATCATTCTAAAATGCACAGCGAACGCGAAAAGTAAACAAGAAATTTGAGCTAACGCTCACGAGATGCGCGAAAGCCTATAGCAGTTCCAGTTCAGTAGTTTAGCTGAAAATTTGGGTGTTCATGCCAAGTTAATATACAAATACCAAATTCTCTATCTGGATCGCATAACGATAGTTCCTTGATGCCACCTTGTGAATGATATAGACTTGCGTCGCAACCCGAAATCGCCAAAAATCCTTAAAACCCCCTTTTTGGCGTTCACAGTCATTGAAGGTAATTGAATTCGGCGCAAATCAAGAGTCAGTGTACGATTTCCTATTAGTGATTAATAGTAACCTAGGCCCTACCTCACACCGTTACTGAGGTACAGCGACTTATTGGCCAAAAATCGCAAATTTTTCTCAACCCCCTCTCATTTAGTGCCCTCGTTCAGGGTGACCCCTTTCGAATTTATGGAAAAGCTTTACGGTTACTGAAACTAGAGTCTTTCAGGCAGTTGACGATGAAGATTTCGTAGTCCTAGCTTGCACCGTTTTTGACTAATCCACCCGTGTGACAGACGGACAGACAGAATTGTGATGGCTAAGATGCGTTGAAAGTAGTAGCTGCTTTCGTGCGTAAAAATGTAATTTTGCTATCAACACTAATGCCATAATCATGAGCAGCAACAACTGTAAGCCTGCTAAACCTAATGCACTGGACAGTTAGACCTGCTGCCTATTAGCACTAATAAACTAGCCTAACACTGACAACACAGTATATGTATGGTGCCATTTCTCTTTTATCCTGACAGCTTAACATCATTATCATTAGATGTACCAGATATTAAAAATGGCATGGCAAATAGAAAGTGCATTAATATGTACTGTAAAAATTTTCTATTGGACTGTGACACAAGACTACAAATACTGGGCAGTGTCACGGAATTAGGCCTACCGAATATGCCCTTACTCCTGCTGCATTAGTTCACAGCATCAGCAACATGTAGGCCTACAGACGGAACTCTACAAAAGATTCAACCCACAAAGCAACTGCTACACATGCTATTACTGTGTCAGTGAAAATAGCACAAAACTGCAATCAACAATTCAACACCGAAACAGAAATTCAAGATCTGCAAGTCACATCCAGTTCATTAGAAGGGTCAGCTATGTTTGTAACTTATGCGACAAAAAATTACTGTCAGGAAAATATGCTGTCTTATTACGGCAGCTGGCTGCTTCATTAGCTACTGGTACCACAGCTACATGGGACAATAAAGTTCCATTCAATTGTAGCAACTATTTTACAATGCTATGAAATCACTGCTAGATTATATGAAAATTGCAGATAAATCAGTCCATCTCAAATCACTATGATTTGTTCAATAATGGAAGCAATGCAACAGAGTATACGTCACACAGAATGTACTAAAAAATCAAAAGAACAGTTCAGTATGCAGAGTCAAATTAACAGTATATCGTGCACGACGTCATTATGTCAGTATTTATTAAGCAGCTGAGCTCTAATCTTCATCCTCAGTACGACTATCATCACCATATGAAGGATAGTCCTCATTTCTTGCCATGTTAGGTTCATCGGCATCAGATTGCGCTTGATCATCATCTGCATCTCCTGATCCCTGCAGAGCTGATGATTTGCTTACTCTGTCGAAACCATGAGAGAGTTCACGTTCGCTATCACCATTACGTCCTCGGTTGCTCTGGTGTTCCGGATCTCGAGAACTCAGACTTCGCTCACTTCTTTCCTTGCTACGTTCTCGACTTCTGCGACGCTCATCCTTGCCGCTTCTTCCAGAATGCAATGGAGAAGGGCTGCGAGACCTTGATCGTCTTCGTGATGTTTTCGGACTTCTGGACCTACGACGAGAAGGCTGCTTTTCTGACTCCTTGCTTGTTTTCTTCCCACCACCATCATATTTCCCATTATCTTTACTAGCTTTAAATGGTGTCTCATCACGCGACTTGGAATCTATCTTTTTTGTTTTGTCTCTTGAGCGAGAGCGTCTCAACCTGCTGGACTTTGGGGATCGTGATTTGCTGCGTCGGCGTCGATTGCGCGATCTGGACCGTGAGCGGCGCTTTCGAGTACGGGAACCCGATCTGCGCCGTTTTGGTG
>Ga0209671_1000774_pt1 | contig 23400 bp, 12 predicted proteins | sample WorMetHERISLAND2_2_FD_187401 | JGI IMG/M metagenome (GOLD analysis project Ga0209671, IMG submission 187401) | Marine gutless worms symbiont microbial communities from Max Planck institute for Marine Microbiology, Germany - Olavius geniculatus... | ecosystem: Host-associated > Annelida >... | reverse complement strand
CCCCCCACCAGGGGCTCTGCCCCTGGACCCCGCTGCGGGCTCTGCCGCCAGACCCCCGTTATAGGCTCGCGCTCCGCGCTTGCCATGGCTTGCCCCCCACTTTTAAACACCTTCCGTGGTCTATGTTGGGCGGTACATTAAACCCTACTCACTTACTCACTCATTTAGCATCACTGACTGACTGACTAGCAAGCAATGTAGCACCACTACCAAAACCATCATTGTTGTTTTATCTGCTCAAAAAAAGAAACAAATGACTAATTAATACAAGTTTGCAGCAATCATATTTGCAGTTGGCAAGTCACACCAAGCCCACCAAAGCACTTACGACAGACAGCTTTACAATGATTTCTTACACTGCAATAGTGCAATGCAGAGTAACATGCAATGTGCTTTATCCTTTTTACTCAGTCAACAGAAAAATAACAGCAAATTCTGTACAAACTTATTTAGAAAATTCATAAAATCAGCACAAAAATGGTGCATTTTTTCCATTTTTCAAATCAGAATCATAGCATATTATTATCAAAAATATTAAATGTAAAACAATTACAAAAAATCTAATTGATAAACTAAAATCATAATTATATAAATTGATATATTTATAATTTATATTCATAATTATCAGTTCACTACTGCACTTTTCTTCTAGTTACGCAAACATCTAATTCAATTCTTGAGTAAAATTACTGACCAATTTTTTATCTTGACTTTTCTTCTTTCTGCTCTTGTTCCTGTGACAAATAATTATCAAGAACAAATCACTTACTTAGAAACAGCCAAAGAAAATACTTCAAAAATAAGGTATGCAAATTCATTAAAATACAACCTTTTGTTTAATTATTTACGTTTCAGTAACTGCTGCTGCCTTATTTGTAACGAATGTCCATGAGCGACACCTGGTTGACAATCATTCCGAAGAATGTAGCAGCAACTGCCGAAACATCAACAGTAAGGAAATAAAAGGTTTTATTTCGATAAATTTACATAACTTATTAAGTTAATGTTTCAACCGATGAGTCTATTAAAAATACTTTTTAAAAACTTTGAAATATTTAGCACATACCACCAGCAGACCCAACTGAAGAACATACTCTAATTTGGTGTGAGCAAATAACAGCAGTAAACAAATGGTAATAAGAAAAATCATGTTTGACGCAACAGAAGCAAAATGCTAGCCAACTATCTGATGTGGCCAAATGAAAAAGTTAAAAATTAAAATCAATTCAGTTCATACTGCAAATGTCCTCTTACTGGTTCTGGTTTGACTGTAGGAAGGCATTCTGCAGCTGCTCTTCAATGCTGTTATTTGTCACTACACCTCCATCTCTGTTTGCTGCAAACACAGCAATCATGATCATAACCAAAGAATATAGTATCTTTTCAAGAATTAATCCCATCATCACTATTTTTGCAACTAACTCACCATACTGGCTAGTTTTCAGTGATGAGATAACTAGAAACTTAGGGCGCGTTCCACCAACGTCATTCACGATCTCGGTTCAGCTGAACCTAGATCAAAGGTTGAACCAAGTACATGCAGTATTACGTTGCGCCAAGTTGAACTCGGATCAGCCGATCCCATTCAGTTAAATGGCCGTGGTTATACCATGGACGACTCTGATTGGTCAACCACGCTCGGCCTACATCCCAACTACAATGACGTCACAGTCACATGCAATGCTTACGAAACAGTTCAGTACAGATTGGCTGTAATTTGTTCAAATTTTAAGTTTCCCTGAAGTTACAACATGATTTTCGCATCAACAGTTGCATTGATAAAGTTCCGAAAATACGCATTTTGTGTTCCAATAGATATTCATTAATTATTCTACGTCTGTTGTCAAGATAATATGTTTACAGTAGGCACGGCATAGCAGCGGCGCATCGGCACTTTAGAATGCCTTTTATTTATCCATTAATTAATTTATCCAACAAAAACACCACAGAAAACAGACATAGCACAGATGCAACATATCTAGATCACAAATATAATTGAATTTAACGTCTTTTAAATCGACACAAGTGAGTTTTTGTTGCTGGGGTTAGGGTTTGCTCGTATGTTTACTGTAATAACGAAACATCGTCACCGAAAATGCGATTTATTCATCTGTTTGTTAACTTATTGAGCACAAAGAAAAAAAACGAATATGGTAGAAATCTAACATATCCAGATCATCAGTATAATTTCAGTACAGGTCTTATAATTCGATATGAAAAAGTTTTTTTGGGCAGGATAGGATTCAAATCAGACAATTTTTTGCAGCAATAGTATCCTGGAGAACATTTATTGCCTAGTGCGCATGCGTAACCGCGAGTTGAACCGAGATCAAAATTTGATCTGTGGTCAGATGGCAGTTCAGAATTGAACAAAGATCAATGCTTGAATCGCTTTGGTGCTATGCAATTTATGGCTGAACTAGGTTTAAATTCAGATTTGACCCGGGTTCAATGTTAAACGACGTTGGTGCAACGCGCCCTTAGACAGCTATTTAATTCACTAAAGCCTGTTACTTATAACAGCATCTTGTAAATCGTACTGCACCCATAATAATAACCACACTATACATGTATATGACTAGCTGTTATTGTCCACACTGGATTCACAGTTGTACATTACTCGGCAAAATCACTTAATCACTTACTCGCAAATTTTCGATTTCACTTGCGTTAAGATGTCTAAAGTCTGACAATCAAGACATATTTACGATCGTTTTACGCTTTTCTAACTAATTCGCAATAAATCATACATTTACATGCAATGCGATCTTTACGTCACAGCTGTTTACTTCAAACGTCTATCGACTGAGAACGATTATGACACTGATATAACCAAATTTTAGTTATTTCAATTGCAATTCAGTGCGACTACAAAAGATAAACCTAACCCTAAATCTAACCCTAACCCTAACCTTAGAACTAACCCTAATTCTACACCTAAGTCTGAAGATCTAAACATGGTTGTTCTCGGTTTTTAGATGCCCGCGTGTCTGATGTACATAATGTTTGATGTTACGTTACGTTATATTAGCGGATGCTTACGACTGGCATGACAGTCCAGTGCGATATCTACGTTAATATGTTGACTTTGTGTGAAGTTCATGTTGAAGTTGTTAAAAAGTGTGTCTTTCTGTTCAAGAAAATTAATGTGTCCAAAAATCAAATAAAATCTCTGACGATAAAGATTCATTAAATGTGCAATAAAATTACTGCAAGATTTACAAGTAAGTGACCATGTGATTTTGCCACTAACTCACTATACTGGTTAGTTTTCAGTGATGAGATGACTTTAAAAACTTAGACAGCCATTTAATTCACTGAAGCCTGTCACTTACAACAAACTCTTGTAAATCGTACTGTACCCATACATGTATATGACTAGCTGTTATTATCCACACGGGATTCACAGTTGTACATTTCTCTATCTAAAATCAGGTGAAAGTTTAAAAATTCACTGACGCCATCAAAGTAACGCGGAGCGGCCTAGCAGGCAGGGTATCTGGCTTTTCGCCCCTTTGTCATTTCACCCTCACCCACCTATTTTCCCCGACTGATTCGCCTCCGACTCTTTTGCCCCTGTGCCTGGCTGATTCGCCTCCTGTGTGGCTGTAAGAAAGTTGTTTTGTTAACAACGTAAGACGCAAATGAAATTGCGATAGATCAACAGGTTTCGACGATCAATATTAAGCTGTTTCGTAGAACAGGGTCAGATTTCATTCCACCCAGCATATTATACCAATTTTGCACGACACCAGTATCTCCAAGATTTACATAAAATTATTGATAACGTCGAGATAACGACAACCAAAGTAATGCAGAATTTCTATAACTTAATTTCTGTAAACAACTTTGTTTATTTACCTCTGGCCATGTTTTATTTCACATTCCGTCAACGCCCACTTTTCGTTGATGCCAGCTTGTTTCCATGGAAACTTGTACGTCGGTACTCAACTACGTGCATTGCACTACGTGAATTGTGGTTAATATTCATCAACTGCTGAATATTCATTTTGGATAATTTTGATTGGCTAATGCAAATGCGTCGACGCTCGTATTATAATCAGCGACTGCGATGAACTGCGTTGTTCCGCCATTTTGAGTACGAAAATGTCTTCCGTCGAACAAATGTTGGATATCGGATCACTGGAAACTAACAATGGTTCGTTTTTGTTACCTTGTTAAACGACGCTAGCGTTCGTTAGACGTCAAAGGTGGCGTCGGTCGTCATATAGTTCGCTGCCGTAATAGCGGAATGATACCGGCCGACGCTCACCCTTACTGCTGAAATCGTCCGCCGTATTTTGGTGTCGTGTCGCCGTTGCCCCGGCGACCGTTTCCCGCTTCATCTCACATCTTTCATCTTCATCGAATCTTCGAAGAGGGCGTGGATATTGCGAAGGAATGAAAAAATAGGAGGAAAACGTGGTGGAATAACGAATGATGATGTCCCAAAATATTCAGCGTGAAGTGATAGATCCTGGATGATTGAACTAAATACAGCACAGCATTCACTGCCCGGTGTCCCCTCACCCCATGCATGCTCAATTTGCGCATTGGTAAAGTCAGCAAGAGACTTGCTTTTGTCCTGTGACGTAGCCAGTAGTGGGGAGGGGAGGGGTATGGGGTCTCCCTCCCATCAGGCTGTGCCCTCTCACCAGAAAATTTTTCGATTTTTGTGTGTGCAAAAATGGAATGTTTTGGTGCATTTTTGGCACCATTTTGAACCGATTAGGCTCCTATGGGGGCATGTGTCTTCAGTGCCCTATATGGCTATATAATTTTGATGCTTTAGCTGTAGAAACCTCCAACTGAAAAAGGTGTTGAACTGAGCTGAGCTGACAGTCAGAGATGAATATAGAAAAGTTTCGAGCACCATTTTAACGTAAGTGTAAGATACTGAAAATATGCCAGTAAGTTTCCTGATTTTTGGATATTTTAATGATAAAACTTCATTTATTATGTTTTAGTTAGTGCTGTCATGTGTGAGTTGTCTAGTATGTCCCAAAGCTCATTTACTGTCCCAAAACCCTTTTTTTACCAAAACCATGTTTTACACTGGCTGTTAGGTTCCACCTGTGCATTCATGTGTACTTACAAGTGTCGACACAGCATGGCTCCTGGATACCTGATCGATCTCTGCCAGCCAGTCACCAGCATTGCCAGTCACAGGCATCTGCGATCTGCAAGCCGTGGTCAGCTGCAGGTTCCATGAATCAAGACGGCAATCTACGGAAGCCGTGCTTTTGGACATGCCAGTCCGTCTACTTGGAACACTGTCGAATACTCTCAAATGCAGTTCACACTGTTTACCCAGACTTTCAGATGTCATCTGAAACATTTTTACTTCTCGTTTTATTAGCACATCGATCGCGTTCGAAGTTGTTACAGTTAACGCGCTATATAAATTACTTACTTACTTACTTACTTACTGCACTTAGAACCAATAGGCCTAATTTTTAAAGATGTGCTTGCAGTTGTTATTTTAGCATAATTTCACTATTATTGAGTTAACTTACACCATATGGTTGCTTTGCATTGTGCAGATGCTGTGTTTGGAGAAAATCTTGATGCTTTGCAGCAGGCAATTGCACAGCATGTTAGCCAGAATCCTGCAATGCAGGGGCAGGTATGTTTTTGACTAATGTCTTGTCTTGTAATCTTATGTTCTGTGAATGTGTTCAGTGAAACTGTCAAAGTAACTTGTGCTCTTTGTTGCAAGATGTCCTTTTGTATTCTGTGCCAAAATCTGATATGTTTGTCTGCCGGTCAATGTTAGGTGCTGATGATACAGCCGATCATGGTGACATCTCAGGAGCCTGATGGACGATTTGTTCACCAGACTCAGTACCAGATCATCAGACAATCAGATGACACAGTAGTTGACACCACTCAGAACCAAGCTCTTCAGGTTATTTATGCAGTTTGTAGGCCTTATTATTATATTGTCAGTTATATTTTCTGTCTTTGATGGCAGTGTAGCATCTCGAACTCTTAGTCCATTCAGTGATTTGATCGCAGTTCCCTCCGTATATCCAACCAACCAACTGGTTACCAATAGATAAATCAGGTGAGAGTTGAATGTAGGATGCACATTTCTCTATGATAATAATAAAGAGTGATGCTGGACAGACCTGTACGTTGGCCTGCATTGTGCGACTTCACTTTTTGACTTAGACTTTCGCTGAGACTTTCACTGAGCCTAAACTTCGGTCTAAGTACCTACTTAAGTCAAAAAGTGAAGTGATTTCGCTGAGCGAAAACATGGCGACTAACACGGATAGTTTAGTAAATTAAAACAGTCTGGTACCAAAAATAAACGCCGTAATAGCTACACAGTGACGTAAGACGTTACGTAATTACATCATTTGCGTGCATGGCGCAATTAAATAAGGAAGTCCAAGCATAACTGGTTGATTTTTTTCGTGTTAGGTTTACCGGTTTTCTGCCATTTTTAATCGTTTAGTTGAACTTTGGTCTAAGTACAGACTTTAGCGATCAGCTTTAGCTTTTGGCTCTGCGAAAAGGCTTAGCGAAAGTCTAAGTCAAAAAATGAAGTCGCCCATTGTCCAATGTCCGGTTAGTCCAGCCTGTTTACATTTTTGGCCTGACCTGCACATTTTGACTGAGTACTTCATGGCCTTGTCCAGTGATTTTCTGCCTGGCTAGGCCAACCTCTTTACTGAAAATGCAGCCCTCACTCGGTGGTTTGTTTGACTGACATTGCTGCAGCTGGATTTTTTTCTCATTTTTCAGAATCAAAAGCTGGCTGATGATGCAAACTAATGAGGCATGAAAGGTGATTAAACAGCTATTTGTTCAAATAAATGCACCTTTTAGGCATATTTGAGAATTTGAAAAGTTTGATCTGATCTGATCTGATCTGGTTAGTCGTGTGGCATAGCAGGAATGCACTAGTGTCAAATCAATGTTCTTTTTGTTAGTACTTGAGTCGGTGACTTGTCTGCGGGCCGGTAAACCATCTTGGTATGAAACCAGACAGATAGGTCAATGGTCGACTCAGCCTTCTACCCTTTGTGGGATGGTGAAATGAGTGTCAGCTTTCGGCTGAGTAACAATAATTGGCATTGGTCTTGAGTGTAGTACAGTAGCTGCCAGTTTAGGCGTATCTGAGGCTGAAGCTGATTAGTTGGTTCGAAGGTTGATGACTGCCCATTTCTCATGCTAGATTCAGTAAATGAACCGGGTGAACTCTCGCAGTGGCAGTGCTGTGATGACAGCATCATAAACATTGTACTGACATTATTACTGTTACTAGCACTGTTTCCCACTGGAGCCTTGGATCACTTTGGCCAGCCTGATATGTTTTTTTTTGGTCTAACCGTAACTCGGAAATAAGGCGGTCTTTTCATTAGGTGAAGTAGTTTAGTGTTGTGATCTGTAGGAGCCACAGCAGGTTGTGCATCTGCCTCTGAACGTACTGCCGGAGCAAGTCCTACAGATCCAGCAAGTTACACTATCAGATGATCCACAGAGCAGTGTGCAGTACGACCAGGCATCACTGCAGTGGACGCTGGAGACAGTTGGCACAGCGGAGCAGAAACAGAACGTCGTCAGTTCAACACCGGGAGGAAATGCATTGCAGTCAATCACGACACAGCTGAATGAGCCGCTGCACATCGAGCTAATGGCCGATGGGTCGATGCTGCCTAATGGAGATCAGCAGAATCAGCGTTTTATTGCAGGCAGCGAGCCGGAAGTATTGGGACCGCCACTTCCCAGGGTATGCCGACATTCACTTTACCAAACCATCATACTTTGATGTTGTGAAAAACGTAATTATCAGTTTTGTTGAACTCTTGGAATAACCCCATGAACTAAAAAGAATTTTTATCCATGAAGGATTTTTGAAGATGCTGAATTTGTTTAGTGGCTTTGAAAAATTTACAGTTTACAGGCAGGTGTGTACTGTAACTTGTAAGTTATTGGGCTGTGTGAGAATTAGCAGAGCTTATTATTGACTCTATGTAAGTTGATGCAGTTAGTGTGGGTGCTTCAAAAGTGAAATGTTTGAAATGAAGCGTGACATATTACAACTTAGATGTCTTTCCTCTTGACCAGCCAGCAGTTGCAGAAGGATCAAAGAGGATTATTAATTTGTTACTGTAATTATTATTTTTTAATAACAGGGTAGCTTTGGTAATTTAATAGTTCTAAGGTTAAACATGAAAGTTAAAAACATCTGCTGGGATGGCTGTTGGTCTGGACATTTAGTGCAGAATGAATTGTGCTAAAGCTCGTTGCTGAACTGCTTACAGCTGAACTGTGTACTTTTTATTGTCTTCTGGAATATTTTTGATTTGTGCAGTTTGTTCTCGTTGTGGTTGATGCTCGCTATGTGTGTTTGATGATAGGGTATTCACAGATGTGATCTGTGCGGGGTGGAATTTGATAAGCCGGGCAAGTACAGAGCGCACTTGAAGAGTCACGAGGACGACAAGCCGTATCGTTGCCAGCAGTGTTCACAGACGTACACTATTTCCGAGAACCTACGTCTGCATATGGCTATACACGACGAAAATAATCTGACATGCCCGGAATGTGACAAAAGCTTTTCTCGCTTAGCGAGTTTCAAGCAGCACCTTACGATCCATGTGAGGGAAGAATTGTTTGTCTGTCCGGACTGCTCAGACGAGTTTCCGTCCAAGGTTTGTTGTGCAGTGAAATACTACTGTTAGTGATTCGAGAAAGCGTAAGCGATAAATTTGCAGTAAATAAGAAATGACTAAGAAATAAAATGGTCATTCTGATCATTTGCTTTTGATTATAAATGGTTTAAGACCGAAATATGGTCGCTATGTTTTGTGAAATTTTTTTCCACATTGCCATTGGGTATAAATTTACTACTAGGCATACTTTTGCCAAATGCAGGTGTTACACAATGTTGCATGTAAATTCAGATCATGCACATTGAAAGATTGATTAAAAGAAAGGTGTGTTACTGCTTCGTTTAGCTTTTCTTGCCACTACTGTAATATTGATGATACGGTATTCTTATTACATGTTTTTAATTTTGTGCAATTGAAGGTTTTTTTTATGAAAGAAATATCTGATTTTGATTTAATTTGCATAATATTTACTGAAAATAGTTCTCGTTCTGCATGACCTGCTGAGGCTGTACATTGTAAATAATCATGACTGCATAACTCTGTGTGTTATCAGGTCCAGCTGGAAAGGCATCGCAAAACTCATCGTGAGACACCAGTGGTGGGGTCTAAAACATCGTTTCGCTGCAAGCAGTGTGACAGCGTCTTTAGTCGTGTTTCACTTCTGCGCGAACATTGTCGTATGCACCTCAGAATCAAGTCTGTATAACATTCCCTGCTCTGTTCTGCTGTCTCAGGCTGATTACACTAAAACTCAGTAGTATATACACTGTATCTCAAAAATAAAACAGTCAAAATTCTTTTTGTCATAACTTTGTGAAATTTTTAGCAACTTTGATAATTTTTCGCACAATGGTGGCCATGACGATAGAATTATGTAAGGTGTACTCATTTTCCACCTCACCTAATTTATGTCAACGAACTACCAGTCATGTGAAACATAGATGCTTCAAATTGTTACATCACTCAGTGATTATTTGTGTCAGATTGCTCAACTTTGCATCATCAATTTGCTGAGAGCGCCATGTAATTTAATAAAAATTTCTGTGGTATTTAATATTTTTCAGTGAAAATAGCAGACAACAAAATAGCTGACTGATGAGCTGAAAAATGTCTAATCATGAGTTAATGCCATTTTATCAGTCGATCATTCATTCTGCTATCAGCCAGTGGCGTTTCATCTGAGCTACTGTGTTTGTGTATGCTTGGCACACTTTGCGTATAAACTGTAAATAATTTGCAAGGGAGTTGTTAGAAAAATTATAATTTTGCTAAATAATTTTTATTTAAGTTTATTGTGTGCTTAATTGAGTTCTTACATCGTTTACTGGAGACTACAACTCAGCTTTATGCGATAGTTTGGAGCATCTATGTTTCACATGGTAGTGCATTGACATAAATATGGTGAGGTGAAAAATGAGTGCATCTTACATAATGCTATTGTCTTGGCCATCTGTATGCCAAAAATTAATAAAGTTGGTGGAAATTTGACAATTATGACAAAAACAATTTTGATCGTTTTTTATTGAGACATGGTGTAACTGTATAACTGCAGTTGGTGTAGCAGTGCTGACTAGCTGCAGCTGGTTTTGGTGATGGGACAATTGATTAATGCATAAATTATTGGAACAGGTCGAATGCTGTGCCTATTGCCCACCAATAATACAACAGTGTCAATGACTGCCTCAAGATGTTTTTATTGGTTTCGGTTAGGGACAGTAGAAAATCACTGTAAAAAATAGCAAAAAACGCGTTCAGTTCAGTTTTTTTTGTAATTTGTGTTCAGATTGGATGGAAATGGAGGCCATATGCTTGCTTCTGGATGTTTATTGATGATGACGATGATGATTGATGAAGGACGATATCATTTTTGTGCCTTTATTGCTCTATTTTGTCGCATGTCTATTTTGTTTTTTTGTTTGCCTTTGATCTGATAATTGAGCGATGTAATTAATTTAGTTACAGTGTAAGAGTGGGCTTTTTTCTTGATGAACATCGCCATGGCTGTCATTGCAGGTCGTCGTTGGCGCATAAAGTATACAAGCGCCACATCGATCGATCGTCCTTCGCTTATAACTGCTCAAAGTGTAGCAAATCTTTTCAGAAGCCAAGTCAGCTTGAACGTCATCTTCGGATTCATACAGGTTTACTTTGATCAGTAATGAGAATTATGTGTACATTTCAGCATAGTCTGGAGCATATTGTTCGAATGTACACCATGTCCGGAAAAAAACACCCCGGACATTTTCGATTGTAATTTGAAGAAGGATTATTAGATTTTAATAATTTTTGACACCAATATTTCTGACACAACTGGTGATCAAATGACTCTCCAATTTTCCACCGCACCCATTGTTTGTTTCTGCAAAACCAACGAAACATTGCATTTTGTCCTATTTTGCCTGTTAGGGTTTTCCCAGGTAGTGCAGAAGCAGACATTTGGTGAGGTGGGAACTAGAATAGTCATTTGATGGCAAGTAGTGTAAAAAATGTTTGCATCAAAAATTATTAAAATCTGTCAATCCTTCTTCAAGTCACAATTGATAATGTTGGGGATGCTTTTTGACGCATTTCTGTTGATTTTTACGCGCAGCAGCAGCTATTGCTGTAGCACGTCTTAGCCATCGCAATTCTGTCTGTCTGCTCGTCTGTCTGTCTGTCTGTCCGTCACAAAGGTAGATCAGTCAAAAGCGGTGCAAGCTGGACTACCAAATTTTCACTGTCGGCTGCCCGGAAGACTCTAGTTTCAGGAACCGTAAAGCTTTTCCATAAATTTGAAGAGAGTCACTCTGAACGAGGGCGCTAAATGAGAGGGGGTAGGGAAAATCTGTGACATCCAGCCAATATGGCATTGCCAGAGCAGATATTGTTGCCATCTGGTGAGTACAAGTAAGACACGATAAGCTTAGGGCCTACATATTTAGCCGTAGGTCGTCTGGCGCTATCTGGTGAGTGATTTTGTTTGACTGGGCTTTTTGTGAAACTAGCCAAAAGCCGTACGGATGAGATCTATGGATGAAGTCTACGGATCACTAGCGTATGACGGTGCACCGCTGTTGCGCTTTCCTGTTTGCGTTAGCAGAGCTTTACTTGTAATTCATATTACATTGGTTTTGTTTTCCCTAGGTAGCAGACACTGGGTGAGGTGAAATATGGAACGGTCATTTGATGGCCAGTTGTGCCAGAAATAATGGTATTGTTAAAATTGTATATGACAATCGATAATGTTCGGGATGTTTTTTTTGGATGTGGTGTAGTGTACTGTAATAAGCTTTTCATGGTGAAACATGTTTATTTCACAGACGTAGACATGCCATAAACGTTATGCCAGACCTTAGTGGGATTTAGGGCAGTTATAACACTTTGAGACACTGGTGAGAGATAGGAGTACTAAGTAGGTAATGCTTGCTTATAAATGTAGACTCATTCCAGGTCAGGCTAGGTCTCAGGTGAGCACCTCTTTGAATACGAGAGCAGATAAAATATGCTACTAGTGAAATACTAATAAAATAAAGTAATTTACAGAATGTAATTATTTGATGTTTTGTAACCTGAAAAATCATTCCAGTCGCACATTGTTAGTTAGTAGTTACTTATTGTTTCAAGCAAAGTAAGTAAGTAAGTAAATAGTCTGCATTTATATTATGGCGATGGTGACTTACTGTTTTGTGTAGTGAATTTAATCATACATTGAATTCCAGCACTCGTTTTTCGAAATTTACACTTGTTTTTTTCATGAAAGTTGGTGCAAAACGTTTTTGCTCGCTGCAAAATATTGCGAACATTTTCTCTGTTGAATTACAACTATTTTCTTTTTTAATATTTTACGTCGAGAGTAATGACAACAATGTCGTTTACGTCTGCATACAAACTTCAATTAGTAAAACTAGAATTCCGTCGTTGATGTCACAGGTTGTTGTTTACGCTGACTGCAGGTGAACGGCCATACAAGTGTATAATGTGCACAAAGGCATTCAATCAAAAGGGAGCTCTGCAGATCCATCTGATGAAGCACACCGGAGTTCGGCCTTATCAGTGTGAATTCTGCCCTTCGGCATTTTCTCAGAGAGGAAACCTTCGCGCACACATTCAGGTACGAATCACACATGAACTATTCCATGTTTTGCTGTTTAGTTTTCTTGACTCTGATATGTAAACCTATTCTAACTTGTTGCATCGATCATAAAAGGTTTTCCAGAGGACCTGATTTGACCTGGCATATCTGTGGATAAGTAGGCTGGTTGCAAACGAAATGGAAATGACAAGTGAAAGATGATAGAGGTTCCGGAAAGGTGCAGTAATTTGTTGCGGTCTTGATCTGGACCTTTCCGGATTGACCGCAAAAAAGAACACCGTTGACCCGAAACACACGTCGCCACGCGCACAATTCAAATTGCCGATAACGTAAATAAAGTTGTAAACAAGTGCTTTGTGCAGTACAAATTTATTTTCACAATAAACAAAAGTGCTGGCTAACCAGCCGATAAATGCACACACTTGTATGATTATCTATACGCACAGTGAAATGCACAGAACGAAATTAATCGGTACATGACTACATATAAGTCCCATAATCTGGCGCGAAACAGATGTGTAAACAATGCGCTTGATTGGCTGACATGATGTGACATCAGTCACCCTCCCACGCTACACCGGCTTTACATACTTTCGACCCGGAAAGCTTTTGGATCGACACGGGTCTTCCTGGAATGATTAAAAATGCGAAACTTTCACTCACTTGGAGCAGCCCAGACTTGCCAAGACCTGGTCAGACCTTCAAGAAAATGCAAGCAGAGATGTGTGTGGTAGACGACTTCATGGGAAATAGCATTTGCACTGATCTGAAGAAAACAGCTGAAGATAGGAGCATCTGTGAACGTTAAGAAGTCACTGTCATATTACCTGCTGTACATATCAGCAGATCACTTACTGAGAGAACTGTGTAAATAAGTCTGTCGTAGACTAAGTTCGCCAGCGTGATATAATCACAGACAAAAAAATCAGTTTAGAGAAATTAGAATACAGTACACTCACTCCATTACTTCTTAATGGCTGCCATTGTCTGTTTGGGGACTTCATTGTCATAAAGAATGCAAGTGTAATTTTTCACTTTTATGTTTATTTTTCATCGTACTGACTTATTTTATTTGTCTTATTTGTACTTTTTGTGATACTGTGTTAATTCTGTCAATTGTTTGCAGTGTGTCTTTATAACCAGCACTGATGTTTTCATTCATAAGTGAATCTAACTTGTGTTCGTGTGAGGATGATGTGGTTTGGTTGCTCTAGAGGGTGCACACGCAGACTAAAGGAGCTGAGTCGTTCTTCTGTGAACAGTGCAGTTGTGTATTTCGTAAACTGGGCAGCCTCAATGCTCACATGAGCCGCGTTCATGCTGACTATCAGGTACAGCTTATGGCCCGTCTGTTATTACACTGTTTCCATATTCTGTTGTTTTTAAATTTACATTTTTTGACTGCGTCAGTTTTAGACAGAATTGTATGCTTGTGACAAAGGCGAGGCTATTGAAAGCATTAGTGTGGCCGGTAGCAGTTTACGGTTGTGAGAGTTGGACACTTCAAGCAGGAGACGGAAGAAGGTTGCAAACATTTGAAATGTGAGGACTTATATGCCAGAAATTATCAAATTTGGTGGAGATTTGACAAAGTTCTGACAAAAACAATTTGGGTCATTTTTTTGGCTCACCCTTAGTTTTTAATCTGTGTTAATGTATTTTCTGATTATTCGGTGTATATCATAGATGTAAAAACATTTTGTATGTTTTTTTTATAAAAGTGTAAAACATGTTTTTTATGTTTTTAATTCTTTAAATGTTTTTAAAAAATTTTTTAAATGTTTTTTGTCTCATTTTTAATGTTGTGTGTTTGTTCTTATTAAAACATAAAGGTACAAAATTACAAATCTGATGCATTAGTCATGAGCAAATTGCGTTTAGCTCTGTTTTCGATATGTATCATAATTACCGTTACATCATAACATTCAGTACATGTTGGTCTTTACTCGTGACAAAATTAAAGGTAGGTTTTTGTTTTCAACATGTTATTGTGCTAATTTCTGCCAAATGTAGTTTAATGTTTTTTTATATGTGTTTTTACATGTTTTTATAAAAGTGACAAAACATGTTTTTTAAATGTTTTTTTATTTGCAGATTAATGTTTTTAACGTCTGCGGTGTTTTCGCATTGACTGAATTTGCGTAGGAGGTGATGGTTGAGGAGAGAAGCATGAATTATCCGTCACTCAGTGATAAATCTGAACAAGAGGTTTGTCAGATTATTATAGAGCTCAGTGATACATTATTTTATCAATTCCCTTTTTTGTGGTTTGGCATCCAGTATACCTGGTTATACGATACTTTTCAGAATTTTGCTGCCAGCAATGTTTAAAGTTTTCCCCATGGCGACAGTTGGTGGACTTAGCCTAACTCACCGAATGTGGTGGAAGATTAGGTTAAACGAAGCCACGAGAGTGAGCGTGCATTGAATTATGATTTGCACAGCAAATTAGAAATATTTACTTCGCATTAACTTTGTCCCACATTTGAGGGCACATTTTTGATATGCTTTTGTGGGATGCGAAAGTTTAAACATTTGCATTTTGTTTTACCTTTGTTATCTGACAGTTGAATGTAGTGAACAGCAGAGATGAAGTGTTTTCTCGAATTGTTGTTCTATGTGTCTGTGTGCAGCTGCATAATGTCATTATAACCATGACATCATTGCATCACCAGCAGATTGTGTGACTGTTTGTAACATCACCAGCAGCACTGAGAGCTGTTAACATTAGGGAAGAAAAAAAGAAAAAATTTTAGTCTTATTATCTCCGCCAAGGTGAGCGTAGTGAATATTGGAGGAGATTAAGAGATTGGTCGTTCTGTCCATCATTCTGTGAGTGTCAGTGTGTGTGTGTACATGATGACTAATAATAGCAATGACGTCATTGCACCAACAGTGCAAGCAGCAAGGCCAGCTGTTACATTTCTCTCCCTCCCCTGCAGCAAAGCGGCTCTTCCTTCTCCCTCCCCTTTTTTGTGTTTAAATCACTTCACTTGGTGGAGATATGCACTCTCACGAGCGTTTTCCAGTGAAACACTTTTACTGCATAATAATAAGAAGTAGAAATTTGGGTCAGGACCCAGCGTGAGGCGCTGCTAGTCCCGTGCTCTTTCTTGGTCCACGACTGCTGATTCGTCAAGCTGGTGATTATGATTGTGGTAAAATTCTCCTCCCTCGAAAACCCCTCAATGGATCTCACTGAAATTTGCCCTCATTTTCTTTCAGGTTAGGATCATTCTTCCTCCCTTTCTCCCATTTAGGACTTGGTACACTGTCTGGTTTCGAAGGAGAAGTGGAAAAATACAAAAAATACAAAAGTAGAAAGCACAACTTATAGAGACCAAAAAGCCTGTCGTTACTACATAGAAGTGGCCTAATGAGTCGTGTGCTGTACGTATGGCAGGTACGAGTGATTGGGTCGGATGTGGATCTGCTGCAGCAGGCTCTAACAAACAGTGGTCTCACTAATGGTAATGTAGTCACCAGTGCTAGTTCGGTCCAGTCGTCATCTCAGTTGGAATCAGCCTCAGCAACTGATGCAGTGAGCAGGGATGCTGCTGCTGCTGGCGTGACTGCCCCGGTGTCTTCAGTGGACGAACCATCATCTTCACTGCCCGATTCAGTCAGCCAACCCACCCAACTGAGCTACGTGTCAACGATGGCTGTCCATGACTCCATCACTGGAATGATTCGTCGACATCCTGTCAGAAAGGTGCTGTCTATGTTCACCGTGTGTATATCTACACTGTGTTCCAGAATTAGCGATCCCCCTTGCTTTAAACGCACCTAATTCAGTTTGCAGTTTATGGATTTTAACGAAGTATGGTACACTGCACTATCTTAACATTACTTATTGTGACACCTATTTTGACGTCTGTTCGTTACTGTGTGTATTCACTGTGACGTTATTATGATGTCATAGTTTGTTTACATTAGGGTTACGTTAGGGTTACATCATTATTGACAAAGGGATCAAGCAGCGGCGTACCCGCCTTTGACTACGAGCTTGCATCGAGGCCAAAGGTGGCCACTTTGAGTCCAAACTTTAAATGCTAGCTCAGAATGATTGTCTCCGCGACTGTTTCAAATTTTGTAAAAATCTGTCAGGTATTAACTGTTTTACAATAACTTATTTGTAGGGGGTTGCTAATTTTGGAACACTGTGTAGTAGCTGTGGAAGAGATGTAGTGTGACTGGTGGTTATAGTAGTATATGCAAATTTTGTATCATCATTATCATCAGTTCATATTCGTCATCGTCATTGCTATATCATGTGAAGCATCTTGAGTTAGTGGTAATTGCTTTAATGATATAGCTCTTCATGGGAAACCAATCTCAGCGCTACAGAGCATCACCTGCCATATGGGATCACACAGTGTTACCTGCCACTTGACACCGATGAATGCGCCACGCCTTAACCCCAGCCAGATAGGCCGGTACTCAATTTGCCTACCCCGGAGGGATGGAAGGCTGAGTTGACCTAGGCACTGGTTACATATTAAGATGTAATCCAAGTACTAACTCAGCCCGGCGCAGAGTAACTTCATTGATTGGATGAAACGCGTTACCGCTATGTGCAGGTGAATGGAGTGAAGTGGCACCAGTGTGTCTACTGCACCAAGGAATTTAAGAAGCCGAGCGATGTTGTGCGACATGTTCGCATACACACGCATGAAAAGCCGTACAAATGCTCACACTGCTTCCGCGCGTTTGCTGTCAAGAGTACGCTGACGGCTCACACCAAGGCACACTCGGGTGTCAAAGACTTCAAGTGCCCCATCTGTGAGAAGTTATTTACTACGCAGGGCAGCCTTAAGGTCCACATCCGCCTTCATACTGGTTAGCATTGAACGTTTGCTATGCATTTGTAGTGATAATAATAATAATAAAACAAGAAAGCCCAGCTGTCGCTAGGGAAGACGCGCTACAGCCTATAGAGTTCCTGTTACAGTACTAATCTTCAAGGTCATCTGGGGTCATTGATTTTCATGTCATTTGAAAGCAAGTATGCTATTTCATATTAGTGATCAGTAGCAACATTGCCGCAATACATTCGTGACGGACAGACAGAAGACAACAATACCATGAATGCGCTATATGACGTAGCTGTAGCACATCAGTAATGCATGATTTTTAACATCTAGCTTAGTTTTTAACCCCCAAGATTTTTGCTACATGGTGTAAAAATTTTTAAATAAATATACTGGTACTAATAATAATAATAATATCGAGCACAGCCATTGTAAGAGTTCATCTAGTCTGATGAATTTAGAACAATACCATGCATCTGCCGACCTTTGGACCAATCCAGCCATCTTGGTATGTACAAGCCTGCTAATTTTGTCCACTTTCTGTCTTTAGGTATTTGGCCATGTATTAAGCCTCCTTCTTCAGAGTCTTCTGTTTTTGGTTTCATATCTGCATGTGAGCTGCTGCTTCTCGTTTTATCTGGCAACATGCATTGTTCGTTGTGGATCTTTTTTTGCATTTGTGCACTTTTGTGATGTGCTATTATTATTCAGTTCAGAAGCTAATATGCATTATCATTAATAAAGTTAGGTCAGAGCTTTGAGTCTGTTGCATTATTGTGCCACACGTTTAGCATAATTTCGTTAATTGCTGTCAATTATTAGTCTGTGTGATGTACGCTACTTGTCAAAGTCGTTGTTACTGATTTTATGCATGCTGCACAATAAAAAGCCCTTGCTGTCCTTAACGCAAACTGAAGTTGCAATATTCCATTATCTGTGCGTCCAGGTGCAAAGCCGTTTACCTGTGATGTGTGCAATAAGAACTTCCGCACGTCGGGCCACTGTAGCAGTCACAAGCGTTCACATATGCATGCCAGGGACGATACAGGTAAGAAGACAAGACGATCGGTGCGCAAACAGCCGATGGCAGATGCTTCAGTGCTGAATGAGGTACAGCTGCAGGAGCCAATACAGATCACTGACCAAGGTCAGCACTAGCACTGATGTTGATGTTGTATTGCTGTCATATCACATGGCTGTTATCTGGGTACTATTACTAATTCTGTACACGGAATTCTTGGGTGATATTCTGTGTATCTAATTTAATAGTTGCTTGATGCTATTGCAGTGGAAATAAGCCTAACGCTAACCTACCCCTAACCCATAGATAAGTATGCACTATGCCGTCTCTATAGTCAATTTGGAATGCTAAGCGTGGCAGTTTTGCCTCTGCAATAGATTTGTTTTTATAGTTACTTATCTTGCCTTACTTTTCTTCTGAGTTGGGTAATTACACCTGTCCACTGCTTATAGTAGTCAATGGAGTCGTCGCCCAGGCCGTCCTTGCAACAGATGCGTTGACCAGATTTGGTGGGACAACAACCTGCCACCCGCTGACCTCTGGAGGCATGCTGCCAGTCGTGGTCACTGTGGGGCAACGTTACGGCCTCCACCAGCTAAGCGTTGACGACGATGACTGCTTAAACTACTAATTCTTCTGATTTTTGTTAGAACTTGCCAGTTGTTAAAATTTTACAGCATAGCAGCATAGCCAAGAAATAATAAATGATAAAGCAAATGTAGCTGATAGTATTCTGTTGGTGCAGTGTGCTGTGCTCACTGCTGACAAGATGGTTCCATGTGTTTTTTTTGTCCAACAGTTCGACCATCTGTTTTTGATGTTATTGAAATATTTCAAGTCACAATTTTTTTTTATTCTGAACCCCTGTCCTACAGGGGTTCAGAATTCCCTGTCCTGCATTCTGAAACTAATGACTGTCTGGAGGATAAGAGGGAAGATTATTAGAACTACCATTACTGTTTCATATGCACATTCATAATGGTCAGTTCCTACAATTTTAGGTTAGGATTGATATTTTGTGTTTTGTGTGTTCCTTATCTGTTTTTTTCTGTAACTAGGTTAAATTTTGTGTTTCATTATGTGTTTATGTATGTGCATTTTTTTTAGAAAGGTTATCTCAGAAATTACCCGTACTGTGTCGGGTGGGACGTTAAACCCTACTCACTCGCTCACTTTTTATTCTGAGGTTTGAGAACTGAAATTATTGTATAGCATGGATGTTTTGCAATTCACTGTTGGTGCACAGGTCTAATACAAGCGTTGCCAAAGCTGAGAAGTTTCAACTTGCTGAGCAATGACGAGGGGGGTGAGATGGACCGTCCTTACAGGTGCGTCTACTGCAACCGAGGGTTCAAGAAGTTGAGCCATCTGAAGCAGCATGTCCGCTCACACACTGGTATGCTTGGCTTTTCTTACTTGTCTCCAGTAATAATGATTTGTTTTGATAACATAGTGGTTGGTAACTAACATAGATCAGTTGTTTGCATTTAATTGTTCATAACTAGTTTACACATCGCATTGAAGAAAACAGAAGAGAACAGCTTTTTTAGCATGCTACCAAGTTCTTTTGTATGGCTGGTGCTGATGAAATTTCGTAATAATTGGCAGGCAGCGGCAGTTACTGTTTTTCTGTGCTTTGTTGTACTTAACAAAATAACTAAAGAATGACTGCTTGCTGCTGTTGCTGCTCATGCTTTCTGTTTTTTTTCTGCAAATAGTTGTTTTTGTACAAAATGTTTTATCTGAGTGATTTGGTGGCTACGTGGTAAGGCATCAGATTAACGATCAAGCTGCCTCGGTTTTAAGTCTCATTCCGGTCGCTATCAAGTGTTACTACACTGTGTTCAGAAAAAACACATCTTTACGTTTTCTATTATATCAGCGTGGAAAATGTTTAGGTGACGCTCCGTAGCTCTGAGATGGGCTTCCCGTTAAGAGCTATATCACCACTTTTAACCTTTTTAACCTTCCAGAATGTATGTCAGTTGGCATTTAGGACTATGTTATGGCGGTGGTTTGGCTTGGTTGCAAACATTGTTGGTTGCGTCAACAAAGTTAATCAGTGCGAGGCTGGGTTTTTACTTCGATGGTTGACTGTGGGCAGGTGGGTAAACCAGCCACCTAGGCCAACTCAGCCTGGCCATCCCTCTTGGATAGGCGTGATGAGTGCCAGCGAAAGCTGGGACGTAAACAGGCACACCACACCATGCACTAGTCTTCTATCTGTGGTCTTGCAGTGTAAACAGGTGGCTGGCTGAAGGCTAAGGCCCTATGGGTTTTATGGCTTCGAAAGGACTTTTCATTTTCTATGTCCCATATTACAGATGATGCTCCGTAGCTGTGAGATTCTATGAAGAGCTTTAATGCACATGTTTAACCTATCTTACCTATCATCCGACATGTGGTAAACATGTGTTTCAGGAGAGAAGCCATATCTGTGTGTGAAATGTTTAAAGTCGTTTGTGTCGAGTGGAGTTCTGAAGGCTCACATCCGCACTCATGCTGGTGTGAAGGAGCACATTTGCAGCTTCTGCAACATGATGTTCACGACCAACGGCAGCATGAAACGTCATATGACTACCCACAGTGAGGTATGTGTGACGTATGGCCGGTGATGCTCTGAAGAGCTCTACACATCGTCAGTTTGTGGCTGTTGTTACCTATCAGTTATAAATCTTATAGTACTGGTAGTGAGATACATAATCTACTTATATCATACACTTTAGTTTGTGCATCAGAATTGTTAGCCATTAGTAATGCTACTATACTGCCGACTGGTTTGGTTCAGTCTTTCACTTTTAGCTTATTATCCTATCACTGTACACTGTGTTCCAAAATTAGCAGTCCCCTGGCTTCAAACACGTTTAATTCAGTTTGTAGTTCATAGATTTCAATGAAATATCGTACACTGCATTATGGTCACACCTGTTATGGCGTCCATACCTTACTGTGTGTGCTCAATGTAATGTCATTATGACGTCAGAGTTAGTTTACATTAAGCTCACGTTCAGTACGTTGTTATTGACAAAGGGATCACGCAGCAGCGTACCCACCTTAGACTAAAAGCTTGCATTGAGGCCAAAGGTGGCCACTTTGAGCTCAAACTTTTTTTGCTAGCTCAGAATGATTGTCTTAATGATTGTTTCAAATTTTGTAAAAATCTGTCAGGTATTAACGACTTTACACTAACTTATCTCTAGGATGGACCGCTAATTTTGGACGCGGTGTAGGTTACACTTGTAACTGTTGAACATTGTTCAACGCAGACAAAAATGTTGTCACTTTTGCCGATATATGAGAAACATAATCTAATGTGATCTGATGCGCGATAATGTGTTGTGCTTTGTCTTTTAGGATAGCAACATTTGCAGCCTATGTATTGCTTTGATGCTTTCAGTGCAGAAATAATAACTGAATGCTCAGCAGATGTTAGAAATAGCTGACAGTGTTTGTCAATGTAGAAGTTGCATGTAAATTGAAGGTGAGGTGGAATCAGTAATACATGGGATATGTGAATTTGATAAATAAGGAACCGTCTATGGAAAATAGCATGCAGTGAGCATTTTAATGCCACAATTATGGCTATTAGAAGTGAGAGATGAGTAACAGTTGAATAATAGAAGCTGAATGAATCAGCATGCTCTAAGAAAATAACTGGAAGTTTAGCTCATGAATAAAAATAATTTTTCACTGCTTTGATATTATTTTATTATATTATTATATTTATATTTATATAGTGCAGTATGCAGAGCTTCAGATGCTGTTGGTTTACCAACAAGAAGGGCTTGCGGCCTGCAAAATTTGTGTCATAATAAGTTCCAAGAGCTTAATATTGGGCCATTGTGCGATGGAGGTGTGTTTTTTGTGTTTAGCTCCGGCCATTTATGTGCCCGTACTGCCAGAAGACGTTCAAGACGTCCGTTAACTGCAAGAAGCATATGAAAACACATCGGCAGGAGTTAGCGCAACACCTCGGCCATGGCACAAGTAATGTCATTGCCAACACTGCCTCCGATATCCAGCCAGCAAATGAAGCGCCGGTCGCTAATGTCACCGATAACATGGCATATACCCAGGAGGTGGAGCTAATTGAGGTGTCATGTCCCACCGACGTCCATCTAAACCAAGCGCTGCAGGCGACGCAGTTGGGTCAGCCGAAAACCATCGTACCGCAATATCAGCAGCAACAGCCAAGTACACACGAACTGGATCATTCCGGCATGGTCCAGCAGCCGGCTGTCATTCAGGACTATCGTAACATTACCGACCTTCAGCTCCAGAATGTCTTCAATCCTCAGGTTTGCGTCTTGATCATCGGCTTTGAGTTAACATGGACTGGATATTTGTTTTTGCAGTACGAGGGGCGTTCAGAATGTTTTTTTGCAAGTCGATATGTTAGACTGAAAAATTTTTCAAAATCTATGCACCAGTGAAACGCTTATATCTTCCGAAGTCATATTCATGAGCTTCAAGCGGACGTGACGTTATTGTAACTTATAACGTCATAACGCATAGACTCTTACATCTGTCATCCACAGCCTTCTACCACAGACTTGAGTTATTCGTTGTTTGGATAGCGCACACCACCGAGAAAATTTTTCACATTTAGAAACAGATAATAGTTACTGTTAGTCAAGTCTCTGCTGTATGACATGTACAGGGTGCGGCAGAAAAAAGTGGACCCCTAAATTTTTTCGCTGTTTTCTCAGCAACCGTTTGGGATTTTAATACAAAATTTTACAGCTTTGTTTACTGAAACCTTCTACATCTAACAGCCAAATAAAATGTGATTCTGTTGAAAAACGACGAAGTTATAGATTTTTTAACATGACCGCCTACCGATTTTTTGGCATTCAAAAATGATCATGC
>Ga0209671_1000773_pt1 | contig 23418 bp, 14 predicted proteins | sample WorMetHERISLAND2_2_FD_187401 | JGI IMG/M metagenome (GOLD analysis project Ga0209671, IMG submission 187401) | Marine gutless worms symbiont microbial communities from Max Planck institute for Marine Microbiology, Germany - Olavius geniculatus... | ecosystem: Host-associated > Annelida >... | reverse complement strand
TGTCCGTATAAATATAATCAGTGACCGTTTAGACCGGTAGAAAAATCAAACAGTTTAATTTCAAATGTCGGTCGGGGAAAAATGAAATTGGCAGCATTCGATGGCCCATCCCCGAAAACCCCCCTATATGTGCAAAAATCTCGCAAAAATCTCTTACGCAAGCCGAGTTATAGCCCATTTTGTCCCAAATTTCGTTGCCATGGCAACTGGGGTCGGTCGGGGAAAAATGCAATTGGCAGTATTCGATGGCCAATCCCTGAAAAACCCCATGTAGCGGCAAAAATCTCTTACGCAAGCCGAGTTATAGCCCATTTTGTCCCAAATTTTGTTGCCATGGCATCGGGGGTTGGTCGGGGAAAAATGCAGTTGGCAGCATTCGATGGCCCATCCCCGAAAACCCCCATATAGCGGCAAAAATCTCCCAAAAATCTCTTACGCAAGCCGAGTTATAGCCCATTTTGTCCCAAGTTTCGTTGCCATGGCAACGGGGGTTGGTCGAGGAAAAATGCAATTGGCAGCATTCGATGGCCTATCCCCGAAAACCCTGCTAAAAGCGCAAAAATCTCTTACGCAAGTCGAGTTATAGCCCATTTTGTCCCAAATTTCGTTGCCATGGCAACGGGGGTCGGTCGAGGAAAAATGCAGATGGCAGCATTCGATGGCCCATCCCCGAAAATCCCCCTATGGGCGCAAAAATCTCTTACGCAAGCCGAGTTATAGCCCATTTTGTCCCAAATTTCGTTGCCATGGCAACCAGGGGAAAGGGAAGGGAAATGGGAAGGGGAAGGAAAAGGGTAAGGAGAAGGGAAAGGGAAAGGGAAAATGGGGGAGTGGAAAGGGGAAGGAAAATGGAGAAGGGGAAAGGGAAGTGGAAGGGGAAGGAAAAGAGGGAGGAGAAGGGGAAAGGGAAAGGGAAGGTGGAAGGAAGATAGCTTAAGAAATGTCGGACGCGCGCACGGACGGACGGACACAAAGATGATTTTATACTCTGTCCAATGCTATGCATTGACATTGGACAGACTGATATGGTGGTTTGCTTTCTTTTGTGATTAAATGTCAGAAATACAGTACTATACAGTATCGATAAGTTGTACTTAATAATTTGTAATGATGTACTTGTGATTTTTGATAACTGAATTTCAGATATTATTGAAAGATCGTGTATATTGAATAATTGTGAAATGCTAATGTGCATCATTTTCTGCAGAATGCATGCAGTTGCTAATTATGGTGCAAAATGTGTTTCAGTGTTTGCTTGCCATTGTTGTCAAACACATCAGCGGCTTATGAGTGGGTTAGACCATGCTGAAATGTTTTGCTTATGGAGAACTGCATGCTACTGTAGTATAGCTGAAAACAGATTCAGTGTTTTACTGTATCACCATTGTGTCCAACAGATTCTAGCATGAGGAAGGGATCTGTTCTGCTCAGTTTTAGTTGAAATCGCTCTAGCACACACAATTCACCTACCCATTCTCTGTAGCGTGGTCTGTCATCTTTCTGTCGTCTGTCACATTATTTAAACTGATTGTCATATTTGCATGCCATGATTTGGCAAGTACGCTTGGGTTTAATGACACATAATGGGAGTCCCCCAGACAAAACTTGCACTTGTCTTCTTATGATTCACCAGGGGGCAGCACCGGTCAGCGATTTTGCATCTGACTGAATTACATAGGTTGCTTGTCACTCAATATTAGCTTAGAATGAACCGTGTTCTCTGTTAGGTTGTTTAATTTTTTTCTTTATGGTGTGTAATGTGTACCGATATTTAGCTTGCAGGGCTGGTTTTTTTCAGTCAGTTTGCAGCATTTGATTGTGAGAATCATTGACTACTTTTGCTGAACTGTGAAAATGTTGATGGAGATTATTTTGATGACCATAGTTGATTTATATTGTTTGTTTTTGCCGAATGCTGTTGGCTTTCGCTGATCGTTACATGTATTGACAATGGCTAACATTTGCCATTTGCTTTAGTGTTACTGCTATACTGTACGGCAAACCAGAATTTTGGATAATGCATTGTATGAACCACGGTCATTATCATGCTACTTTAAGCTGGGTGGCAAGGCAGTCCATAAAAGCATTGCATTGTTTCATACCCACCATAGCAGCATCCTGTTGCTGTATCCACACTATCATCCTTTAGAGCCACTTTGATCCTGTTGGTTGAATGCTGCCATAACAATTTTCTACAGTCTACTATTAGGCCAATTAAATGAGAAAAGAGTTAGCTAGTATGCAATAGTGACTGCAATTTTCGGATCACAAATTTCAGGATCCTGGCCGTTTTTGCCAATTCCGAATCCCGAGATTGACAATGTCTCAATCTACCAATTGCCTAGATTTTGGGATTACAATAATGCGTTAAAATAATAATTGTTAACAATAAAAATTCAACTGTCTAATAAAAACAATTTTTTCATGTGCGCTATAGTCTTATTTCTTGCTGTGCACTGTAATTACCAATCAGTTATTTTTTGACAGTCACAGTTACTCTTTACAGTTTGAATGTACATACCAGTTGGGGCCTACTACATTCTGTGCTTAAAATAAGTATTAGGAATACTAAAATTAACGATCAGTCTGTAAGCCTAATCTCAAAATTGTTATCCCAGAATTACACATTTTTTAATCTCGGCATCAAGAATTCAGTCCCAGGATTGCAGTCACTAGTATGAAATGTAATCTAGCTTAGTTGTGCTTTGTTAAGTTCAGTGTGACCCTGATGTTGTTCAACTGTTGTTTTGCTCAGCAGTTCTTGGTGTGTATCACCTCTAGAATAGCACTATTTTTTTCCTGTGACACCATGCTTTTTTTGTACATTTGCATACAGATACCTGTACAAACTGTGGATCGCGATCACTGATGACTGATACGTTAAATTAAAGCAGAACGTTGTTTTATGTTGTAATTGTTTGCAGCACTGCGGCTGTTTATTTTATTTAATCTATCTGTTATCATTGCTGTTGCTGATTGTAGTGCTCTGTTTTCATGTGGAAGTTAACAGAGCTGTATTTAGAATTTACTGCGTAATTATCTTAGTTAAAAACAAAATATTTGTGTTGGATTTTATAGTGCAGTGACGTCGTGGCTGGGGGAAGGCAATTGACCCAATAAAATTTTGAGCTTTCAGGAAATTTTTGGTCCAAAAGTTGTCATCCAAAAATGCCATATTTGGGGCTAGCAGATGTCTATTTTTGGGAAATTTAAGGGCTGAATTGAAATTTTGACACCTATGATCTCCTATGTTTGAAATTTGCAGCTGTCTGTTGGAATTTTGTTGGAAATTTGCTACGTCTGTTGGAAAATTTGTGGAACTTCCTGTTTCACCTGCTTTTATACCCACGACGCCACTGTTAAAGTGCACAGAATATCATTACCTCCGCCAAGGAGGTTATGTTTTTGCCGGAGTTTGTTTGTCTGTGTGTTAGCATGATAGCTCAAAAAGTTATGGAAGTATTTTTCTGAAATTTTCAGGGAATGTTGGGAATGGCAAAAACTACAAGTGATTAAATTTTGGGGGTGATCCGGAAGGAATCCTGGATTCTGGTTTTCGGATTTTTTTACCATTGGCAGATAAGGGAAACCACTGCCAAATATGGTAATGCCACGTGGTGAACAACATGGCGTTGGCGGAGGTTTGCGGTCTCTGACTGCTTTTCTAGTTTTCATTGATTTTGTATAGTTCTAAATTTTGTGATACAACACAGCCCCACATAACAGTTTTACACAGTCTCTCGTTTGATTTCCTGATATTGTTGCTCGCATCTTGTCGGACATGTAGTGACACCTCAGAATTTTCTGAGGCTGATAGTATAGGCCTACTCTTGTAGTAATAGTCTTTTGATTCTATGCTAATGTTTTATGTTTTGACATAAAGAGTTCCGTTGATATGTATATATTGACAAGAGTGTTGCGTGTTGAAAGAATAAATACAAAGCATATACAGATTAAAGAATTATGATTTTTTCACATAATTGGCCTCTTTCTGGAAATATTTTTATATCTGTGAATGGGCTAGAACCATCCATCAACAATGTGAAGTATGGAACTTCTAAACTTATTGTGATTTTTGAGGAACTAGTTTAGTACCCATTCAGCAGTCCACTGGCTACCTTGCATTTAAATGATGAATGTCATTAGCACTGGTTGTAATGCCAAGGGTCGGTGTTGGTTTTCAGTGTTGGGTTATTAAATACGTCATAGTACTGGCGGCTGTATGTCTTTTTAGGGATAAGATAAGAGAGATGGGGATGGTGCGGTGTCTAACACCTGTGATTGTAATTTCTGCTAGTAGTTAGGCTGCAATAAACTGACACATGTTTGGAGAGTCATGTGATATAATTTCGCCACTAACAGGAGAATCAAAACAGTAGCAGTAATAACAAATTCTCACACATGCAATAGACGTTAGCACTCGTTTTACGATCCACTAAAGGCTAAACATTAGTATTAGCCGTTGACTGTATTCTTCTATTACGCTTAACTTGGAACACACTGTGACAATATAAATGGTAGGCCTGATTTCTGTCAAAGTTCATTAACATCGGCTCAAGTGTTACACTAAACACGTTCAGGATATACATGAGTTTATTCTTACTTATCACCAAGCTACATAGACCCAAAAAATTACAGTGCTTCCAGTAGCAGCCGGTGGTGGCAGAGGGGGGGTGAATTTTTAAAAAATTTTTTACCTAAATATCATGTAATATTGCAAAACAACTCATAAAAACAACTCAATACACTGATGACAACTGAAGTGAAGATCGTGCAGCATAAAAGATTTAATAAAAGTTTTTTTTTCAGTAAAACTATGAAAGTTTATTTTGGGACTGACAACCAGAAGCACATTAAATGTTTTAGGCTTCAACCACAGACCTAATAATGCTATTTAGCTGTGCATTTTTATGTTATCCTATACCTACTATTAAGCACTGCAATTCATCTATCTGCTTATTACACTGTGTCCAAAAAGCATCCCCAACATTTTCGACTAACTTGAAAACCAATTATAGATTTTGATAATTTTTGGTACGAATATTTGTGACACAACTTGCCATCAAATGACTCCCGTTCAGTTTTCCACCTCACCCAATGTATGCTTTTGCACTACCTAGGGAAATCAGATCAAGCAAAATGTGTTGAAATAAGCAGAAAACTTGAAAAAAACATCCCGACATTATCGATCTTAACTTGAATAAAGATTAGCAGATTTTAATAATATCTGGCAGAAATATTTCTGACACAACTGGCTATTGAATAAGTGTTTTAGTTTCCATCTCACCCATCGTCTGCTTTCGAACTACCTTGAGACAGCAGACTGAGCATAATACGTGTTAAAACGAATTTTTAATTGACAATTAGTTTTCAAGTTACAGTCGAAAATTTTGGGGATGCTTTTTTTGGGACACAATGTATAACGTTTTCAGTGCTACGTTTTTGCACACACATACGTACCGTAGGCCCCCTACACATAAATAATAAAGGCTCGAGATCATAACGTTACATATTTACACGTATTATAAGATTAAAGCTAACGAATTCAGCATGCAACTGTCACGACGCTTATCTTAAGTTCTTAACACTGCAATCAAGGTTCGATAAATAAATTTTACGAATGAATTTATGCTTGATGGTGCCACAGCTAAAAGACAGAGATATATGGCAGTATGACAACGTTACAGCACAATATATTACAAATACATGTACAATAAAATGCGGATATTAATACGTCAATGAGACATGCTTTGATGTACAATATAGCATAACTACCGCTGTAGTCAAGACCTGAGGCTTGAGCATTGTAGTGCCGGGATTTAAAAATTAGCAACTGGACTCCTCAATCTGGAGTAAAAAAGAAAAGAAAAATACTTACGGTATGAAAAATTGTCATATACATATATATCTTATGATATCCTGTTACAGGGGTCTCAGGGTCTGATTCAGAAAGAACTTCTAAATGAAGTAAAATGTATAGGCGTAGGCCTAAGCCTATAGCAGCTGATAGGAAGTTTGCAGGGGACTTTCAACCGTCCACGCTTGTTCTACTCCGAGTGTTATATCTGTGCGCCGGAATTTGCGGAACACCTCAGGACAACTCAGCCTTCCATCCCTCCGGGGTGGGTAAATCGAGTACCTACATGACATTATCTAGCTGCGGTTAAGGTAGATAGGCTACGTAGTGGGAACCTTCAGTGTGTCGGGTTGCGTGCAGAACACGGTGATCCCGTATGGCAGGTGACGCTCCGTAGCACTGAAATGCGTTTCGTATGCAGAGCTATACACAGCCGTTAACCTTTTATTACACAACTGACAGATAAGTAGGCCTAAGTCAAAACGACTATCGATCGATCGTTCACAGTGGCGTAGTCAAGGAGGCCCCCAAAAAATATTAGGGACTGAGAGAAAACAGTTGAAATTGTTGCCACCATATCTTATATTTTAATACTATAACCACCAAATTCGATTTCGGCCGGGGCTCCGCCCCCGATCCCACTAAGGGAGCTCACGGCGTTCCTTATACCCCGTAGCTGGAATTTAGAAGGGCTTACTTCTAAGGCGACGGGAAAAGGGGATAGAAGGGGAGGAAAGGCGAAAGAAAGGAAGAGAGAGAAGGTGGCGGAAAGGTGACAAGAAGTCCCCCCAATTAATCACATTTTTGGTTACACCATTATGCAGTGTTTGAATTGCCGGCGGTTGGGAAGTTGAACCCCCCAACTGTTTTCTCACCCCCCTCACACAATGTCAAATTATGTTTTCGGGGGTCAGCTGTATACTACATACATGTGATTTGCGTCACAATATTGGTCGGACTCCGACCGCCGAAAAGTTCAACCCCCAGCTAATTTTTCACAATTCAAACACTGCCACTATAGTCAGACGACAGTCGGATTCTGACGGATGTTGCGGGCAGTCGCAGTCGCAGCAGTAGTTGCAGCAGTCGTCCGCTGCGGCTGTCTATGATAAGACCGGGCGTTCATCAGGCTATCGACCTGTTGCCTCGTGATCGCCGCAATACACGTGTCGTAAGCCGCTGACGACCTGTGCTCCATCGAGCCACTACTTTGACGACCGTTCCAGTCTCGCGGTACAGTCGCTACGACACCGTTGACATTAGAGGAAGGCTGTCGTGCGGTCGTCGCTTTCACGGGGATGTAGGAGACAGTTTCAGAGACGGCGGCTGCACGGTCGATACTCTGAGGCGCTACTAGTCGGGTGTCCGCGGGCACGGAGACCGCCGGCTGCGCCAGGTCGCCGCGAGAAGGTCGAGATGAGGTCGATCTATTATTGTTGTACGCTGATGAGGATGCGCTAAATGGTGCCAAGTGCTGATGAGGTAGAAAACTTGACTGATCGTTCCTATGTGCGTGCTCTAGACGCGCTTGCCTACAACCAAAGACAAATAGCCTAAGTAAGATAACTTCTTTACCTACAACGCATCACACGTATACAGACACAATAAAGACGCGTATAGAGCGAACGAACTAAAATGATATGAAATGAACGGAAGCAACAGCAGAACTACATTTCAGTTTGGTTCAGCATTTCTCTCGCTGTAAACACACCTTGGAGGAGCATACAAATAAGCGACCAAACTGAACTGAACTGAAATGGAACGAAATGTATTTAAACAAACTGAAATAAAATAAAATAAATAAGTCTTATTTCAGCTTATTTCGTTTCATTACAGTTCAGTTCAGTTCCGTCGCAAGTTTAAACACACCTTAACTTTTCTGCAGGGAGAAGAATGCTACGGTCACGGAACGGGTAAGAAGCTGCCTACATGTGCGTCAAAACATCGCATGTGATGTTTTATCCCACATGTGGGTTATCTTTAAATGAAGAGAGGGGCGGAGATTTTTCCTGCGAGACGATATGAGCTCAGAAGCTGGATTGTTTGTTGCGCTTCCATCTCGATTAAAGCAGATTATTATCACGACGTAAAGCAAGGTTTGCAAGCATGGTCGAATATTGTTGCAATATTGCCCTTCAGTGCTTTGGCGATAGTGACTGTGTGTCAGGGATAAGGCACCCAGTTGTTATACAGTGTAAAAATCATGTTCCAACAATTTTCAGAAAGTTCACATTCGGTAAAGTAGAACTACAGGCAAAGCCAGCTGGTTAAACAAAAAAAGCGTAAGAGAAGCAGTTAAATGACTACGATAAATTTTTTTCGAAACTTTGATGTGATTATACATTCTACTGCTCTGTTACCTCGTAGGATCGGCTGCAGTGCAGTAACCGTTTGATACCGGAAACTCTTTCTGCAAATGAACACAGAGCGCGTATGGAATTAGCACACATTTTTGTATGACTTCGTGACGGAATAAACGAAAAACGTATACAAATTTACAAAAATGCGTCAGTTGCAATAAAAAAACAAACCTTCTTTCGCCGATTAACTGGACAACTAAAATTTAGAAAAAACCTATAGGAGCTAATACCGGATAAAACTGGCGACACGTCACACGCAGTTCTATGCAAAAAATGGTTACCTTGGCAAAAAAGTGGCCAATAAAAAGGACTTTAAATACTTATTTATACCTGTTGTTGTCTGGCTGAGTCGCTTTGTAAAATGTTAGAAACAGGCAGATCTCTGTTACTGGTTCGCTGAAATCCGTCGTCAGCCAGTGTCGACTGGTTTGCGTGGTCCAAAAGTTTTTGACGCTCAGAAATGTCAGTCTTTGCTGGCAATTGACTACTACAAGACATCATACAGCAGTCATCGATTAACATAGTTTAGCTTATAGCAACGACGCCAGTGCAGTGCGCACTGGTAACATGTATTCAATCATTAGTCCGTTCAGTTGCCTATGGTCTTAGGCGCTGGCGGCAAACTAAGCCTTAAGGCGTGTACAGAGCGACGTAACTGAACTGAACTGACATGGTTTAGTTTTTGACGAACTGACCAATGGGCAAGTAGTAATTGCATACAGTTAGCACCGTTTAACGGCGTCCGTGGCCTGCGTGACTATGCTCACATATGCGTCAACCAATGACCAATGGACTCGCCATGCTTGCTCGTTGGTCAGTTTGTCAAAAACTGAGCCGTGTCAGTTTAGTTACCTCACTTACGTCGCTCTGTACGCGCGTTAAGCCTAACAACAATTAGAACTGGCTTGAGGTCAGCGCTGAAAATTCACTTAAGTTCAGTTCAGTTCAGTCACTGTGTACATGCCTTGACACACGCAATTAAATATGTAGGCTTACGTGTTGTGGACTAAACTCGTGGCTTGGTCATCACGTTGACGAGACGTTGCAAGTGAAGGTCGTTCGGCTTTCTCTAAACTGCTTCTCGTCTTTCCGAACCTTAACAGTTTGTATATAAAAAACTTTTTACATCCACTAGTTTATTAATTAAACCAAACAGTGTAACTTTGAACTATGATGTAATAACTAAAATAACTGTTAATAAATGGTAATAAATCAAAATAACAGAAAAAACATCTGTAGTGATCTGAAAAGCTTGTTAAGTAAATAAAGTCTTCAGTGACGATCGTGGTGCAATATTTAAGCCTACATAATTATACACTCATTATCGTCATCTCGGTTCGTACTAGAGCCTATAATCTGAATCATCTGCGTAAGCATACATAGCAAACAAAAAATGTACATCGACATTCAGAAACTTTTTATAAATGTAGAAGAACTGAGTCTTTCGCTAGCTAATATAAAAAGTTGCAGAAAAACTCCACTAAACGCAGTAGTTAGCTTGATTTACAGAGAAAAATTAAATACGACGTTTGCGAGATCAAATCGATCGAACTCACTTGAATACTTCTCCGAATGTTCTGAGCAATCCCTTCTGCTTACGCCCGTTCTTTCTGTCACCGCTCAGATCGCCATTCGGAAGTGAAGTTTGATTGGACGGACTATTATACACACCGCCGATGCCTGCGTAAACACAAACAATTAACATGATTTTAATGCGAGTAGATACAGCATGGTGTTGTTTCAATATACAGAATGTCTACCAACAAAACAAAGCGCTATAGCCAAATAGGTTTTTGCCGGTTATCTGCTTTCTATACAGTTGGGGATTAGGCCTACTAGAAAATCATCTATTGTCGGGGCCTCTGGGATGGCTTTCCTATAGGCTACACAATGCTGTCAATAAGTGATGCGATTTTGATTAAAATTTGACTATAAAAATTTTCTTCATTTGTATCGTTAATCATCAATTTCCGCATTTCAAGCGAGGGATCCCCAGCTGCTCAATATTATTTCACTAAAATATTTCATTCATTTTCTTTTTGGCGATTTTCCTCTAAATTTATTTACTTATTTGTCAAATTGTTCTATTTTACTACTTTAGTTTTATCGTTCAAATTTCTTCCTCTAAATTCCATCAGTTCAAGTTTCTACCTCGCTTTCTAGTTGTTTACGTAATTGCTAGCTAACGGTCCACAAATTGTCCCTTAATTTCTGTCACAAAATTCTCTCCTCAAAATCCGGTGCGGTCGGCCGACGTCAGTCGCCCCACCCCCACTTCTCGGTACTAATACCGGATCTGTGATGGTCGGTGAAAGTTAGTCACCGCTCCCCGCCCTTCCCCTCCTTTTTTGGTACTAACAGCATATCTGTAACGGTCGGCAAAAGTTAGTTGGATATTTGTTTTTACAATTAAGATAGTGTAGCGACATAATAGGTGCGGCGTGCATGCCAATGAGTAGCAAATTTCTTACAGAGTCGAGTCTACTAATGAAAAATTTGCAAAAAAATGGTCAATATTCAGCAAAGATATGGACAAAGTACAATAACATAGATTTTTTGGCTAACCCTGTACTTTTTATTCAGGATATTTGGTATTTACCCGGTGTGGTGGTTTGTCGGTTAGTGTAGGACCGATCGACGGCAGCTCGAAAGCTCTCGTTGAAGCCACGCTTTCGACACATCCCAGCAGCGGCCTGGACCAGCAGGTGCCCGCTGATGACGTCATCATCGAGGTCACGTGACGGTGACGTCACTCGCACGCTCTCCAATGAGCAGCTGCGATGTAGCTGATGTCTGCCGACTGGCGGCTCACAGCCTGCAATTCGGACAAGCAGAAAATAATAATACACAAATTGCGTATTGTAGGTGCGTCTGTATCAGTATCATCGGAAATATATTGGTTCCAAAAATTATTAAAATTGCGCAATCCTTCTTCGAGTTACAATCTATGATGTTAACAAGAACTATAGAGCCAGGGACCAAAACCAGGACCAGGACTTTTTGTAAGGACAAGGACCAGGACAACAGTGGCGTAACTTCGTAGTCGGCGCCCAGAGGCAAAATGACACATGGCGCCCCCCTCCTCCCCAGGCGCGACATTTGTACTTGGTTTTTAAACATCTTATGTATTCTACCTATACACGGTGTTTTATAAAAAACACCCTTCTACTTCCTTTCAAAATTTAGACGAATGATGATCAATCATCAATTAAGGCCTACAGGAAATTTTTTCTTTTCCTAATATATTTTTTCCTTTGCCGTTTTTGTTCTCTTTAGTTAGAAGTAGGCTTTTTAGATCTGGCTACGGAATTTGAGGAAACGTTGTAAGCTCCCTTAGCGGGGTATGAGGTAGAGCCCCAGCCGCATTTAAACTTTATGCATTTTAGCCTTAAAATATGACATCTGGTGGTAACAATTGTAAAATTTTTTCCTATTTATTTGACTTCATATTTGACAATACTTTGCACTGATGACGCAGTTATTCTTTAACTAACTAAGATAAATTTCTACTACACACTCGCTATTTTAGCACATTTTTTTAAAAAACCCTGTTTAATGATAAACTTTATCTGGTTCATGAATGAAAAAAAAATTTTGTAATTCATCCAAAAAATAAAATAAAATATAACTATAGGTCACGTGATCTTAGGCATATCCTTTTAATAAAATAAACGGTCATATTGCACTGTTCCGGTATATATGAACGTAAAATTTATCTGAAGTCCATATCTTTAACGGTTTTGAAGATACTGACATTTAACGCTTACAAATTTAGTGGTCATATGTGACTTTGACCACAACTCCTTGTCAAAAAATTAAACACGTTATGTTAAAATTGTTCCTGTAAACAAGCACGCAAAATGTGAGGTTCGTAGTTATAACCGTTGTAAAACTATCCATGGGTGACGATGCAATGACGTCATTGTTATTGTGACGTCAGTTATATGCCACTGTGCACATACAAAACGACAGAATGGAGTAAAAACATTATATCCGCCAAGTTTACTACATTATACTTGGCGGAGATAATCAAAAATTGAGAACTATTATACTGTTTCAAAAGTGGAACATTATAATCTGGCGCCCTTTTGAAAAAAAATCCTCTGAAAAAAACGGGATAAAGAAAGAAAAATAAGATAAAAAAAGAAAGACAAAAGGGGACGAAGAGACGGGAAAACTATAGTTCCAATGGGCTTAAGGAAGAGATGTGTCAAAGTGCGGCATCAGATTCTGAGATTGCGAAATGCACACGGCATGAAGCGACTGCAATTTCTTGTTCTTCAAGCGTAGAATAATGCTCACATCGTTTAGGAAACTTGAACTGTTACGTGTTCTATGCTAAAGCATTGACGCCACATCTGCTTCAATGCAGGTTACAAAAACTGGAAAACAAGAAAAAAATTGCAGCCTGCAAAAAGCCATTCTCTTGAAAAGTACCAACAGTTGCTGTCCTCACGTAGAGTAGATGCGAAAACGTTGCTTAATTGGTCATATAAAAATGGCAGAAGTGGTAATCGTTTTGTTCTCTGATAATATAGAAACGTTTTAAGCAACTACTAAGGTGACAATTCTATTTAATCATTTAATCGTGTGGCTTTTTAAAACGCCATAACAAAAGCATATTACAGACAAAAAGTTTAATTAATTATACCAGAAACCGCTGAAAGATTTTCTTACCTTCGGTGTCTGCAACTAGGTTTGCAGTCGGTTTGAGTGATTCGACTGACATGTACTTTTTCATCCCTGTAGGATCATTCACGCCTAATTGCACATACACAAACACGACTGCACATAGTACAGTTTACATAATAATAATGAATTCATTTTCATATCATTAATATTGCTCAATCACTGGAATGGACCGGTTGAGCTGACACAATAATAACCACAAACGACCTGTCCGAAGCAGCCTTTGAAAATAGTCACAAAAAATGGCAACAATGCAAATTATTATATTTCAGTGATTTGACGTTGTCGGTGGGGTGTCAAAGACGGCATATGTTTATTAAAAGTTTACTTTTGAGAATCTGCGCTAACGTCATATAATTCCAAATAAGTCCAGTAAAAAACAAAACAATAGCACTAGCAGTAAATAATAGCTGCTACTATTCTATTCCCCACAAAACATACATAAATTCCAAACTACGGAAAACATGTCGCAAAAGCATTCTATTGGATAACCACTGTATCTCGCTGGTGTATACGTACCTCTGACGGTTTTTGCCTGTTGGTAGAAGTTCATCAGCCGTGCGTCCATGTAAGCTTTCCGTTTCTCTGACATACTCTGTCGACCCACCGCCTCGCGGTTGAACACGTTGTCAGCGTCCGCGTCCGTTGGACTCAAATCACTGCACACCCTCAGTCAAACACAACACAAACAGAGCTGACTAATCTGTTTTGTGGTCAGAGCTCAACGGTTTCTTTCATCAGGAACAGATTTTACATTTAATTTAATTTCAGCGATTACTGCTGTTCACTGGCGTAGCGAGAAACTCGATATAGGGGCAGCGGAACTTATTATGTGTGTGGAAGGGTCTCCCTCCCACCAGAGAAAAAGTCTGGAAAGAGTACTGTGCTTCCTGTCCAGAAAAGTTTTTTATTTGTTGTGCAAAAATATAACGTTTTGGTGCATTTTTGCACTATTTTGAGTAAGTGACTGGGTTACATAATATTATGTTGAGTGCAGACTAAGTCAGAGGTTTACATAATATCTGTGATCAATAAGCAACGTTGCAGCAAGCGAATATACAGTTACAGACCAGCTTTCCATAGTGACGTCATGGCTCGTGGACAAAGATGGCGGTCGGACGCCGGTTACAGTATCTATGGTATCGGCTGCTGACTGGGATTCAGCGTCAACAGGCAGCGCCACCGCGCAATTACCATCATTTCTCACCTGAAAATATGAACAAATACAATCAATACATTCAAATATATACAATATACGACGATGTATGTTGGAAACTTACCGAAAACTAAGAATAACCCGTTTTCTTTAGTGGCTATTCCTCACGACGTAACTGAACTAAACTGACACTGTTTAGTTTTTGACGAGCTGAGCAATGAGCAAGCAGTAATAAATTACAGTCGGCACCGTCTAACGGCGTCGGTGGCCTATGTGACTACGACACATTCCGTAGCGTGGGCTCGCCCTTTTGGCCATTAGTGAGTTCGACAAAAACTAATCCATATCAGTTCAGTTTGGCTCAGTTACGTCGCTCTGTACGCGCCTTTAAACGTAAACGGATGTACGTGACAAAAAACAGCAAACAAATTTGGTGAAAACTAACGTTGGCCGGGTGGTGACTTTCGTCGGTTTCGGTTTCAATGAGCACCGTGTCTCCGTGACGTCCATTGATGGTCGGAGCTTTGACTGACGCCAGTGACTGCTGGTGGGTGGTCACCAGAGCACCTGTTGCTGTTCCGCTAGGTGACGACGAAGATAGGCGACTGCTATCGGCCACGGCGGCGAAGCTGTCTCCTGCGTTCGCCATCTGATACGACACATTCCGTAGCGTGGCGCCACCGCCGCGTGCGTTCCTACGGTCCGCCTGCGTTGTCGCCTTCCTCGACCCGTTGTCACTGGCGCTGCAACCGATCAGCGATTATAATCATTTCTCTTGCCGATTTGGTCATTAAAAATAGTCGATTAGTAAATTAATCGAACGACTAATCGAAACTGCGTTAACACATCGTGATTTTTTAGATAAGCTAAATCAAGCATCGTCAACGTCGAAAATAGGCCTACAAACGAGACACAGACTTATTCGTTAAAAATAAAACGTCTTTGCCCAAGTACTACAAACAACATCAGACATATAAAAATAACGAAACAAACTAGAAGACGCTCGTAAGAGTGCACATCTCCACCAAGCGAAGTAACGATGGACACACGGACACACAGAACGACCAATCTCATAATCTCCTCCAATGTTCACTACGCTCACACTTGGCGGAGATAAATAATTATAATTACATGCAAATTGCAGAACAATCACTGAGTTAGGCAGACTTTTGGTAAGAATGGCCTAAGAACGAACGTTTTGTTGCTCTCGGTGACAAGTTTTTGCCAACTTGCTCACTGATATAATTAATCGATCATAATCGATTACCTGTGTTTTGTATTATTTCGCTGACTTGTTTAGGCGCTAGTTTTTAATGGTTTGTACTTGGTTTTTTATGTAATTTTGTATAGTTTTTGGTTTTTATAATTTCATCGTGTTGCTTTATTTTTGTATCACGTTTGCATTTGTGCTACATGTACCTTCCACCCAACAAAGATTGACTAATTGATTGATTGACTGATTAATCGGTTCATAGAATAAAAATCAACAACTGGTTCCTTGTTAAAAACGGGATTGACAAAAACGTGAAAGTAAAAACTAGGCCACCACACGAACCCTAAACGTGACCCTAACAACATTCTATCCCTATCTCTACCTCTAACCATATCTCCTAAACCTAAGCGTAGATCATTGTTTCCCGTTTTTGCCGTTCCCGGTTTTGACGAGACCCCGAAACATGCAGGAGACGTGGTACTTGTTGCTGTGGGAGCGCGGAGGTAAGTCGAGTGTAGCGGGCGGTGTATCGGTGACCGTAGTTGCCAGGGCGTCACTGCTGCAGCAATGCGTCAGAGCCGGCTTGGACGCCGCGGTGCTTTGCCGTGCTATGACCAAGTCCACATATCCCGGCACCGAGCCACGACTCAGCAGCGCTTCACGTAGAGTCAGCATCGTCTGCGAGTTGCTGCGACCGATCAGTGACGCACCGTTCAACCGCACCAGACGGTCGTTCTCTCGCAATCGTCCGTCCTAGAAATAATTTTGTAAAACATAAAAAAGTTAACTAAATAAGTAAATAAGCGTCCTAATAACGTCTGTTCAAAGCGACAGAAATGCAGTGCAATAAAATGAAGGAAAACTAAAATAAACAGTACTAAAGTAAAATTGCTGTTTCGGGTCATTTTATTCCAGTTTAGTTCTTAAGATCTCGTTCATTCTGTACAGGCCATTCGAGAGGGGTGGGAAAGAAAGAAAAAGTTTTCCCGGGCTCCGCCATTGCACTGTCTACGATAAAAATCGTGCCTATCCATAAAATAACTGACGTAAACTCAATTTCGATGATCAGTTCTGCTGTCAAACATATAGCAATGTCTATCAGTTGTAGGCCTCGGTAACATTTTGTCTGGCGTTTCATATTGCGAGCATCAACCACATTAATCCACATTTTATCCGCATTTTATGGGACATTTTATGACCATTGTATTCATGTACTGCATTGTAACATGAGGCCTACACAGTGGGCCAATAAAAAACGTGACACTTTACTTTTGTCCATATCTTTACTGATTATTAATTAATTTTTAAAATTCTTTCACTGGCACACTCTGAAGACCATTTTTATTAATGTGATTATTATACATCTCACCACACCGTAAATGCGTCTTTACACTAACACACACGAAGCTTTATTCACCATAAACATGGTAGAAACAGAGGCTAACTTGTGAAATATAAATGTAAGAAAAAAACTAACAATAATAACAAACATTTAGGTAAATGAAAAAACACTTCAGACCAACACTGCAGCGAATGATCCGTATGACACTAAACTGTGTTAGACCCACACAGTCTAGTGTCATACGGATCATTCACCGCAATGTTGGTCAGAAATGTTTTTTCAATTTTACCAAAATGTTTGTTTGTTATTGTCGTTATATTGGCATACTTCATTGATATTTTACAAGGTAGTACAGAGACAAATTTACGGCGTGGTGGAATGTATAATAATAATAATAATAATAATAATGTTATTGCAAATTGTCCGCAGAGTGTGCCAGCGAAAAAATTTTGAAAATCAGTTATTAAATGGCGAAAATATGGACAAAAGTAAAGTGTCACGTTTTCATTGGCCCATCCTGTATATATATTGTCGCAATCCAGCCAATTCATCTCATTTCATTCCATTTCAACCGACCTTGGCCGCTGCACGACCTTCGATGATCTTCTTGATGAACAGTCCGTGATCGTCGCGGCCTGCGGACGAGGACATGCCCTTGATGCTGACGCCCAGACCCTCGGACTCGTCTTCTCCCACGGCTATACTCAGTTCGATCAACTCCAACTGCAGACCGTTGTCGATAGAGTTGTCGTTTTCATCGGTCTTTGTCACTGCAAGGGGCGCGCAGCACGAATGTAAAAAACGTTCCAGCAAAGTACGGTAAACACTTTTTAAACGTGGTAGTAAAGAAAAAAACGTTTTAAAATGTTGAATAAAAAAACTCTAGCGGTAATTTGTTTAACATCTTGGTTAATGCCTAATGATGTAGGTACAGTATAGCTGAAGCTAGAGTGAGAGTGAGAACGTTATTCCCTTTCAATTCAATCGTGTGGTCGTAAGACCAAGAAAAAAACCCTATCACTAAACGCAATTGAAAAAAATCAATAAAATCTACGAACTATTAGGCTAATTCAATTCATTGCTGTGGTTTCAAAAGCGCGTCTGAAAGTTTTTACGATGAAATTTTCAACAAACCTTTACAAAATATTTTTAAAACGTTGAAAAACTAAAAGAACGTTTAAAACGTTTAGAAAAAAAACTTTTATTACATCTATGACACAGAGCGGGACTGCTGGCGCCGTTGCTGGACTGTTTCTCCTTCCATTCGCCAGGCGGCGGTGGCGGCAGCGTTGGCTCAAAGTTGGACGTCGAGACTCGACAGCCTACGTCATCGCCATCAGTTGAGTCCAGTGTGGTGGTGAATGTGGTTGTCGGTTGTTGGCTGAACTCGTGGGGATCGGAAGAGCTTTGACGACTGACGGTCAGACGGACCAGTCCGCCGACCTCCACGTTCCTCAGCAGCAAGACGATGTCATCCTGCGACTTGCCCGCCACGTCAACGGAATTTACCTATACTCACAAGCCGTCAACAGAACTTCCGCTCACTGAGCGCGCATGTGAAATAAAACAGATGCAGAAAAAGGAACAGGCAATTATGTCGTCTTATTTGCGTTTCAAACGTGAAACGAAACATGCAAGGTGTCCGTAGCAGTAGTGCAGCCAGAATCTGGATGTAGAAGGGACGGTCTTGAGGGGTGGGTTGTAAGTGGGGTGTCTCGATCCTCCCCATTAGGAAAAAGGTCTGGGGAGGGGCTGTGTCTCCCTCTAGAAAATTATGAATTTTTTGTGTAACAATAAAGTGTTTTGTGCATTTTGGCACTATTTTGTGTAACTGAAAGCTATATAGGACCTACGTCTCCTGTGGGGGCACGTGCCCCCTATGGCTATGCCAGTGGTCTGTAGCCATACTTTTACAAAAAGCGGTCCTCTATAAACACAACTTTTGGACCTAAAGGACGCCGTATGCTCCTCCAGTAAAGCCCGGCGAAAAGCCCCAGCCGCATACGCATTTTTGTGCATTTCGACTTTCCTAATTTCAGCTGAGAGGAAGAGGCAAGTTGGCAACTCAGGCACGGTTCGATCAGGCCCATCAAAACCCTCTTGGCTATGAATGTGGTTGGAATACCGCGTCATGAAAAAACGTCCTGCTTCAGAATTTTATTTATGCTGCATAGTATTACAAGTCTGCACAGTCTTACACAAACGATAGAAAAAAAAACAAAAAAAAATTTCAACTAACGTGAAACAAAAGCAAACCCATGGGTACCAACAGCCTGTAACGAAAACGCCATTGATATTGAATTAGCCTATGAGGCCGTAAATAAAAAAAAAACTTAGTCCAAAAAACACTACATTGTGAGAAAAATTTGTAGAATATAGCAATCTTGTGTAATTGGGTAAAATTCAACAGCCACATCATACACGATGACAAACAAACACAAGAAGCCATCATCATACCCGAAGCAGGCGATCGCCAGCCTGCAGCCGACCGTCGGTGATGGCGGCTCCCTGAGGTAGAATCTTCTTTATATAGAAGGGGTTTTCACCACCGGCTGGGTTATCACGAGTTGTTATACTGAACCCGAGACCCTGTGCGCCTGTCAAGACACCAAGCAATAAGTGAAAGTGGCGCAAATGCAGATGACTGCAACATTTCATGTAAATACTTCTGTAGGACCTAGGCCTATGACTTAAAAACATCAAGACAAATTGATAACCAGAAATAAACTGCGTGTATACAACCACAATTCACTCTGAGACTGTTTTGAGCCATTTTATCAACAGATGAAGTTTTTTTCTTTTTGAAGGACTTCATCGCTTCACGTTTCACGTACGAAGTTTATTAAATTTTGTACATGCGAACGACGACCCGAGCTGAACATCTTAAGTTTATATAAATTGCAGTGTCGAAGGAGGAAGGGAGTTGCAGGAAGCTGCAAACAACCAAAATTAAGCATATATTTAAAAAGTTAAAAAAAAAACAAAAGAGGGGGTTGGGAAAAAAGCGCCAAACATGGCCACGGCAACAGTCATTGGAATCATTTTACGAACCTTCCGAGAGCACAAAAACGACACAATGGCAGCAGAGACCCTTTCCTTTTTCTTCTCTCCTCTCTTTTGCCTTTCCTTCTCCTTTCTCTCCCCATTCCCTCCTCTTAGAAGTAACCTCCCCTAAATTCCAGCAGAAGCCAAGTTAAATTTGAATTTGGCTTAATTATAGCCTTTAAATATGATATCAAGTGACAACAATTTTTATTATTTTTCTGAGTCCCTAATTTTATATAAATTGCGGTGAGCCTATGTATTTTTAACAAAAATTTGAGATTTGGGGGAGCGGACGCTGCCCGCTCATTTGTCCACGCTACTGCATTTTGGCTATACGTAGCATACTCTGTAAGAAGCAGTTATGAAATACCTTTTGTTAGTTCGATGTCGATGACTTTGCCGATAAGTCTTGTGCTAGAGATCTGTGTGAACTTGTTATTGGCGCCCGAAAGTGACGTCGTCGCGCTTCGAGGTGGAACGACCGGAGGCACTTTGGTCGTCGCCGCTGTCGCTGCAGTCGCCGCCGCCGTGTCTGCCGGAACTACGCCGGTAGAGCTGCGCTTCACATCGCCGGAGAGACTTTCACCAGCGCTCGTTGGTTTAGTGCAAGAGCTGACAGTTTGAGTCCGAGTTGGTGCTTGGAGCGAGCGGCGGTGAACGACGCGCAGTCTGATGACCGACGAACGCAACGCTCTTCTGAACACTTGTTGCGCGCTACAGCATCCCACAGCGTATCATCATCATCAGACCTTGTTAGTTTCCTGTGTACAGATTGATTTTTTTTCTTTCATTTTTTAAAAAATTTGTATATTATGCTTTGTGTACTACCAACTTTTGTATGGATTTTCATCTGCTTTTGTTTATGAGCACTCCGTGTACGATTTTCATGATAATAAATAAATAAATATAATACAAATACGTACAGAACGACAAAACTAAAAAAATAACATGAAACAAAATGAAATCAACTGAAATAAACGCCACAGCGCGCGGCTTTTATTTTAGTGTATTTCATTTATGTCGGTTTGAACACATCTTAGCCGTACCAAATAAATAATATTTTTAATCTTTATAGTAAATGACTGCGGAACAATATTTTTCGATCGGTAGCCTCCTGATGGTTTGATTGCTTTAAACGAGTGCGCAGTATGACGTTTAATGCAAACTTCAAACACTGGTCATTGCAACCTGACTCGTGCATTTAGCTTACCACGGTGAAGAAATGACTGCCTTTATGTTTTTGCTGTAAAATAATAATTAGGCTTACAACAGCTAAAGAAAAACTAATAAATAACTGTCTAAAATTAATGTAACGGCTAGGATTAAATAAACGCCACGATGCACTATAAACATTATATTTGCCACCAAAAACCATATTAAAAAACTGTACAAACGCTAATTTAGAAGAAAGAACAAAAAAAGTGCAAACACAAACACCGGAAAGAAATGTCACTAAGAAACTAATTAATCAAAAATTGATATTTTTTCCAAACGTGTAAAACGTAATCAGAAAAAAACAAACTCTGACCCGGTGAAGTCTAGGTGAACAAGGCTGTGACCGTTGATTTCGACAATGCAGTCGTTGGCTTGGATTCGCCCGTCTCTGTCAATTAGACTGTACGGCTCCACACTATGAACCGAAAGGCCGCCACTCCTACAGTATCACAGGCCGTCATTACCATTTTGTGAAAATACGTAAACGCAAACTCGTAAAGTCCTTCTCGGGCCGTATGGCGTAAGGCCCACAGAGCGTTGATCTCCGTTTCCTTAGCCCTCAGCCAGGCACCAGTCTACACCTCAAGAGTAGACCACGGATACAGGTCTAGTGCATCACGTAATGTGTCTGTTTGCATCCCAGCTTTCGCTGTTACTCAGTGCGCCTACACACAGAGGGATGGCCAGGCTGAGTTGGCCTGGGAGGCTAAATCGGCCTATTTTAAAATACGTATATTTTTTAACTTAAGTGAACATTTACACAGCACCATATCATTAAAAAGACTCTCGTTATGCTATGTAAGCCCAAACAGAGAACACTGTTGTAAAAATACGATTACGAACCAATACTGCGTATAAACAACTTTGATAAAAAAAATTACAGTTCGTCACTGTACAAGGTGACTGAAAATTTCATTCTGCTTCGAAAAGCGCGTATAGAGCGACGTAACTGAACGAAACTAAACTGACATGGTTTAGTTATTGACGAACTGACCAATAGACAAGCAGGGCGAGCCAACTGGTCATTCGCTGACGCGTACGTGAGCGTAGTTACATAGCCCTCCGACGCCGTTAAGTAGTGCCTACTTATAATGTATTAGGCCTACCGCTTACCCGTTGGTCAGTTCGTCAAAAACTAAACCCTGTCTGTTCAGTATAGTTACGTCACTTTGTAGGCGCCTTTACTGGCAAAATAACACGCAGACTAACCTTCCATCAGCGTCTGAACTCGGCATGACGTGAATTCCAAGCGGACCACCCGGGTTCTCCAACTCTATCAAAGATTCCACCTTGCTACAACGCACACATGTAGGCCTACGGAGTACGAACATCAAGACGAATCATAAGAAATATGCGCCTGATAACTGGCGGAAAAATTAAGTAAAACTATATATGGCGTCATGCAGTAATAAATCAGTTCCGCAAAGGCTATCAGGCCTCAGGCCTAAATGATAAGCAGGAAATTTGGCAGAAAATGACCTCTGCAACCACATGAAAAACTATGCTTGTATAAAAAAATAGATGGCGGACATAAAACAAATAGAATTTTTAAGTCAAGTAATTTACATTACAATGAGCGATACCGTTTATCACCTTTCTATATCACGTACATTATTCTGCCTATAGGATGACTGCTGTGATCACCGTTCATATTTATACTTTGATTAAACGACGTTTTAAGAGGTCTGAAAGGTTGGCGTTTTTAATGGACACGTAATTCACATAATTCATGCTTGGCTTTATTCGCAGCTGAAAGGGCCGATAAGAGATTTCTAATACTGTACGTGACATAGCTTATGTCACGTCACAATAATGCTATGCATGCTTTTTTGGAAAACATGAAAGCACATCGTCCGTTTCGAAGGTTTATATTAAGTCGACTTTTTAACCTCATGTTACACAGTCTTTTGTTTATTGTTTAGCTTTTATCTTACTATTATGATACAAAACGGCCTCGCAAGAGCTTAATAATTGCACCGAATCAAATGAATCGATGCTCAAACGCGTTCGCAAACTGTAGCTACCTACACCCGAGTAAAAATTGTCTTCAGCATTAGCCATGGAGGATAAAATTTCATCACAAAAATGCAGTGGCGCTCGTGTTACTATGAACATTCTAGCGGCTTTTGTTGCATTTTTTTCTGTTGTTAATGAGGGCGGGTCAACTACGTGGTCAACCGGTCTTCAGTTCATGACCGCATCAATCGCTACCTGCCGCAATCGTTGACTGAAATCTAAACCTACCGGTACTCCCAGTGCAAATCAATTCATTCTTTACGGTTCAATGTACTTTTTATGAACCAGACTCGTGAGCCTAAGATAGAGTTAGAGTCATGGATTGTCACGTTCATGCAACTAGCGACATATCTCGTCAACCAGCCAGATCGTTACAACGCAAGCTTTACTGCGCGACCGTCCTGATAGGCCTCATTACGAGTCTTGCCCGTACGTCTGTTAGTCCGTCCGTCCGTCCCGTTTGAGTTTTCAAATAAAAAACAAAAAAGCATAAAAAAGAAAAAAAAACAATATTGGTGTGAACGT
>Ga0209671_1000771_pt1 | contig 23462 bp, 16 predicted proteins | sample WorMetHERISLAND2_2_FD_187401 | JGI IMG/M metagenome (GOLD analysis project Ga0209671, IMG submission 187401) | Marine gutless worms symbiont microbial communities from Max Planck institute for Marine Microbiology, Germany - Olavius geniculatus... | ecosystem: Host-associated > Annelida >... | reverse complement strand
TAATACCAGAGCACCTAAGTGGATCATTGTTGACCCATAGTGCTACAAGCAGATGGTAATCACAGAAGAGACACATTTTTATGACATTCATGGCATTTGGGGGTAAATTCTTCCTTAGATTATATTTGTTTATAAATTCTTTAAATTATATTTTTCGTCAAGTTATTACCATTATTTTAAATTCTAGTCTTTTCCCTAAACCTTAAATCAATCTTTCGGAAAATCACTATAGGCTAGCTGCAGCACGTTCCCTGGTGACAGCTGGGCTTTCTTGTTTTAGACGTTGAGCATTTACACCACGTGCTGGTGTCCTTTGATTTCATTTGCTTCTATTAAGTGTGTAGGCCTATAATGTTAACTCTGAGTGAGGAGCGAAAGTTCCACCTCATTTTCGCTGTAGGAAGCAAAAGTTAGAGGGAACAAAGTACCAGGGAGCAAAAGTTCCATGTATGGAAACGTGGAAACGAAAGTTCCTGTTACCCATCGAAAAGACGTAGCGGGGTCCAAGGGCAGAGCCCCTGGTCGGAGGTCAGGGGGCAAAAAACCCTGAAGCTAAAACACTCAGCTTTTGGACGTGGAGTGGAAGCCACAAATTTGCCCGCCTTTTAATATTTGGATACACAATCACAGATATCTGTGCTGTCTTGCAAAAATGACGTTTAATAAGTCACACCTTGGCATGTCACTTTATCACCATCAAAATCTGTCCTAAAAGGAAGCAACCAAGAAGAGGGGTGGCAAGGGATTGAGCACGAGAGGGGAGGCAGCTCTGCCCATCCTGACGTACAAAATTATCCGTAACAGACGCAAAAATGAAATGGGATGGATGCGACGGCTGCAGAGGCTGACAGCTTCTAAATGATGAACAAAGTGGGCACAAATTATGGCACCAAAATACAGCAAATACACGACTTTAGTAAACGACACATAAAATATACAAATGCGTAGCGGATATTTGCGAGAAAAATACTTTTTGAACTGCAGAAACTTTTTACAAAACTTTACAAAACTTCACAAAACTTTTGATTAAGGTGGTTCTCTAAACGAACAATGGTTGCTTATAAATATGTAAATATGTAAATCAATAAGACCATACTACTCTGACGTTGGGGGTGTGGAATAAAAATGTTGGTAACGAAAAAAATCAATACTTTTTAAAATCAAATTTAATTTTAAAATTATAAAAAATCAGTTTGAAAATGCAATTTGCATTTTGAATTGTAACACATATTGCGTCAATAACAAATATGTTCTTATTTGACCGACAAAACTTTTTATCGATTTTGCTGCACACCCTTTGTTAAATAATAGACTATTCCAGAAAAAAACATAGGGCCGTTGAAGAAAATTTAATATGTTTTTCTGTGTCATTTTGTAAATATCCGTGCGGTTGTTGTACGTTTTTTTCAGTATATTTCGCTGAATTGCGAATAAGTTATCGCTCTTCGTTGTTGCTTCTTATTTTGTGTCATGATGTCTCGAATAATCGCTTTCCGATGCACAGTTTGGTACAAATCGGGTGCCTTAAGTCGATTGTTTACTTTAACTCGTGTGCCTTTGAAGCAGCACCTGGCTTACCGTCATTCACAGTCTAATAAGGGTTTCAGTAAACTTCACAGTCGTGCTGTTAATGAGCGTGCTTTGAAAGAACAGCTTGACGTTATGAAGCAGTCGGTTGCTGATCTGGAAAGTGCAGACATCTTTGGCTCTTTAAGTGCTGATTGTGACATTGATGAAGAGTTCAGAGACCTCATAGAGGCTGACCAAGAAGTTCATGCACCAGAACGCGGACGAAGAACATCTGTATCGTCAGGACTTTCAGACAAAGCAGATGAACGTTCACGTACACGCGGTTCTTTTTCTAACCGTGAAATGGTTGCAGATGTTAATCAGAAAAGCGAAGCCAAAGGCCTGTACAGGTCACGTCAACCAGTATCAAAGCCTATGCAGCACGAGCACAGGATAACGGTGCCTGTGGAAAAATCCAATAAAACGAACGAACATTTAGAAATATACAACAAATTTTCTGCGAAAAAGTCGCTTCCAGATATTCATCCTCATCGAAAAGACTGGTCGGAAAAATTTGGATCTTTGTCAGATGATGTTGACAAGTTTCTTGACAAGTATGTCTTGGAGGAAACAAGGTATATTTGACACTTAATTACTTAATATGTACGGAGTTACTAACTAAAATTTTCCATTTATTTATGCTTTTCTGAAGGGGAGCCATATTGGCCATGCTAATAGTTGTTTGTTTGATTGGTTGTGGTAACATATGCCAGTTAGATCTGCAGGAAGCCTAGTTGCCCCAAGCAAGTTTGTAGGATGCATATCAAGATCTGTCTATCTCTAATCGCATTGGCTTCTTAATTCTTATGTTGTCTCGACTGTGTGGGTTCTTAACTACTGGTCTTCAGTTTAACACAGCATTAGGATGGTATATAAGCACACTAATTTTAATGCTATTAGAAAACTGCAGACACTGAAGCTTTCTTGCCTATCTATGAAGTTAAATGTCAAAGTGTGCATGCTAATAATTTTGACAGATTATTTGATCAGACCTATCATTTGAAATTTTGGACCAGTCTTTTGCTCACGGTTCATATGCCTAAAAAAGTCTTGGATTTCTCCTTGATTTTCCAGGCCTGGAAAGTTTTGGAAATTCAAAATAAACAATGTCTAGTAATAGTATAGCTGTGTATCACTCATGAAATACAGTTTTCTGCTAATTTTTACATGCTGTTATGAAAAACTTTGTGCTTTGTACTAGTTTTTTGTGTCATGTTGTTTGTTTTTATATTCAGACATTGGTGGGCTCTGAGAAAATTCTGGAAATATGTTTTGATGGTTTTGAAAAGTCCTGGAATTTTTTGTCAGTAAAAGTGTGGAAACCCTGCATGGTGTTCATCATGTACTGTGACTGTCATTGATACGTTTCTGTTCATGTGTTGAAATTATGAGTTTATCTGAATGTTGATAGTGATGCTGTCAATGAAAGCAAAGGTGAAGATGAATGTAAGAAGTTCATTCCTTTCACTCCATTCCGGAAAAGACACACTGCCAACTGGTATGGTCGTCGCATTGCCAGATATGGCAGAGCAGGACAGGTAGGTATCAATTACCAACGTTAACATAACAGATATATTTCTGAAGTTGTTCAGTGATAACAGATGATATAGTATTTATTGGGCAAACTGTACTATTACTACTACTATTATTTTTCTCATGCAGTGAATGTACTGACATAATTATAGCCTGGAGTGGTTTTTTGTTGGGAAATGGAAGATTATTGTGGAGATGGATAGGTATAAGACAGCAAGACTTTGTGGGCTGCCTTTATGGACTCTAAATATTGATTTTTTAGACTTACTTTTTTTCTTTAGGCTTTTTCTGCACATCAGACTAAGCTCTTCTCACATATGTTTTATTGTATCATATGAACTGATACTATGTTTTTGTACTTTCTGCTCATCTAAAGCTGCTCTCTGTATATTGTAGGTATATGAAGCTCTGCAAACACTTGAAAAACAGATGTTGAAGGAAGACAGAGTGGCACCAAACCAATATGTATTCACAGTTCTTGTTGGTGTACTTGGCAGAGTTGGCTACACACGGAAAGCATTTCAAGTCTTTAATGAAGTATGTTTCTGATTATATGGAGATTCTTAAAACAAATGTGATGCTGAGATGAGAGTTTGTTGTTACCTACAACGTTCTGATATTTTGTGAACATATACACAGCACTGCCAGTCATTCAATGCTTTGATGTTTTGGGATTGAAACACAAAGTCAGCAGTCCAGTTTCCAGAAGTTAATTTTCACACGCATCATGGAGTAACTTTGGAAGAAATTATCAGTTGAGCAAAATTTGAAAGTAATAAAATAGTAGCATATATCAGCTGTATGCGGTAAGAAGCTTTAAAGCGATGTGCTGTTTGTTGATGGAAAAAGATACATCTGTTGATGTGATGTAGTCATAGCTACTATAGTATAGGTCCAATGTTAAGGTGAGGTAAGAAATATTAATGGGTTTTGTTACAAATATAGTTCTTTTTCCAATAGTGCAAAAATTGTGAAAATATGTTAACATTAGATAAAGTTATCACCAATTATTTTTTGCTCTGTTTTTATGCATCACGATGATGTTGGACTAAGATTTGTTGTTGTGTGACAGATGGTACGGCGTGGACTGTCACCTGAGAATCCAACGTACACGGCTTTGTTCAATGCTTGCAGCAATTCTCCATGGCCCGATGATGGTCTTCGTCGTGCGAACAGATTACGTGAGATACTAGCCGAGAAAGACTATACTCCAAACATGTTCACCTACAACGCCATGATTAAAGCATACGCTCGCTGTGGTGATGTGAAGTCAGCTTTTGCTGCAGCCGATGAGGCTTTGGATGTTGGTCATTCGCCTACTGCTACCACATACTCTTGTCTTTTGATGGCATGCATTGCCGACAAGTCGGATGGCTTGAAGTTGGCAGTTGAGGTCAGCATGCATGGTTGTATATCTAGATATGCATCATTCAACTAGTCATCATTGTACATCCAGCATTATCTGCTTTTTAACATAGTTCTATATGCTGAACTAAACATTAGTCTTCACTGTAGTCAACCTGTATCCGCTTCATGCTGCAGAACTTTGAAATTTAGTACTAAGTAATTTTTTTCCTTGTGCACTGCATGCTGGAGAGCATTTTATTATATGTTTGGTAATTTTTTTAAGAACATTCAGTTTGTTTTTGAAAAATTGGCATGAATATAGCATGGCTAGGATTGTGTCATGTGCATCAGACATGTTATATTTGTATAAATGTTTTTATACTAACTAATTACTATCATCAGGTTATCTGATTATCTTACTGTATTTCAGTGGATGTTGCTGACAGGTTATTGTGGTTCCTTTAAAAAAATTTAATATTTCAAAATGACCAATATTAACATGATGACTGATTTGTCAACTACAGGCAATGAGTACTGCTGTCACATCTGTAACAAGAGTGGAAAATATTTGTGAAAAGATTTTTTAGAAAGTGCAGATATGCTGAGTTTTTGAAAGCTCTGTATGCTATATTTAGGTGTGGCGTCTGATGAGGCGGAAGCGGTGTCGTCCGAACACTATACACTACAATCTCTTGCTACGAGCCATTCGCGACTGCGGTGTGGGCAGCAAGGAATATGTGCAGGAGTTGCTGCTACCGGCTCAGCAGTCTGTCTCCAGGAGGAAAATACATTTCTCAAGTGTGATGGAACGTAAAACTATAGCTGCTACGAGTCGACCAGTTCAGTCAGATAATACTGAGACATCAGCATCGGTAATTATTTGCAGTTGGCTTGCTTTTTCTCCCTGTAGCAATAGCTGAACTCATTGTTACCTCTGCTGAAGGAAGGAGGTTATGTTTTCTCATCTTTCTTTCTTTGTCTGTGTGTCTATCGCAAAGATTGCTGAAAATATTGTAAGTATAAATAATTTTTAGTTACATTTTTCATGGGTTGGAGCACGGCACATGGAGCGGTCAGTTAGATTTTGGCATTGATTGAGATGTTAGTTTGATGCGAAAAGTCTCAGTGGAGGTTTATGCTGTCTGAGCACTTGTTGTTCCAGCTGCAGTTACATTAATTTTATGTTGCATTTTATCTGTGCAGATATGAGTGTTTTATTTTGACAGTTAACTTCCTAGACAGACAAGAAAGCTTCACAATGTCTGCCATCTTTTAATTAAATGGTATTAAATCTAATGTGCTTAAATACAGCAGCAGGACTAATGACTTTAAGTGACATTCATGTCATTTTGTTTTTTTTGCAAACATTTTTAAGTTTTATCACTATTATAGTGTGTAGTTAGGAAATATTTTTTAGATGAACAGAAAACATGCATCACTGCATCTGCCTTTATTTTAGTGACATGTCTAGGCAGTTTTTCATTATTTTTGTAACAAAATATGTACTGTTTTGTTGATTTACGTTTACAGATAAAGAGCAAAGATACATCTCGTGAATCCGAGCTGAGCACTGTTAAGACTGGCCTACAGTTGAGTGAAATTAGCAATGCTACTCCAGCTATTCCCGATCTACTTAATCCTCACCTGTCGGTAGAGAGCAGCACTCAGCTGTGTTTGCCATCGTCAGCGTCCGATCGTCTCATGATGCTGGGAGGTGTATCTGGCATGCTCGCTCGCATGGACCGGGACATGGCCAAGCCAGACATCAAGACTTTCTCTCTTCTGCTGGATCTGATGCCGTTGTCACTTGAAGCGGAGACTGAGCTGCTTTCTGAAATGGATTACTATGGCGTGCAGGCGGATGTTGACTTTTATAATATGTTGATACGTGAGCGGAATTATCGTGGAGACTTCGCCGGAGCTCGTGTATGTTACACTTGGCTTCGTAACGCTCTGCTGTTTTTTTATGATTGTATCATCATGCATTAAAACTGTTTTAATTGCCTGTCGTTCTATGAGACATTGCATCTTTGGGCCTGGCACTATTAGCATGTTATGTTAAAGTTTAGACCCATATTGTGTCATTTTGAATTGGGCTGGGACTTTAATTAAAAATGTTAAAGTTTTTATTTACCATCAAAATTTGTATTCTGCCATTTCGACTATTGCTGGTAGCACTAATTGATTAGTGTCCATAAATGAACTTTGATTTGGCTATTAATTTAGGATAATTTTTATAGTCATTCAGAATGCCCATGAAACCTAAACTGCAGAACTCATCTACTGTTAGTTATTATTTTTTTCATAAACTAAAGCAAAATTAGAAAAAGTGACATCATTAGTCTGATCACAAGGGTTACATCCAGTGCATACTTCAAAACTGACACTGCAGTACAAAAGTTCGGGTCTTGTCAAGATGTGCTATGCAAAATTTCATATTTGAATTTTAATCTATCTAAAAGAAATAATCATACATTTTTAGTGATCAATTGATTTATTAGTCATTAATTTTTCAGCCCTAACTTTGACATTAAACTCAGGCAAACCTTCAGACTTATGATGTTTTGTCAAGCAGTTTAAGACATGTGCAAACGGACAGATGGGAGCAGTATTTCTGCTAGTATTTCTGCTTCAGTTGCCTGTGGTCTACAAATTATGTGTATTTTTGCTGCATGGTTATAGTAACGGAAAGTAAGAAGTCTTGCTGACGATTTAAGCTGTACTCTGAGCAGACCCAACATATCCTTGACTACATTAACTTTGCTGTTGATTGTTATAGGAGGTAGTCAGTTGGTTGCCACAGAAGAACCTAACACCAAACATTCAAACGTTTGGTTGTCTTGCAATTGGATGTCGGAGAAAACAAGATGCTGTCCAACTGTTTCAGGATATCGAGGTTTCTAGCTGCAGTTGAAAATCTGTTTAGTGCTTGTTTTTTGTGACATAAGACATATTTTTGGTATTTTTTGTGTTGTAGCAAAATAGTCGTGTTTGTACAATGCCGTATAATTTTTGATGCAGTGTTTTTACAACAATTTTAAAGCAGTGATATGCAGTAATTAGTGTTGTACATAAATAATAGATTTTAAATATAATTTCACAAATGTCAAGACTTGCTGTTGCCTACAGAGAAGTGAGAAGCAACAGAATATGACAGTGGTGATGATATTAGACAATAAAAACACATTTTAGAGATTCATGTGCAACTTCACGTGTACTACTTTGAGCTAAATCACAAAACTACAGCAAGAGCAGGACACTGTTTGTAATGTTGATGGTTCAAGTGTCTTGGCTGAGCTGACTGGTAGAGACTGCTAATCTTAAGGTCATCTACCAGTTGGCTTGGCAGCATTATGGTGTAACAGTTAAGATGTTGGATTTATGATCGTAAGGTCACTCTCAGGTGACGCTGCTTGGAGGGGTGACAGACTGTAGGCAGGTAAACCATCTTAGTAGTCGGTATATAACCAACATTAAGATCAACTCGGCTGTCTGTTCTCCCAGAGCAGATAAATTGAATGCCAGGGGCCAAATTTACGAAACATCGTAAAACAAATTTACGACAATGTTACGACATACAGGTTTATGACGGATTTACGATAAAACGAGATTTACAAAAAAATTGTAGTAGACAGTTACGAGAAACATGTGACAAAATGTACGACAGCCCGACAGCTTATTAGCTGTGCAGTAATTCAGTAATTATTTGTGCCGAAAGTGCCATAATACATATAAATTTTGTTTGCGTTAACTTAAGTAGCGAAATTGCCATGAAATCAGTTCACTTGTTATTGTTTACGTTGGTAACCGTTGGCAATGGCGGAAGCAGACGATCGGCGTGCAGTGCCGTGCGCCGCCAGCTCAGTGACACAGCATTGCGATTGGTTAAGGTCGTGGTTGAGAACAACATAATGGCGGTTGATTGGCTAGCTAATTTTTGCGACTACAGAGTTACGACAAAATTGCGAGAGAGTTATGAAGTTGTAAAATCAGCTTCCAAAATTCAGATACGACGTTTTTACGACGATTTTACGACATCGTAACTTGTTGATTTACGACAAAGATAGGACAAAGTTGTGAAGATTTTACGACAGTTTTACGATTGTCTTACGATGTTTTGTAAATTAGGCGCCAGTCTGTCTGGTTGGGGTTAAGGTGGAGCATGTTCATTTGTGTTGAGTGGCAGGTCAGACTGTGACCTCATGTGACAGCTGGCATGTTAGTTCTCATTTTACTTTGGTATGCATGCATCAGGCTGCAGGTTTAGTTCCGAATGTTGAAGTATGTGACATTCTGCTGCACCAGACCCATATGAACTTCATCTACAAAATCTACATCATGCAGACCATGAAGACGCTGAGAATACAACCCAATACCAGCTTCATTCAAAAGATGGAAGAAGACGTTGCATATGCAAAGAAGATGATTGTCAAAAAGGTTAACGTTCAGGATTGTTTAGCTGCAGCAATATAGTATGTTAAGGTTGCATGTTTTTGCTTTATGTGTACGTTGTTAAATCATTACTGAGCCTGTGGTTGCTGTCTTTTTTCATTGAACTGTAGTCCACCAATCTCAGTGATCAATGAAAAGTGGGCATTTTTAGTTTTACATAGGAAACTTTTGAGTACTGGTACTTTGAAAATGAAACTTTTTTTGCTAGAGCTGTCGAAGCGTTAATTTTTTTAATGCATTACGCATTAATGCACTGTGTTAATTTTTTTAACGCATTAACGCACCCAGGCTCGTCTAGAGGGAGAGTAGGGGGGTAAGTTACCCTGGGCTTCGCGACATTTGGGGGCCCACCTGTAGAATAAAGAAAGTTAGAAACACATTTTTAAACGTTTTATCAACAATAACTGACGTCATAGCTAGCCTAAAAATCTGTTGGCCTGTCGTCGGAATAACTGACCAAACTGACCATAGCACTGAGCTTATTTATTTACAGTAGTGATTGAATGGCAGCTGCAGTTTTGTTACTTGAATTCATTCGATTGTCAAATAACTGCATTTTAACGGACTATTGGAACTTTTGCTTATTAATTTTTTTAACGCACGTTAATTTATTAATGCAGTAATGTGTTAATTAATGCGTTAATTTGACAGCTCTATTTTTTATGCGCGAAAGCAGCTACTGCTTTCAGCTCGTCTTAGCCATCACAATTCTGTCTGTCCGTCTGTCTGTCACATGTGTGGATCAGTCAAAAACCGTGCAAGCTAGGATCACCAAATCTTCACCGTCGGCTGCCTGGAAGACTCTAGTTTCAAGAACCGTAAAGGTTTTCCATAAATTTGAAGGGGGTCACCCTGAACGAAGTCGCAAGATGAGAAGGGGGTGGGCAAAATTTGCGATTTTTGGCCAATAAGTCGCTGTATCTCAGTAACGGTGTGAGATACGGCCTAGGTTACTATTAATCACTAATAGGAAGTTGTACACTGTTTCTCAATTGGCGCTGAATTCAATGACCTTGGATGACCTTGAACGCCAAAATAGGGGGTTTTATGAATTTTTTTGGCGATTTCGGGCTGCGACACAAGTCTATATCATTCACAAGGTGGCGCCATGCTACTATCATTATGTGATCCAGATAATTTGGTATTTGTATCTTAACTTAGCATGAACACCCCAATTTTTATCTAAACTACTGAACCGGAATTGCTATAGGCTTTCGCGCGTCTCGTGAGCATTAGCTCAAATTTCTTATTATATATCTGGTGTGTTTCGAGTTGTTCAGCCAACAGTGTTGAGGCACTGAAAGTATTATAGTTGTGACTGTAACAGTGGTCCAACCAGGGGCACATTCCCCCAAAGATCGATGATGCAATTTGCTTTTCCCACCACCCTGGTATCCCCCATTCTTCCTTTTGCTTTTTACCTCTCCTCACCTTTTTTCTAATCATGCTTTTAATGCATTTTATAGACTTAAGTCAACTGTCAACATATTGATCCATGTCAAGTCTTATATTCCTTGGCCAATAACAGCACACAATACTGTAAAAAATATTTTTCATGTGTATGTATAGGAAAAGGGTGAGCCTGTGCCCGACACGTTCAAATTGCAGATATTTGAAGATGGGTTTCAGAAGTTTATGTGGCAGTATAAGTCGTGGCTGATGTCAATGGAGCTGGAGCCGCAGATTCATCCGTGGGCCAGGTTTAACCAACCTGTTCCGACAGTAGAACGCATGCTTGAAGCTGGGCGTGAGTGACTGAATGTGACAGAATTCATCATCCGTGCATAATGCAGCATTTATATTGCAGTTGCAGTATTGACTAATAACAGCGTTATATCGTGGCTTTAGAGCAAGAATGCATTATCTCGCAAATTTGTCAGAAATGAGTTATTGTCAGCAAGCATCATGTCGAGCACTTCAAATTCTATTTGGGAAAAATTCCCTGCATCAAAATTTGCATTCTTTATCTGCTTTTTATGCATTCAAAAATTGTCGCTTTTGCACTATCTTGGCGATCATCGAATTCTGTTGGAGCAAGAACGCACTAAGTGCGGCTGCAGTGGCTGCAGTGAATGGCGAGTGTACTCGCTGTGCATTAATTCTAGGATAATGTTAACAGTGACAGTAGGCTTACAGTTTGTTCCTGGTTTGATAATGAAGTTTGCATTAATTTGCAGCAGCGTGAGTGTTTGCACTTTGTTTGCATTAATAGTACAAATAAACATGCACTGCATTTTCCAGAAAAAAATCAGTGGTCTTAAGATTGTGTGAGGAATTATAGTTAATGGCCTGTTGCTCATTAGGCTATAGTATTTTTGTACTATAACCCTTGGCTGGTATAGTGTGGTGGTATTAGTAAATTGCAAGGAAATACTTTTGTCTTCCTCTAGTACTCGCTCGTTCTCGTTATCTGTTGTTGCCACGTTTTGACTTTGTCCATCTGCTAGTTCCAGATTTGCCTGTCTGTTGTCAAAACTGTTTTAAATGAAGTTTTGCGTGTATATGTGAATTGTTCAGTGAAATGGGTCCTTTTGCCCCCAAAAGTAAAAAAAAACTCAAAATATGTACAAATGGCTTTGCTGAGACCTACAGGGGAAACTCACAGCAGGCGATTCATCATCCCCTAGTAGGATCTACTTTGATACGAAACCACACAGAATCAGTTATCATATTTTATTCGACTCCAAAAAAACTAAAGTTGTAGCAGGCTTACTTAAGTCTAATTAAGTACAACTGAAGCACGTGCCACACCCATTTATATTTAGATGACCAAAAAGTGATACCCTTTTCAACTACGTCAATTGTACACTGTGAGGCATAAAAACATCAAAAATATTTTCATCATAACTTGAAGAAAAGTGACTCAATTTTAATAAGTTTTGGTATGAATATTCTTGATACAACTGGCCATCAAATGACTGTTTAGTTTCCCACCTCTCCCATTGTCTGTTTCTGCACTACCTGGGGAAAAACGAACAAAATATTGCATTTTGTACCACTAGTATTATTGCTTAATCAAAAAAAAAACACAAAACACACATTTTGTCCATATTTTTATCGTTTTAGCTGATAGTGTATCTAATTGTCCATTTTTAACTGCACACAAAAATGTTTGAAATGTTGGCCCACGAATATGGGCTTGGTTCGGAGACACTCTTCATTCGTTGATAGCAGCGCCGATAACGTTCTGCTCCAGACTAATCCAGACTTCACCAATTGCTTCTTGAATTTATCAATATTCCTGAATGTTAGACCTATTTAATAAACGTGCTGCTACACAACAGTAAAACCTTGTAATTGATTGGCTGTTGTTGGCCACATATCCGGAAAGATGAAATTTTATAAAGTTTTTTTGTTGATTTTAATGCATATTTTGTCTGTTCTGTTTTTACCGGGTAGTGCAGAAGCAGATGTTGGGTTAGGTGAGAAACTGAACGGCCATTTGATGGCCAGTTGTGTCATGAATAAGTATACCAAAAATTATCAAAATTGGATAACAGTTCTTTGAGTTATGGTAAAAAAAATTTGGTGTGTTTTTATGCCTCACAGTGTAATGCCAAATAAACTGCAAAACGCCAGGAATTTGTACTTTGAACAATTTTAACAATGTTGCTTATTAAACAGTGAACATGAAAACGCATTTTAGAGATTCATGTGCGACTTTACATGTGTTGCTTTTAGCCAGATTACAGAAATTGCAGCAAGAGCAAGACACTGTTTGTCTCTTGATAATTAAATAGTTTAAGTGCTGGTTTATTTGAAAGAGAAAAAATTCATTTTTCTGAAGCCCAGTGTTTCTACGCACGCATATAGTGATTCAAACAGCGTTAATCGTTCGTAGTGCAACTATCGTAATGAAATTATTTGTAGCCTACAAAAAGAACATCAGCAGGCGAACGACGTCATTACCATTCAGTGAAATAGGCTAGTCATAACGCATCTAACTAGGGAGCAAACACTACCAACAGGATGTCACATTTTTTGGCACACCCTGTCGGCCTGCAATATTGGCGAATAAATGGGTGCGCAAGCGCAGTTTCTCAATAGCCATCTATACTCAATGTAGGCCACTGATCACAAGCTATGCACAGAAACCGTTATTATTCAAGCAACATTGAGAAACTCAAGGGTGTAAAAAGTTATAGAATATTAATTTTCACGCTAGAAACTATGAAATCGAATCAGCATCATCTTGCTGAACGCCGCATACGAGCCGGGTAGGGTAGGCTATAGCTCCAGCAGCAGCATCTGCGCGCTCGCAGAACTATAGGCCTACGAGTCGTACTGGTGGTGGTCTGTCTGTTGGCTCATTTACACTGCGTCCCTCGCACGACTGCACGTACAGAGCTGGCCGTATAGTCGACTTATCGGCGCCGAGCAAGCAAGCGATAATAACGCTAGCGAGCAGCAGCAGCGCGCGCAGAACTGTCTCTCTCCCTCTTTGATCGTTGAACGGCGACGACCAACCGACCGACGGACCATTCGTCTGTCGATCATGCCGCACGCGTCCGATTCACCGCGCAGCCGCATCGAAGATCCCTTTGGCGCCACCGACGAGGTCAAAGTTTACAAGGACGAAGGCGAAGACGAGAAGCCGGAGAATCTATCGGAAGAGAAATTCGGACTGGTGACGGAAACTGAAGAGGTAGGCTTCAGAGTTTCGTCGAGTGGATGTCTGGCAGGATAGTCTAATTCGTTCAGAAATATCGATGAAATTTTGCTGTGGTATGATTGCGTGTATAATTATCTGGCATTTTTTGAATTCTTGCCCTTTTAGACTAAATGTTAACCACAGAAAACTTAATTAAAAGATCGAATTCTTAATGCGGACTGACGGACAGATAGTGGGACAGCTACGGATAGATAGTGGGACAAAATTGACACAATACACCGGGTTCTGTCTAGTTAGGCCTAGAACTGTTAGCCGCACTGTGTTGTGTTATTATGGTTATTAGGAAATTGCTAAGCGATCGATAAGTAATAATTTTTATTAGTGTATGCAAGAAATGTGCATGTAGATGACAAACTAGCAGTACAGTCACTATCGCAGAAGAGAGAAAACATCAATGTGTTTATCCCGTGAGCGCTATATAGTCGTGATGCGATGCTGAAGGCTCCAGAGCGGATGGCATTCGAATGTGTGCCTTTATACCTCAGCTTTGTCAGGTGACAGATGTCGAGACTCGTTAGCGACTACGTTCCAGTTTGTCCTCGTCGTTGATTGTCAGCTGGACCCGACTGTCTACCGTCAGTGACGGAGCTTTTCCGGTCGCCGCTGCTCGGGTCTGGAATAGTCTGCTTGATCTTGTCATTTCCGCATTTTCCGAAGTTGTTCTGACTCAAAACCCACCTGTTTAACATTTCTCACTTCCCCAATTGTGACTGTACAGTATAGTGCCTGTGGTGTGACGCTTGGTTGCTTCTAGACACTGTGATCGTTCTTACTTACTTACTTACTTACTATTGCAGGGTAAAGCAACGAACGACAACATCGGTAGTCTACCGGCGGATGATGACTCCTGTGCTCCCGGTTCTTCAGCAGGTTAAAACTTAAGTTCAATTTTTTGCACCAAACTTAAACTTATTGGTCGACCAGTCTGTCAGCATCGTAGCTTAAGCTTACGTCGTCTATTTTGGAGTAATGTCTGTCACTGTTGGCATAGTAGGCTTACTGTTGTCAAATTGCTGCACAACAGCGCTATCCACAAACGGTACCATTTTTTACCATTATAGATCGATTTTAATAATTCTTTCACAGTTAGGCTTCTTGTTGCATCATGTTTAGTGTTAATTTCTGATGTTTTAGTGAAACTATCTGAGTATCTTCTGGCTGATCACTTTCCATTCGGATATCCGCTCCTACCGCCGTATGCTTATCCAAATGGGAGTTCTGTGAGTATTATTTGCATTTTATAAATAATGTTAACACTTGTAAATATCTGCATATCGATGAATGGCTTTGTATCTCGACAGCCGATCGGTTACGTAGGCTATCGTGTTATGATCGGCGATCGATAAATTTGGCTGAGTTAAGCACCGGACGCTAACATTGTCGAATAAACTGACTGGCAAGTTGCGGAGCGCTAGCGCCATACGAAGCCTAGCAGGTACATGTATCGGCGATCAGCTGACGGTGCGGCGCGCTGTCAACCTCCTGAGGCTATGACGCTGTTCTACGCCAAGACAAGTCACTGCGGCCTTGGCAGTCACGACGAACGGATGGCCGCATCCACGCACGCTGATTTCTACACCATGAGTCAGCAAAGAAGACCGCTAACTTTGTCATAACTTCACTAAAATAACGAGCGATCTTCAGAATTATTGCAAATGGCGTACTCTCAGGAAAAATTGCACTGAAGCAAAAGGCGTGTCAAGATTATTGTCGTCGCCAAAGTTTTTAGAATAAATTCCCACGTTTATGAAAAAGGATTGAATTTTGCGGCCTAGCAGGTGTATTTGCGGGGATGACGTGAAGACGCGTCGTGCTGATATCGTGACTGATCTAACGGCGATGCAGCAACCGACGGGTGCTGCTGCTTGCTTGCGGTCAGTTTTTACAATTGTGCATCGCGATATTTGGCTACTGCTGGCCTCACTGCTGTGAGGTTGGCCGTGTGGAAGGCCGCGATGTCCGCCGCTGGTCTCATGGCATGTTGCCTGCAATGGTAATAGACGGACGGGCCGACCGACGGCGAACCGCAGGCGTAAAATTAGCGCTGAATTTAGCGGCCGCGTTTGATGTTTGGAGCAAGTATTTAGACGAACTTTAAGAAAAACAGCTCAATTCATTGCTCAATCGATGTCCATCGTGCCTGTCGTTGGGAGAGTCGTAATGCTGGTTTCTGGCAGCATTATTCGGTACTGTAAGGGTATGTTTAAAGCGACAGAAATGAAATGAACTAATATGAAACTAAATAAAATGAAATACGACGTGCATGTGTTTTAGTTTCAGTTTCGTTTTATTTTAGTTCAGTTTAGTTATGTCGCTCTGTACGTTTCTCAATTATAACACAATTTCGTGCGAACCGTCGTTAATATAAAATATTAAATATTAAAAAAGAAATAAATTAAAAATACAAACAAAGCTAAGTACAAAAAAATAAATAATTCACGCAACTGTAAAACTCAATTATTTAATTACGGAAGAAACTATAGCGTTGAAATTTAAACCTGAACGTAAATGGCCGCGAAGAGTCCGAAGACTAAGCTATTGAGTGGATAGAATTAGGCTATTTGAAAGCTTACTCAGATGATTTGTTTTTTTCTGATTTCGAGCTGTGGGATCTAAAATTTGAACTTTTGCGAACAGTAAGCTAGCAAATGGCAGAAAATGTTGCGTCAAATGGACCGTTTGTCAGGATCGTGAGATAATTCGGCGCAGTAGTCTTCAGCCAAGGGGGAGCAGAATGTGTCCTTGGCTTTTTCCCCTTCTTCCCTCTCTCCCCCTCATTTTCTTTTTTCCTTTTTCCGTTTCCCTCTTTTTTCCCTTAGAAGTAGGACCCCTTGAATCCAGCTAAGGGGTCTGGGGTAGCGCTGTGAGCTCCTCTAGCGGGATCTGGGGCGGAGCCTCTGCCAAAATCGAATTTAGTACAGCTTAAAATATAACATCTGGTGGCAATAATTTTAATCATTTTCTTGATACACGAACTTATTAATTAGCACTTCAGCAGAGCACATAAAGTGTTTACTTATGCATAGGGGCTCAAAGAGGGGAGGGGCGGCCGCATGTCCACCCCCCCTTCTTTGGATCCACACTGATTCGGCGTGCTGTCGTCGGGTCGGTTCGGCACTGCTGTCCGGTGCTGACAGATAATGAAGTCGGCATATCGACGTCTCTCACGCCGCGCGGAGTACGATCTCCGCGGCGCGTCCTGCTAATTAGCAGGTCTCATCGCCACCCACTGAATACTGACTGACTGGATGGCTAGCAATGCTTGCCGTGGCGATTACATAAATTCACATCATCGTATTCCTCCTCGTCAAAAATACCGGCCAGTCAGTCGAGGTGTGATTGTAGGGGCTACTTCTTTCATGTCCCCATCGTCCGTCGGCCATCCGTCATGAAATTGACAACCTAGCTGTCTCGTTTGTTCCCACTGCTGTCGCGCGACGCCAAGGTCTAATTATCGATAAAGGCATCCCGTACGGCTCGACGACACGTGCCTGCATTTATATCACAGGTCGCAGGCAGTCAGCACCTGCACCACAACGTCTTTGTCAGATGCGCCATCTTTCCCTCAGCGTGCAACAAGGATACGTCGTGAAAATTATTCTATGATAGTAATTACTGCTTTTAGCGTAACGAAACAACCGAACTGTGTACAACTGTAATAATTAATTCGTCGAAAAAGGCGTGCAAGTTGCACCTTTCCGGGTTGAAATTACGTGGCGAATTACTAGTACTTGTAAAGACCGCTGTGCCTTGAATTATTTTTATAGTACCAATTACTAAGTATTACCTCGCGGCCGCCGGTAATTTTGTTTTATCCGAAATTTTGTGGAGTGTAGGCCTATTCCTTCAAGATGTCTCCGCATTTTTGACGTCGTTCTATTTCTAGCTCATAATTTTGTTTCGATTTCACAGCCATAATATAACAGTGAACAACTGTTACAACACGTTGTGAATCGGGTGCATTCATCGAATGTATTCCAAATTCCACTCACTTGGATCGGACTTGTTGTACAGCAGGCTACACCACAAGTCCGCTGCAGATCGAGTTATGGAGGTCGGGCTTAACTGTTGCTCTTAGACTCCGCAGAAATAATATTTTATCAAAAGTGCACACGTAGGCTACGCCGAGAAGAAAAGTGGAGAGGACGCGTGAGTTGAGTGCATGTAATGTAGGCGTCGTCAGCACACGGTCAGCAGGGGAGAGAGCTAACTCGCATCTCTGGCATTAACGGCGTCCAGCTGACTGGTTTCCCATGCGTTGCGTAGCAGCTATCATTGGCCCAACTAACGCATCCGTCCACCAGCCAACCCTAAGTGGCTTCGTTGCAAATTTTCGGCATTTAATGCGTGCAGCGTTTAAAATCGCCGTGCATAGCGCCGGTGACGCTCTGTAGGCGACAACTTGACGCGCCATTAAGGCATTAAGGCTGTCGGACGCCACTCAGTTATAATCCTATTCATGCACTGACCTTGCACCTTGTTGCCTCCGGCTGTACCGCAAACGATGCCAGTTCCGCCAAATTGTCTTGCTTCGCATGATGCTTTGCTGAAAATCAACGCAATCGAATTTAATTAGGCCTATGTAGCGTTAGAACTGCGACTGTAAAGGTTGTGGTTTGAGTGCGTTTGTGTGGATTACCGGTATTCACTTGCGCGTGCGGCGATTTAAGAACGCGTCCTCCTTTAATGCCGAACGCCAGGATCGATTGTTCCACTACAGGGAGATATTTAAACGTTCACCATACGACGTCTCTATGTCGTGCGTGCTGCATTTATACAGCCACGGCGCTGTTTTGCCACAATGCGTTTAAACAACATTCTAGTAGTTTGTGATTTATTCGAAATTTTCCTTTCGTAAACAAGTGTTTTAGCACGATTAGCGCATCAAACGCAATAAAAAAAATGCCGGCGTATTTTTACTCCTCGCTCGCTACGTTCCTAACGTAGCGAAGAGGAGTATACGAAATCAGTGTAATATTGACGACCGACCGACCGACGGTCGACCAACGACCGACCAACCTCCGTTCCTGAAAGAGTCTTCCGGGAAGAACTTCAAATGGCTATATCTCCATAACGGTGCAAGATAGACGCATGGTCACCACGGACTACCCATAGGAAGTCGACCACCCCGAGTCCAATGGTCACGTGACCGATGACGTCACGTAACCCCAAAAAGTCAAGGTCGCGACCCTATTATCTTTGAGGCGCCATATAACGGTGCCGGATAGACGGGGAGACAATTTCCAATAACGACTTCGATGCCAGTCACTAGTAGTATAATGTTAGACCCGTCTCAAATTGACGCCGAGTCTCTAGTACAAGTTGAAAGAAACGAAAAAGCACTTAGAAGAATACAGGAGAGAATAATGCGCGCGAGAAGTACATTAGATTGGTCACAATCTAATAACATTATTTTCTGTACTTCTTACTGTTTGCACACGAGACGACAACAAAGTTGACTTGCATTGTTGGTGATAGTGACTGACTTTGCTACTGTTGTTATGTAGTACATAACAACAGTACATACATAATATGTACTGAAATTTTCGGTAAGTTGTTGAAATTTCTGCAGCGGCAGGGGCCATAATTGTTTACTGCAGTGATCAAGGATAATCGTTTTCGAAATTTTCCGATTGCTCGATCTACGTACAACATTCTTGTTCCACTTTCTATGCGTAAACCGGTGCATACGTTTCTTTACTTTGGCATGTCCAATTGCTATACCGATTCTGCGTAAAAAGTTAAAGGCCGAGATTAAAGGGTGTGTATAGCTCTTTGTGAGAAAACCCATTGCAGAGCTACGGAGCGTCACCTGCAATATAAGATTACGCAGTGTTACCTGCTACCCGACGTATACAGGTGGCGCCTTACCTTAATCCCAGCAAAGCAGGCTGGTACTCGATTTACTTACCCGGAAAGAATAAAAGGCTAAGTTGGCTTTGATGTTGGTTCTACGACGCTTGTTAACTCTCGGCTTGTATGGTCTAACATAGGCGTGTCGTGTTTGATTTTAGGCCAAAATCTTTCCGTCGCACCCCGGGTTCGGTCTGTACATGTATGGTGCTGCGGCAGCTGCTGCGGCGGCAGCCGGTGGCGCAGACAGCAACATCAGCAGCAGCACTGACACGACTTACCCTCCACCTGCTCACATGGGCATCCAACCGCTCTACGTCGACTCCAAGACCGCCGGTAAGTTACGCCTCAGCCCCTCTGCGCTGTGCAACTTTGTGTTAAAATTAAACGAAGTAATTTAGCCCAACGGCTAAACTTGTGATAGTCACTTTTTACCACTGAGCTAAGTGATCAAGACCAATCATTACGTGTATTTAGCGAACGGCGAAGTAAAAGTTTGCACGGGATCATACTTTCAATAGGCTGTTATTGGCTAGAGCGCCCAGTGTCTAACTTCTGGCTCTACAGTGGTCTGAAATCTCGTATCTGCTGGGAAAGAGTATTGTAATTCAATGACTGCAGTGAATTAATGGAGACGTTGATGACAACGGTGCTTAGTGTGATTGCATTCGTTAGCCTATCGGCATTACACGAGATAAGAAAAGAAAAGAAACGTAAACAGTTCGAATCCTTAAAAGATAAAACCGGCTGTCGTTGTTGACGTGGCGTACAAATTTCGTGGGGAAAATGAGCCTATGACGTAAGAGATCGCCGTCAAACGCTTGAAGGTGGTGGTTGGTGCATTTATATGATTAATGTGCGACGACGATGTTTGGTTATTCGGCGACAGCTGCCGCAGCAGCAGCAGCAGCAGAGGACGACTGCGGCGCTACTGTGTAGTGTGTAGTGGGCGAGCGCGCTGTCGTGAGGCCCGCGGCGGCGCCGGTGACTAGCAGGCCGCAGGAACGAGGGACGGATTTAATTGGCGATGATGTGATTGCGGTGTCTGCCGTCGGGCGACAAACCGACTCGGACCGACTCCACTACAAAGCGACTTCCTACTCGACACTCTCGTCGCCCGGCTCCCGGCGCCTGCATTCGGGTATGCCGACCGAACGGCCGACCGCGTGCAAATTAATTCCCGCCGGAAATACAGCGATGTGGTGTGCCGCCGTGCGTCGTCGTCGCCAGATCTCTCACAGCCAGCCAATGCATGCTGCTTTTGTCTTCGCTCGCTTTTATTCAGCATTCTCGCTCTTCTTCTATCAGCGACTGTTAGTTTGACGTCGAGCGGCGAAAATCTCCTGTCGACTAATCAGAGAGTGATGGCAAATATTATCGTCTCTGTTTCTGCTACTGCGCAATTATTTTAACTGCACATTTCTTGACGGAGTTACTGTGTTTTAAACAAGTTAATGCATTTTTATAGCAGCCTACTAATGTCGGTATCTTTTAGTGCTAAAATTTATGCTTGTGAAATTGCCACGAGTGCCATAAAAGCAAAACAAAATCTGCAAACTTGAGATTTGTAAAGGAAAACGGAATTTACTCTTGTAGAGGGTGCTGCTGTAAAATGGCCTTATGGCCTTTTAGTTGGAAATGGCTACTTTAAGAATGACCGAATGCTGGATGTTATTTTTTTGAGATCCTGTGGAGATTGTTGTGCACTTTTTGTGTCACATTGCCGTGTAAATCCAAATTAATGTCGTCACATCAAATATTTCTAAAGATGCAAGCATGCGGTGAAATATGAACCATGTTCTGTCGTGGATCGATATGATTATTCTGTCGAGCTATCGCGGTTACTGTATGCAGGTTTAGCACGACAAGCGCTCTATCGTCTGACGCCGTCACCCGGTCATCTGCCGCATTCCCTCTACCCCCCTTCAGAACTCTCACACATTCAATGGTCAGACAGCTCTCTAGCTCTTTTCGTAATTTCGTAAATCGATGTTTCTGCGTTTCATTGGTACTAACAACAAGTCTGCTATAAGTATAGTTCAGATGAACTACTTGGTTTCATTCAATCAATCAGTCAATCAGTAAAATATTTAGTAATCGATAATCGGATCTGAAGCGCTGCATTTAAATGCAACAAATGCTCCATTTCGTATCAAAATTCATAAATGTTTACGAAAGAACGAACACCAATAAGGGAGGGGAATACGCAATGGCGCATTTTCTTTATACCGCGTTTACACGATCGAGCAAACATCGAGCAAACGTCGAGCAAATGTATTCAAAATACATCTGCTAATTGCTCGACGTTTGCTCGAGCTCGACGAGCTATGGTAATTAGCATGCTAATTAGGAGAGCAGGTGGGTTGTAGTTGAAAGACCTATATAACACGTGATCAGCTCTGGACTAAGCCTAGGCCTACATTTGAGCCAGGGGCGGGGTTTCATCAGGCCTGTAACTGCTTGATGTTTGCTCGATGTTTGCTCAATCGTGTGAACGGGATATTAACGTCGAACTCTTCTAATCCAGCTTTAGGTTTCACTGTATACTGTAAATCACTTAGTTTAACCCAAAGTGCGTTAAACTTGATCTTGTGATTTCTTATTTAGTTCTTGTCGATCTGCAGCTATTTTGTCACATAATGCAATTCCTAGTATCAGTTTTTAGTTCTTTGCGTTCTGGCGCTTGTTTTCTGCTTTTAGTTCCGTTAAAATAGTGGCCTAGTCCTTTTAGCTTATGTGCTAGATAAAACTGGCAGTTTTTGCCTCCCAGTTTTTCCAGTGCGAACTCCACTTGTATTCGTGAGTTAGAATAGTTCGTTTTGAACTTTTCTTGATTACACGTTAAATCGCGCCAATTGTTGCTATAGGCGGTGTCGCTGTAAGCAGCACATTTTTTCTGTAGCGTGGTCTGTTTCTCTGTTGTCTTGTCTGCCACATTCATGTTGCTTAAACCGTTCGACGGATTACGTTAGATGCTGATTAGCAGGTAACCTACACTTGTGGGATTCAATGACACATTGTTTTAGATGGCGAAGGGGAGATTTAAGTGGTAAAATCTTCCACCTGTTGCCAGATTACTCTGGTTCTTGTTGTTGCGTGGTCTGTAGTTTCGACCTGTTGTCACGCGGCAGTCCATTCCACGGCAGTGCCGGTGTCTACCCTCCGCCCCCGCCGGCGCCTCTGTCCAGCCGGTCAGCCCTTGCGTGGTTCAGCCCTCCTCCTCCGCCGCCACACACGGGTCTACTGTCATGCGGACCTGCCGCGATGATGACGAGAACTTGCACAGCTGTCGACTCTGCTGCTGCAGCAGTGCGCCACACCCCCTCCTCACCGGCGCGCTCGCCCGCTGACACCTGTACCAGGTAAGCTATATCCATCTTTCTGTCTGAAACAGACATTAATCGGTGCGCCTCAGCTGGCTCACATCAGTTCGAAACTCTGTTCGATTGATGCTCGACTCGCGTGTCGCAATAAACATAACGCTGAAACTGCAACTCACTGATGTTTATCATAAGCGTACCCAGCGGAGGAATTGTGCTGACATGCCCCACTAAGGGGGAAAATTTAAAAAAAAACGTAAATGATCATTATCATATCTCTTAAGATTTACAGGACCCCTAAACGCCATTTCCTATACTTAACGTCTATCGCTCTTACAACAGTGTCGGCACTACCGTGCTGCACTGTAATTGTGCCCCAATTTTTGCATTAACTGATAGTCTAATCATTGTACTACTGTTTTACATCTAATGTTTTGTCATGTCCATGTCCCATAGCTCTATGTCGATCGTTCAGTGAGTCTAGTATTACAACTCTCAATAGGACACTAAGACATAAAATAGGGGCGGCGCCAGGTTTTAGTGCTAGGGGGTCCAGGTCAAGTGATTGTCGATTTACCGGCGCTGCCCTCACCCCCTTTTTATCCATCCAAAAAAGCTCGGATTTGCGCGAATCTTAGGGATCGTCCCCTTAGAGGATCCGGGTCCGGATCCCTGAACCCCCCGCCCGCCGCCGCCCCTGCATATAAAGTTATATC
>Ga0209671_1000770_pt1 | contig 23469 bp, 8 predicted proteins | sample WorMetHERISLAND2_2_FD_187401 | JGI IMG/M metagenome (GOLD analysis project Ga0209671, IMG submission 187401) | Marine gutless worms symbiont microbial communities from Max Planck institute for Marine Microbiology, Germany - Olavius geniculatus... | ecosystem: Host-associated > Annelida >... | reverse complement strand
GTTGTTATCAGTGTAGACAGGCCCATTGAGAGCCACAGTGGGGCCCGGGGAAACATTCTCGTGGGGCCCCAAACATTTTCACGGGCCGCTTTGGGGAGAAAATTTTTGAATTTTTCTTTTCAAAATGGTACATTCTGGCATACTTTATATTTATGGCCGACCGTGGAGCCCTCCAAATGTTGCGAGGCCCGGGGTAGCTAACCCCCCTTACCCCACCCTCTCGATGGGCCTGAGTGTAGACTGTTAGTGTTGTGCATCATTTAATGCTTTCAGTCAAAATTTGCATGCTGTACCTTTTAAATCGTTGTCATGCTGTAGAATGTAAATTTTCAAAACTAGCCGTCTTGTGTGGACAATGAGGTTGTTTATGAAACTGCATGATTGTGACCAGATAAAATCACTTTAAGTAACCTGCAAATGTAAATTTTGCTTAGGAATAGTTTTGTATAGGTCTGGCCTAAGATGCATTCTGGATTTTTTAGAAAAGCTGTAAGTTTACAGTATAAGGCGAAGTTTGTCTGACCAAATAATCTCTGTAGTCCATAGGCCTAAACGCTGTGTTGAAACATGTATTTGATAGACTAATGTCGTGCTGCAACACATCTTTACGTCAAGTAGGCTTAATACAGATCAGATGAAACTTACGATTACAGATGTAAAACACATGCAATTAACAGTCATTAGGCATTTAGCAGGAAGTTGAACAAACTATGCCAACTTCTTTTATTCAACGTTTTTAATGTGTTTTTTATTTTTCTGAAATGCTTTTTTACATCTAGGTCTATGCTTTTGATAGGATCTTGTCCAATCACTGGTGTGGTAGGCACTACTTCAAGTACATGTCTTTTATTAACAAAACATTGTCAAAATACAAATAAAACGTTCAAACTTTTGCTACGCATGTACTAAAATCTGTAAAATAAAATTTACACAGCATAAAGTCAAATACTCCGGCTGTTAACAAAAATAAACATCCAAAAGTACTGTTACAGTGTGAGCACTTTTCATTTGTGGTCGTGCTATAATCAATATCAATATTAAAAGTAGACCTACTACAACGCTTAGTTATCATTTATTTGTGTGTTGACTTAGTGGCACCGACTCAAGCCACGCCGCTGCCAGCAAATGTTGGTGCTGCTGCCAGTCGAATTTTTGACGGCTCGCCGAATCGAGCCAGCTCGCCAGTCGAATTTTACTGCAGCCAGCAGAAAACAGTTCAGCGGCGCGGCTGAGGGATCTAACACACATTACACAGTGGGGTCAGTCCAAAATACAACAGGCCAACGAGTCGATGAAGTGTCACTGCAGCTGGCCTGGCGTGGACAGGCTGCTAACAATGTTTCTGGGAAGAATGCAAAAGAAAGACTGCAGGTCGCTAGTAGTGACAGCCAAATGACGAACCCACTACGTGCTGATTTACATGCACATATTTGTACCTCTGCAGAGATGACTGTGAATCTGCGGAACATTTTTTGTGTGAATGCAAGCTATACAGTCAGCACAGAACAATTATGTATGAAGATATTAATGAGGTGTTACAGTTGAGCAAAGAATCATCAGGTGTTAAAATATCATGCTTTTGGGTCAAGAATGGGACAACCGCATCAATAAATATCAGAAAAGAATGATAAAAATGTCAGTGTTCAGAAAGTTGTGAACTGTCGAGAGATCAGCTACTATAAATATATGTCAATACAGAGTGATTAAACTGTGTTCTCATCCAGGATTTTACTCGTAACTAAACTTTTAACATTGGATTCTACTTGTGACTTCACTTGCAGTGTCAGCACTTGTGATTTGACTACAAATATTGAATTTCATTTGAGAATTTACTTGCAATGTCAGCACTGGTGGTGGTAACTGGCATGCTATGGCCATACTAGAGAACAAGAAGAAAAAGAATAATTCTTTTTGATACATCATCAAACATACTGAACAGATATGTAGTTGCACAGTTTATGCAATAAACACAGGCAAAGTCTACTTGTAATTTATGCAATAGCTATAAGCCTACAGAAAATAGTTACATCATCCCAGAAGTCGACGATTGTCAGCCGCAGCACGGTAGTGCTAAAGAGTGTGCAGTGCGAACAGTGCGTACAGCAGTTATCTGCCTATACGGTCCTGCAGCCGCCAGCGTGCGACCTGCAAGCACAGCGAAATGAAAAGCACGTAGCAAGCACGCTGCATGGCTGCACGCCGGGGAGCAGTCAACAGTGTGATCAGCCGCGGAGTGCGACTGCAGATGACGTGATTACCAGGAAGTAAGTGCAAACGAGTTTACGTCACCTATGAACGTCAATTAACAGTCGTGCCGCTGCAGATCAGATCAAAGCACGCTGCCTGCCTGCAGCCATTGCGTGCCGCTGTCATACACAGTGCAGGTAACCGGTCTAGGACAGTGCACACAATGCAGATGACCATAGTAAAGGGCTGTCTGCACTAATCGCACTTTTTAGTATGACACAGCAACCCGTCATAGACTTATCAGGCTCTCATCCACAGTGGACAATTAATGTGAAGCGTTTGTGTGCAAATCGTAATAAGCCCCGAATTCAAAACATACAACCACAGCTAGCTGACTGCTGCATTGGCTGACTTTGTACATATATGTACACGATGCTAAAACAGACGAATATTTGCAGTACTGGCAATGCATTACGGAAACTGGGCCTACAATCACCACAATCTTCCTAATCACAATACAGTTTTTCAATGTTTTAATGTTATCATTCATAGCGCATATTTTGACCAACTGGCATCTAGCACCCAGGGGGCAAACTGCCAAAGGAGCAAAAAAGCCATAAATCTTATGAAGATACCTCACAAAACTGCACTACAACTAATTCCACAATGAAATCAAGTTATGAAATAATCAAAACTCTGCACGAAGAACAATGGTTATACAATGTTGATATGCTACTGTGAACATAAATAGCGATACTTCAGTGACACGCGACTTTACATTGCACTACTAACTCCGAGATTCATAGCTCTTACGCGCCATCTTGCTTCCGCTCTCATCCTACGCATCAACATACCACAATAAATAAGTAAAGAAATCCAACTTTATTCATTTCACCATTTTCATTTTTCATCAGTAAACGCGACTGTAAAAATAAATAAAAACAATTTTTGTATTATGTTAAATTGGCTAGCACTTTGTAACTTTGTGCGCAATTGGCACTGCTTGACGGTGGCGATTGTGCGATTTTTACTATGCTTTTATGCCATTCATTCATATTCATCTGCTGAACGTTATTTTGTGCTATTTACATATAAATAATATTAAGGTAATTTACATTACGTGCGTCTGTCGGCGTCCACCACTTCAACAGCGCAGCAGCGGCAAAACACACTCAAAACCTGGTTCCAGACATTCGTGCTGTGTTAACGTGTAACCGGAAATAACCAATAAGTTTCATTTTATTTACTTTAGTGGGTGTGGCAAGTCATAAGACGTGTATTTCGTGTTTATTTAGTGGTATTTCGTTTATTGTTGCCGTACTAAAGTCAGATGGATGACAGCGTTGATGAAGAGACGAGGCCTTTAATCTCTGCAAGTGAACCTGACAACGAAAACAAAAGATGTGGGTCGTTAGCCGTGTGCGACCCGCATCGGGCCTTGCATCGCTATTTCGTTCTCATGTTCATTTGCTTCCTGAGCTTCGGTAATTATGAATACTAAACAACTAGTTGCTTGGTGTTTGTGAAGAAATGCATAAGACTGTAGACCGTAACATTGATCGGAATTATTTACAGAGAAACTTATCTTTGCACTTCATATGTTAAAGATCTGATTGTTGTCAAATAGTTCATACGTTTAGATCGCAGATTTTAAGCCAGGGCCGTCTTTTCCAGCACAGGGCCTTTGGCACTGACTCACTCATGGGGTCCCTGATACCACATAGTGACCTGTAATGACACTAGAGCACAAAGTGTAGGATGGGCCTAAGTCTATAATGTAGACTTGTATCTCATGTTTTAGGCCTATAATTTCACGAGTGGAGAGAGTGAAAAAATTTTTGGATTCTAGATTTTACCTTTTCCTTTTCTAACATTTTCTAGATTTTTTAATTGTGATCAAGTTGTGACAATAATTTATCCCCAAAGACAACAAAAATTGGTTAGATTGATCGGTTGATCTATCAATTAATCGATCAACTTTGTCTGTTGCAGGGATCACCGCCATAGTGCGTGCCCTTGGCACAGTGCCATAGTGCTACCTCCTTAAAGATGGGCCTTTTAAAGCAGTTTTTAGCAATTATACTTTTTATGATATGTGGCAATTAACTATCGCATTCAGATGACATTGATGTAACTGTTAGTCTGCCATTCACACATTTAGCAGCTTGACATAGACTTCCATGTTTCATTGATATTATAACTTATTTCTTAATATAATATTTGTTTGCAAATCATATTGTATCACAATACTTGTTAAGGAATCCCTCATTTATAGCACAGAGATGCAATGGTGCATGTACAATTTTGTCTCTGGTTGATTGATTTTCTATGTTATGCACCATATAAATTCACATTTTACTTACTTACTTTCTCACTTACTAGTACTAACACTTTAACTGAAGCAGCATCTCTGTATTTTGGGATTTTAGTTTCAGGGTGTTATACAAAATTTTTGATTACAGTAAAACTTCGTTATAACGTACTTCTAGGGACCGGAAAAATTATATCCAAGGTACGTTGTAACCAAACATAGCACCGTTCATACTTTTATTAGCAATGCAGACAGAAAATCAGACATGCCTGGACGTCAAATCATTCATCTAGTGTACAGTCTGTAGGCCTACTCTAAGCCGACTATTTTCTTAGAAAATTGTCCATAGTCATTTGGGTGGTGCATTGTCCTTTCGACGTAAGAAACTGCTCCACAGACAGCAGATTCATCTGGGCATTCTCGCTGTTGCTGACGCCCAGCAGGTAAGGCTGCAATGTGTCCAAGGCCTCCATAGCCTGTGGACGACCTGAAAGGTCGAGCGAGGTCAAGTCTCCCTCCTCCTCCTCCTCCCTCTCCTTGTCTGTGTAGCGCTGCCTGGCTCAGCAGACATCGTCACTGCAGTGACGATGTCGTCGTCGGGATTGTGGTCAGTTGCTCGCACGTCTCCACATTCTCATCGACGGCGGCGTAGGCCTACTCATCAAATGTGACGTCTGCTGGCAGCAGGTCGTCCTCCTCATCAAACTTGTCGTCATCGCCTGTCATTGTCTCACCAGGCATGCAGTCGACACTTAACACTCATGTTTGCAGTAACACAAATAGACGTCTATAGTTAGTGTGAGTGATCTGGCCATGCCAGTGAATCTGATAAGAGGCAGTTCACTGGTCATAAACGGATCAGATTACACGTACGCCACGCCGTCAATTGCTATCTAATTGCCCTCCCCCACTCGGCCACTCACTCAGTCGCTGCATCCCTAGAACGCCAACACACTGGGAGACTGGGCGTCTGGCCGTGTGACTGTATCTGCAGGGGTTGTGTTCATGCTGGCTGACTGACCACGCTGTGCTAGGCGGGTGGTCTATTCTACAGTACGTTGTATGCAGGTCATTTGCTGGCCTGCAGACCGTAAATGACGTCCATAATAACCGAGGGTACGTTATAGCCGTGTACGTTATATCCAGCAAACGTCCTATGCTAAAGAATAGGAAGTTTGACGGAACTGTAAAAGTCAGTACGTTGTAACCGAGTGTACGTTTTAACCGAGTCCGTTATAACGAAGTTTTACTGTATTATTATTATTATTCATGTAGTGTGTTGTTATTATTATTATATCAGATGATCTCATAGCACTGATGATATCAGCATCATTACAGTATGCAAAATACAAAATGTCTAATTGTGCATTGTTTGTGTGCTATTTCAGGTAGTTACTATGTATATGACAATCCAGCAGCCCTGCAGGATGTTATGCTATCTGATCTACAAATCAATACCAGCCAGTTCACAATGTTCTATTCACTATATTCTTGGCCAAATGTTATTCTCAGCTTCTTTGGTGGTTTTTTGATCGACAGAGTGTTTGGAGTGCGATGGGGAGGAATTATATTTTGCATTCTGGTTACTATTGGTCAGGTAGTTTATAAAATGATCAAGTTATTAAATATTTTCAGATAATTTTTTTAACAATTTAGCAATGGCATATTCTTTTTAGAGCTTTAACTGTTTGATAATACTCAGCCTAACATTAACAGAAAGAATGTGATTTTCTTGTAGTACATTTTGATTAATGATTAATTGAATATCTCTATGGACAATTTGCAAATATAGTGTTTTTGTTCTATGCATGCTCTTTTGATGTACAAACACTATCTATGAGATATTGTGAGATGCATCTGACTGTAAAATGCACTAGCAGTTGCTACAAACAACCAGCTAACTTTTTGTAAATATGTAAACACATAGGTTTATGTGTGATTAGTAATTACTGCTAAACAGTCTGAAAAGTAAATTGGTGGGAATTGTGGCAGTACTTTCAAGAGAGGTTTTTTTGTTGTCTAGCTAACAGAATCAGATCACTGATTTGATCACACGTTTGTTTAACAAAAATTGACAAGCATACCCTATTGGCAAATGCAACATGAAAATATGTTTTTAAGTATTTAAGCATTTATGGGAAAGATTGACTCATTATGTGTCTGTAAGTTAAAACCAACTTTTAACAGCATGTATCATTTACATTCAGAAAGAGGAAAGTGCATTAAATACGTGAAAAAAACCAATAAAGGTGCGATTGATGGACGTAGAAGCACTGGAGGATATTTATTAATGTGGCAATGGCTGTTAAACAGTTTTCCATACTTTGTAGTTTTGTTGACTTTTGGTTCTTGAAATATGTCATCATGATAATACTTGTTATATTTGCTTGCAGATTATCTTCTCTTTCGGAGCACTGATTGATGCTTATTGGCTCATGTGTCTTGGTCGATTTGTCTTTGGGTTAGTACTATGTACATGTGAGGTGATATTGATTATTGTACTGGAGTAACCTCAGAAAAACAGCCATGTTAAACATAAGCCAAAGTGGCAATAATGATCAGGACAATGTTTATTCAGCCTTTGCAACAGTTCACTTGGTTTATTTGATAAATGTAGAAAAGTGCCAGATGGCAGCTGACATTTTTATTAATAATGTGTACATTCTGTTGTTAAGTCTTAAATTTTCTTGCTGTGTTTGCGACATGTTGCTGCATTTTTTGCGAGTTGAGTAACACTCGGATCTATTAAGGATGCCATGTGACACAGCTTAGTGTCAGTACTGGTAATGATTATTACACAGGCAGTTGTTAAACATGATCAACAGTTATTGCAATAATTAAGGCTAATCATTTCCAAAACTGTCCAATTGTACGGTCCATGTAAAACGTGTATGTTCCATGTTTTCACATGCCACCCTGTGGAATGTGCAATCTGGTAGTGAACGAATGTTGATGGATTGCAACTATATGCAGCATGGGTGGTGAGAACCTTGCAGTAGCTCAGAACACCTATGCTGTGAGTTGGTTCAAGGGACGGGAGCTTAATATGGTCTTCGGCCTTCAGCTAAGCTTTTCTCGTGTGGTACACCATTTCTGTTTTATTCTATTGGTCAGCAGAGTTTATTATAAGAATTCATTTAGTTTGTTTGTATGTATTTGTTTAGAGATGTCTGAAATGTGCTTAGAGTTCTGTAATTTGGTTACTGTTGTAATTTTTTGGAGAAATTATAAATGTCATCATTATCTTAGTTTGTCTGGTAGCAAATATTAATGACCAAGGCATTAAAAATAAAAGTTAAAAACATACCTTGAGTGGCACTAGTTTAACTGAATTTAGTTACTTTCTAGTCATTATTGCACGATTTGTAATCAGTTGGGTCAGACTATTTGCTGTTCTGACTGGCTTGTTTCTGTATTCTTCTATTCAATTTGCTAAGGTGTCAGACATTAATTTCTTTCCTTCAAGCATCTGTGACGTTTGCTACAGCTGTTGAGTGTTTTGTGTTTGGCTCAGGGCAGCACTGTTAATATGTACACAATGCGGCCCATCTATGATGCATTACGCTCATATCTAGTCATTGATTACCAGCGTCTTGGCACTACGCTGTTTATCGGTTTGTATTTAAAATGTTTAGTTTTTTAAAAGTACTTTGGAAACTAAACACTTTTAAAACGACATCTAATACTATGTGCCATTTATCTAGTGCCTGTTGTTGAATTTAAGAGCTAGTAGAAAACTCAGAGGTGTGAAGTAAATGAAGTTACATTTATAAATACATGTTCTGTTAATGTTTTGGACAGGCCATTTTCTTTATAAGAAATCATTCTTAGTCAGCATTGGCTTGCATTTAACTGTTTGGACAACCAAAAGAACATGCAAATGGCCATAAACGCTTAATAACGACTGTAGGTTTAATTTGCCTTAATGGTGGCTGAGGTATCGTTCCTCATTGTTTAAGCTTATGTCACTCACACTTGATATATTTTTTGGTAATTTTCTTGCTTACAAGCTGTAGTTGTGACAGATGGTCTTATAGGCTGACTGGCACTAATGTATAAACTATGGAGATAACAAATAGCATGTGTAAATATCTTATTGTGCAGGTGGTATATTTTGCCTGCTGTCTGCATTCTGTGCTCTGATGATGTATTACTTTGACAAACGTGCTCAGCGAATCCTGCATAAAGATGAAGCAGCCGTTGGTAATCTACATTTTCTGTTATTACTCTGTTACTGTATGTTATTACAGTGTTTGTTATTGCTGTTATACTGCTTGCTTAGGTTAATTTTCTGATATTATGTGTAGATGTGCTACTGTTAAGCCATAATTGTTTAGTCACTGGGTGCTCTGCATTTGTAGCATAGGGGCACCATAGTATTCATTTATTTTAGAAATATGCAATAATAAAAAATAAAATAAAAACTAGGGAAGAACATATTATATAAAAACTTATTAAATTATAGTGTAACATTAAAATGTTTATTAAGTTATCTCGCCAATTTTTAGTAGCATATTGTTCATTATTTTTCTGGCTGTTGAGAATTCCGTGTTCTATTTTTTCCGTCCTAAAACTAAGGAAGGAGTTTGCGACTTACGTAACTGGTTGTTAGGTTGAACATGTTGCTACTGCAGGTGAGGTGATAAAGCTATTGGACATAAAAGACTTTGGTGTTAAGTTTTGGCTGCTCTGTGTCATCTGTGTCACATATTATGTGACTGTTTTTCCATTTATATCACTAGCGCTGTAAGTTTAACATACTCCTCTCTTGCATTTGTGAGCAACATCAGTAACTAATATGTACTTGCAGCTATAAATTTTTGAATATGTCATAAATGTTAATTTTTTGCCAGTAGTATTGTTACTATAATCAGCTTTTTGTTACAACATGTCTTCACAGATGTCACATATGTCGGCTGTTTTTTTTACAGATTTTTTCTGCTTCTTTGTCTACTCCTCATGGTCATTAGTTTTTTTACCTGTAAACTAAGTTGTCTGTTCATCAGCTTGCTGCCGACTGTATCATACTGTTCCATATTGCACTGCAATTGCATGCCATACTTTATGTTCTTAAATAGTTAGACTTAAAACTATTCAGTCTTAAAACTACTTCATTTGCGTACAGCTTTTGTGCTAAATGTTGCTTGCAGCGTGTTTTTTGAGAACAAGTATGAATTGGATGCATTTACAGCAAACACAGTCAACAGGTAAGAATCAACATTTCCATTTTGTCCGCCAACATTGAACAGTTCTTTGTATAAAAGTTGTTCATCATGTTGCTCACAGCTTGCTGTTTTTTACGTAGTGACACAGTGCTGAGTATTTCTGATTCAATGAAATAATGTGTAATATTGTTGAAATTTATTCATAGACTGGAATATTAATTGGAATATTAATTGCTTTGCTTATAATGCTTAACTTGTATCAGGCAGGTTTAAAAATTTTTTACTCGTGCACCAGATCAACATAAGTATTCATCCTCGAAGTTAATGAGACCAAGAATATAGAAATTTCAACATGCTTTGTAGTACGATTATGTTTTTTGCCATTGTTAGTAAAATTTTCTGGCAGATGGATTACACGAGGATTAACAGCCAGTGGTGTCATGGCTGAAAAAAAGTAGGCAGGGCAGGAAGTTGCAATAAATTGTTGGACAGACACTCCAGATTTCTGACAGAATTTTGACCTACAGCTGCGATTTCAACAGAGGAAATTATATGTTCTCAAGATTTAAATTTTGCCTCTATATTTTTTTTAAATGTGGGTTATCAGTCCCAGATTTTATATTTTTGGATGGAAATTTTTCAAGAGTTTTCAAACACTCAAAATTTATGGTGGGGTCTGCCCAGCCATGACACTACTGTTAACAGCCATGTTTGTTGTGTGGTATGTGTTTTTCAGTCTGGTGTACTTTATATCAGCAGTAGCATCGCCCGTCTGTGGCTTTGCCATTGATCGGGTGGGTCGGAACGTTTTCTGGTTGATGATTGGTGTACTAGTTACACTCGTCTGTCATGGCGTTATGGCATTTACATTCCTGACACCATTCATTCCAATGGTAAACGACTGTTAACTGTGTTTGCATATCGGGTGATTGTTGTGTGTAATGCACGAATATTTGTGCACCAAATTTTTTCATTTATTTGTTTTTTTTCATAAGTTTGATTTATGTCAAGTAAATACAGCACAAAAAAGCAGACTTTTGCACAGTTCTGTTCTAAACAAATGAGCAAAGTTTAGTATGAAAATATCTGTGAGTTTGGAGATTCACAATTTTCATGTTGGAGTATGTTGACCATCAGAATATTGCTCATTGATGTGGTCAATGTGGAATGCATCAGCTGTTTATAGAGTAGATTAGCCTACTACAAGGCATTGTGTGGTATGTCATGCTTGCTTTGTTTGCTTTTTGTTGTCTTTTTTTCTGGTGCAGCAAAAAAAGTAGTTTCCTAAAGTTTTCTGTTTTCTCAGCAACCATTTGGAATTTTAATTTGAAATTTTACAGTTTTATTTAATAAAACCTTCTACATCTAACTGCCAAGTAAAATGTGATTCTATTAAAAAGGACGAAGGTATGGACTTTTTAACATGACTGCCCACCGATTTTTCAGCATTAAAAAAGTGTATAGCTATAGCGCATATTAGCTACAGTACTTGTGTCTGACTGTCCATCCATCTGTCTGTCTGTCACAACCCGGTACCGTTTGGAAACCAAGTGAGACAGAGACTTCGAGTTTTCACCATATGATAGAAGATAGGCACAGAGATGCTGCTTATCATAACAAGCACTGGCCACAAGCTTTTTAGGAATGTCAACATTGATGACCTTGATTGTCCTTGAATGACCTGAAACCCCCGAAAATAGGGGTTACAGTGAATTTTTCTTGATTTCGGGCTGCGACACACATTTCAAGAGTGAATTGCGCCGAAATGGCTGGAGATAGACCAAGACAACCTGCATATGAAATTTTCAGCATTGAATGTGGATTTCAGCAGTCCATGTTCAGGAGGTCTGCGCATGCAGGTGTCAAAGAGGGGTACCCCTTTAAAAATGGTTATTTATTTGCTGTTGGATTGTCTAGCATGAAAATGATTGCAGATAAGCATAGACATGCTGCTTATCATAACAAGCGCTGGTGACGAGTTTCTTAAAAATGTCAACATTGATGACTTTGAATGACCTTAAACCCTAAAAATAATAGTTTTAGTGATTTTTCGGTGATTTTTGGCTGCAAAAGAGTTAATTGCGACGAAATGGGTGAAGATAGACCAAGATTACCTGTGAACAGGAACTGCCATAGGCTCTCGCGTGTATTATGAGTATTAGCTCAGATCTTGTTTGGATTAGTGTGAATGCTATTTCTTGTTAAATTGTCTGCCATTTGTATTTGTTTCCTTTCCCTTGACTTTTTCACCAGCATCCTAACCTCTAATATACAGCATGCAGCATTCCAGTATGCCTTAGCACATGGCCTAATTATTTTTGTTTACGTTTCTATATTGTGGCGATATCTTCCTATCTTCTGATATATGCTCTGCACTGTGACATTGAAAATATACAAATACACTCACTCAAAGATTTATTAGTCCACATATCCTAACGTGTCTTTGGAGTAGGCTGCAGCTTTGTGTTTGCTGTGTGGCAGTGCCAAGTTGCATCTGATGTACAATGTGTAGGTGGTAATGGGCGTGTCATACTCTGTGCTGGCGAGTGCACTGTGGCCATTAGTCTCGCATGTTATTCCACAACATCAGATCGGTACTGCTTACGGCATGTATGTATTTTTTACCTTATATCCATTGATTGCTGATTCATTGTAGTCAATGCACACTGATCTTTGTATCATTTTCGAAATTTGTTTGTAGTTAGGTTACTTGGATTATGACATGTTCTCTTTCTTTGATTTTTGATGTTATTTCAATCATTGCATAAATGTTGAATTCATAAGACAATATCTGGCTGTCAGCTAGTATTGGAGGGCTATTGGCTACATTACACAAAGTAACTTTCCACATGTTAAGGTGGATGATTCAAATGGTTGATTTTTCTGTCATGAATGTTGGTAAATTATTGTTATTCTGTTGCTGCAACAAGTGCATTTTCGACATAGGATAGATGAGGTACTTCTCATCTGTCTTCGTTTGTAGCTGACAGTCATTTGTTCTGATCAGTGGCCACGCATGATACTCAAATTGATTTTTTATCAGAAATGGGTCATTTTGTCTGAATTTGCCATATTCTGATGTTTAGTTTTTAATTTTTTTTTGTATTTTTTTATTTGTGTATTAAGTCACATTTTTCTCTTTTTTGTGTACTTTGTGTATAGTTTTATGATAAATATTGACTACAGTTGGGTCTGTCTGTGTTGCCAAATTGATGTTAAGTCTTTGGACAGGTAAACAGTCTTGGTATATAACCAACTACTGCTGTCAGCTTAGCCTTCCTTCCCTCCAGGGTAGGTAAATTGAGTACTGGTCTGCTTGGCTGGAATTATGTTCACCTCTGTTGGGTGGCAGGTAACACTGTGATTCCATATGGCAGGAGACGCTCCATAGCTCTGAGACTGGTTAACTGTGGAGAGCTGTAGGCCAGACACCCTTTAACCTTCAGTCTTTAATACACTCACATACTGTAGTCTATCGAAAACACAGCTCTGACATTATGGAAGTTCAATAAATATTGCATTTTTATAAACGTCTTTAAAATAATGTTATCTGGTGTGGTGCAGAATGCAGTCAGTTCAGAATCTCGGTCTTGCTGTTGTTGCTATCATCAACGGTATTATTGTCGATGAGAAAGGCTACTTCATCCTGATCATATCTCTGCTGGTTTGGCTCTGTGGTCGGTGTTGTATCTAATCTAGTTCTCACTGCCTTAAAATTCACTAATCACTGCCTGTCTGTAGCAGCCTGCAGCCTCAGTTCTTGATTGAAAGTAACTCTAAGTACACACTGAATTGTGCGATGTTATATATCTGTAGTTTAGTAGTTATATGCAGTACTTAAAGGGAAACTATTATGAAAATTTGAATTTTTGGAATAAATGACATACGTACAATATAAACGAGATAAAATTTATGGCAAGCCATTTTTGAGCAAATTTTGACTGATTGTCGCAAAAAGTGAACTTTAATCATTTTCACAGTTTGACACAAAACATACTGCTTGACACACTAGCGCAGTTGCTTGGTACCATACCAGTGACGTCATCATCACTTGTACCAAGAGCAGCTGATAATAACATGGGGCAAATAGGAGTTTAGTCAATGTCGATGAGATTTTGATCGAATACTATGCCGGAGTGCTTTGGAACAGAATTTTCCAATCACTAGGGCACTCTGGGAATCACGTTACACCGTATGTCAAAATATTAAAAGCTGCGGGCCGTCTGCAGAGTTGCATAATGCCCGCCGAAGAAGCACTGATAAATCGGCTGATTCTAACATTGTACGTCCATTTCATGCCGCGACAGTCAGCCATCTGGTAGATGAGTCACTTCTTGATCATCAACGTTCGAATTGCTATGGCTTGTCAAACACATTGTCACAATTTCAAACCAAAAACCTGCACGTTAAGTTCCATTTGCGCTCTCCGGCTTCGCAATTTAGCTTAGTAACAGAGACGTGTGGAACTTTGAATTATGAGTTCGTGTTCGTCCACAGATTTTGATTTGAATTCCGCATCTGCAGTAATATGTAAACTCTGATCCACAGTCCGTTTGCATCTGCAATGCTTACTACCGTGAAAATTAGCAGTTTATCTTAGGCCAATAATCTCTATAAATCTAGTTATCTATATGCGCTGAAATGTTACAATATTAATTGAAATATAATTCATAATTGAAACGTCACTTATCTAATGGCTAAAATAAAAAAAAATTTATCCAAAGCTTTAAAAATGCTTAGTGTTAGAAAGTTAGGTACCTTATTTTCGGGGTGAGTTATTCACTCAGCACTGAGGCCACTATGATGGGCCCAATGTGCATCCCCAATGTTCCAGGTGGCTAGAACAATCTCTTGGAAGCCTTAGTAAGAGAGAAGACCAGTGTAGTTTGCTTAGGTCACTGTAATCTATTACGTGAGAACCTAGAATGTGATGTCGTTAGATCATGGTTGCACTACATCTACCAAGAAAATGCAGAGAAGTTTCATCCTCCTCTCAACACAGAGAACATAGTGCATCACAGTGTAGCACGGTAGTGCGTAACACTGTTGTAAGGGCGACTATCAAAGTCAATGGGAAACCCCAGATTTTGGGCACCCATAGCCCCCAAACCCCTGAATCAATCGACTTAAAATTTGACTTGGATGATTATGTTGGCGGTCTAACCCTACGTGCCAAAAATGGTACATATCGGCCCAGTGGGGTCGGCGGGGCAAAGGGGTGAAATATAATGTTCAGTTGGGTTATTTTTTCTTTTCTCTTTTTTACTTTTCTTGCCAAGCTCTGGAGAACACATTTTTGGGAGTATCACCGCATTCTTTCCACTGGATGACGTGTTTTGGTGGGGATTGATTTCCTAGGGGGTCTCAACATTCATCTTTCATATTTTCCCCCTTAAATCCCCCAAAAACCGCAAATTTTAGGCCCATTTTCTGACTTGGAAAAATTACAACTGAAAATGCTTAACAATGGAGATGCTCATCTACAAACTAACCTTAATCGTCATCGCAGCCTCACCAAAGTGGCATAGTAAATAGGCAGTGTGGCCACGGGAATTCCAAATATACGGTTATTTTGGACCCCCTGCCTGCAGGTCACGTGACACGGCGCATGCGCAGTGAACTTTTGGCCTTTAACCATGGCAAATGCAAGTTTGAGGCTTTATATCTCCCTAACGATGCAAGATAGACGCATGGTTACAATGGAACACCAATAGTTAACCGCATATGCCGAGTCGAATGGTCACGTGACCGATGACGTCACGTGACCCCAAAAGCTCAAACTCGTGACCCCATTATCTTTGAGGCCACATATCTCCGTAATGGTGCAAGATAGACGCATGGTTAGAATGGAACACCAATAGGAAACCGCATATGCCGAGTCGAATGGTGGGGCACTACATATCAAAGTCAGCAACTTTTTGTCAAAGAAAAATCTGCAATCCCTCCACGGACCAGAAATATTCTGCAGATCCCCATCCACACATGGACTCGCCCGCATTGCGCGCATCGCTGCTTGCTAACGATGTCAAGTGTGTCGACTCTTTTTTCACTTCAGATCCGGTAATTTTGCTCATGAGTAAAAGCAATTTTCTTTATATATATATACGCATGATATGCGTGCACTTTTTGCTACAAATGAAAATAGATACCCTATTATTTTAGTTTTTGCATTCATTTAAAATACAATTTTTCATGATAGTTTCCCTTCAAAGTAGCTCAAGTTGTCCAGTAGCACTTACTTTAATAACTTTTGGCAAACTAGAACTGTTCAGATACTTGTTTGGCCCTAGACATTCCTAGGAATGTTTATTTTATTTTAACGTGACCTTGTAGTAAACTTTTCATCGCAAATGCAAAGTTTTGTGTTATTATTTTTAAATGTATACCTCTAGCAGTAAAGATCCCATAGGCTGAAAGCAGAAATAATTTTGTTTGTTTATTTCAGCTGCTTTGATCGCAACTGTGGCTTTGTACTTCGTTGATGTTGCCACAGGTATGTGACAACAAATACAGCATTATGTCGTTGCATCATCAGATCATATTTTCTGCTCTCTTACTGTTTTGCTTTTATACACTGTTTGTTTAGCTTCAGAAAGGGCAGGATGTGGCTTTCAAGTCTATCTCAAATGGCAGTTGTGGTAAAATCTAAAATACAGCTGTTAAGATATGGTGTCCACGTGTTGCGAATTTCTTATGCTGCATTACATATTAAATTTTATTAAAGTTGAGTCAAATTGGTTCTATTTATTTCCTGCTTTCATTAATCTGTCGATGCACATTACACATTCTGATTGTAACCCAGTTCTTGTTGTTTCGTGTGTGTATCAAGAAATTAGAAATATCTATGACAGTTTTCAGAAATTCACAGTAAATAGCTTTTGCAGGTGGTTCTTTGAATCGGTCAGCAAGTCAACGCAAACTGCGTCCTCATCAGCAAGTAGTAAATGTTGACTCTGGGTATGTTCTTTATTACAATAAAGAAAATAACAATCATATGATTAATTGTCAAAACAATTTTGTTGATTAAAAAGTTTTAATCATTAAATTTTTGATTCGTTAAGTCACTAAAAAAGTACTGTGATTGTGAAGTAGCACCATCTGTTATTTGTGAATGACTTATCCTGTTGTATATAATGTCAACAAAAATGTTGTGAAGAACATGAACATTTTAATCTGCCTACAAGCAGTGACGTAGCCAGGATCTAGTTGTAATGGGGGCACTTAAGGGGTGCAGTATGAGGAGGGGGTTTCCCCTCCTCATGGGGACAGGGTTTTTTGAGTGAAAATGGCATGTTTTGGTGCATTTTGGCACTATTTTGAGTAACTCAGTAGGCTCCTAGGGGGCGCCTGCCCCCAGTGCCCCCCCTCCCTATGGCTACGCCAGTGCCTACAAGACTGGATGAAAACACTTCATGATTGTGTTTTACTGCATTTGTGACATTACACTGTTGGCTAAGTAGCTGACAAGTTATGATTCTAAGTGAAAGCATACATGCTTGTGGACAGCATTCAGTGTATAGAGCAGATCCATCATTTCTGTCTGCTTTCTTTCCCAGTGTGATTTAATTACAGTCGTAACAAGTATAACCTTATGGAACATAGCCTGTAATGTATAGCCATTATTGTTTGTTGTAGCAAAGATGAATAAAAACTCTCAACATGGTAGCAGTTTGGAGACCTTGTTGGATCTAACCTCTGATGACCTTGGAATTACTAGCAGAATTTTTCTCGAACTTTTTAAAAATTATGTAGACAGTGAAGCAGTTGCTCTTGTAGCTGTTACACTGCAGGCTCTTCAGAATATTGTGACGCGTAATTAAATGCTCATCATCCGTAATAATATTCCACGATGTAATGTTTGTTGAATTTTACAGTTGTGGTCAATCAAATAGACTGAGACTCAAAGGAATTTGTTACTGAAGTGTAAGTAAGTAATTAAGATTATTTAGAAGGCACAATTTAACAATAGCCACAATGTGCCACGCTCTCAACGCCCAAACAAAAATGTCTTTAACTGCCGTGCAGCAAAAACATATTCTGTTGGTTTATTTTTGTTGCATTACGCCTACTTTCTGCACCAACTTACTGATAGTTCCTTATACTTCAGTTAGATTAATTACTTAATTTTCAAAACCTTATCTGAACAATGACAAAAATGCAATACGGCAAAGATACAACATTTTTATATGAATGCAATGTGTTCAATATTCTGAAGGGCTTGATTGTTGTGTGAACTATATGCAGCAAATATTTTGTATCTTTGTTTGATGCAGCGTTATTTGATCAGCTGTGGGCAGCTACGTGTACAGTGTTTTTACGCATGAAAGCAGCTACTGCTTTCAGCGCGTCTTAGCCATCGCAATTCTGTCCGTCTGTCTGTCACACGGGTGGATCAGGCAAAAACGGTTCAAGCTAGGATCACCACATCTTCAGGGTCTGCTGCCTGGAAGACTCTAGTTTTAGGAACCGTAAAGCTTTTTCATAAATTTGAAGCGGGTCACCCCAAACGAGGGCGCTAAATGAGAGGGGGGTGGGCAAACTTTGTGATTTTTGGCCAATAAGTCGCTGTATCTCAGTAACGGCATGAGATAGGGCCTAGGTTACTATTAATCACTAATAGGAAGTCGTATACTGGCTCTCGATTAGCGCCCAATTCAATGACCTTGAATGACCATGAACGCCAAAATAGGGGGTTTATGGATTTTTTGGCAATTTCAGGCTACGAGACACATTGCAAGAGCGAATTGCACCGAAATCAGTTGAGATAGACATGGACAAGTTGCATATGAAATTTTCAGCATTGAACGTAGATTTCAACGGTCCAAGTCTCGATTTTCTAGGTTCAAGGAAACCTGCGCACGAGAGCATCAAAGAGCGGTACCCCCGTAAAAGTCGCAACAAAATGGCTCGAGATAGACTGACAGTTTGCAAACAGGAACTGCTATAGGCTTCCGTGCATCCTGTGAGCATTAGCTCAAATTTCTTGTTTCTTTACCTTCACCAGATGCTGTTTTCTTATTTGCAAGAGTTCCTGCAAATATACTATACTGTAGTTGACTGCTGCTTAAAGTATAGGGGCCTACTTTCGTAGCTAGTGTTTGCTGGATTAAATTGATAGTGGTGACTGTTGACTTTTAAGCACATTATTTTATTACTATATGAACTAAATAATATCAATATTTTTATCATAAAGCTATACTATTATTATGCATTTTATCATGAATCACACTTCATTGACATTATTATTACTATTTGAAAGGACAGTAACTGCATGGCGTGCACGCTGCATTCGTCCTCATTTTGTGAACAATATGTGAACAATCATGTTTTATAATATCTTGTGTTAGTGCCCCACTGACTGTATGTTTAACTATGCTATGCATTCCAGCTTTTGTAGCAAACAGTAAGCAGGGATACTGGTTACCAAGAAATATATGTATATGTGCCTAGTATCTGAAAATGCCCTAGGCCTGTAGTGGTAATTTCTCTCGAAATGCGCGTCTCACCGTTACATGCAGGAAAAAATGGCCTGCACATTTTTTGCAAAATATGTGACAGTGCACGTTTGCATATAACCAGTATTCCTCTAGAACTTCATTAATGTGTTATATATATTATACATGCATTAGTGCATATTAGAAAGCTTGAATGAATGCAGTGTGCTAATAATTTAATAAAGATTCTTTTACAGTATGTAAACATTATTGCTGAAGTTAATGTTTCTTATTGTTTTAATATAGTACTTGGAGAAATAGCCTTTGGACATAACTGTCACACACCCTAACGCAGAATTGTATTTACAAATTCACAACTCTGAATAGTGTGGCAGTTATAGACCACAATCTACCATATGACCCTGCTGCACCCCTGGGGGGAAGTCTGCCTATACTTTTCTGGTGGGGTATACTTCAAAATGCTGCTTGTCTGCCACGGATCTGTTGTGGCTTAAGGGAGATATACAGGGTGGTTAAATAACACTGGAAAAATGTCCAAAATGTGCTATAAATCAGCTTGTATATGAGATAGGTCTTAGATTCTTGCAGCAAACAGGGGGTTTTCAGGGTTGGAGAATTAAATGATAACATATAAATTTTACACTGACCGACCCTGGTTGCCATGGTAACAGAATTTTGAAAATTTTGACAAAATTGCCATATCTCGGCTTGTATATGAGATAGGTGCCAGATTCTTGCACAAAATAGGGTGTTTTCAAGGTCAGGCAATTGAATGATGTCACTCAAATTTTACACTAATATACCCTGGTTGCCATGGTAACAAAATTTGGGGAATTTTGGCAAAAAATTGCCATACCTCAGCTTGTATAAAAGATATGTTGCAGATTTTTTGCATCATACAGGATGTTTCCAAGGCCTGGCAATTGAATAATGTCAGCCAGATTGAACCACGTCTGACCCTTGCTGCCAATGTAACAAAATTTAGATAATTAGGATGTAAAATTGGCTATTACATTGGATACAAGATATGTGTCAGATTCCTGGACCAAACAAGGGTTTTCAGAGACCCTGGTGATGTAAAATTGAAGAATATGCTGACAACCTTGTTGCTATGGTATTTTTATTTCACTCACTGTTTTTTTTAGTTTACAGGGCGTCAGCATATGCATATGCAGATGGCCTGACTCAGCTATGGCAGAGGCATCCGTCTGTCGACTCTGTCCATCTGTTCATCCATTTGACGCACCAAGACTCTGGATCTCACAATCAATTTTTACTGTCTGTTCCATGAAAGACACAAGCTATATGGTTTTAAAGATTTCCAGAAATTCAAAAAGGGTCATCCTGATAGAGGGTGCTAAATAAGAGGAAAGGAGAAAAAGTAGTGATTTATAACAAATAAATCACCATATATCAGAAATGGTGCGGGACAGAGCGAATGTTACTGCTCATTACTAACTGCTGATTGCGCTCTTTCATTATTGGCCTAAAAATCAACGACCTTGGGTGACCTTGAATAGCTGGATACTGCATTCTGCTGCATCAATAATGCATCCAAGGCCAGCAATCTCTGAGGCCAAGGCCAAATTCAGTGGTCTTCGTGAGGCCAAGGCAAAGCAAGTAAATTTGAGGTTTCAAGGCCAAGACCATTAAGTATGTACGTAATTATTCATCTACGAAATTATTTACGTACTTACGGTAGTAGCATAAAAAGCCAACTTAATCGCATTTGAACTGCAATAAATCATTAAAATGCTCAGACAAACATAGTTTCAATGCACAGACCACATTTATTACAAGTGACTGGCGGCAAAGGCAAAGGCCAGACCCCCTGGAGGCCAAGGTCAAGGACACATTTTTTGAATCTGAGCTGTTCTTGAGGTTGAAGACAGTCCTTTGAGGTCTAAGACAGTACTTGGGGTCGGGGAACCCATCCCTAGACCACATTCGGGAAGCTTACAGTGCTACCCAGACCCTATATCTTTGCAGCCCAAGAAGAGAGCCAAACTTATATGATCAGTGTGGAGAATACATCAACATCCCACCAGACAGACACACATGGACAGACATCATAGCTGGCATTGCTCACCCGCATTCCCGCAAACAATGTTTTCTTTGGAGTTTCTTTATATTTGCAGCTATTCTGTGTGAAGCTTTACAGAAATAATTGTCTCTGCAATATACAGTATATTTTTCATTTACAACTACGGAAAATATCATAAAATTATTGCAAATTCAATATTATTTTGCATTTATTTTGATAAATATGTGTAAGACATGACAATCACTAGTTAATTAGGGTTTTTGTCTGTTAATTCTCCCACTGCCAATTCACCCACACGAGAATTAACCACTAGGTTTAGGGTTAGGGTTAAGGATAGGGTTAGGGTCAGGTTTAGGGTTATGGTTAGCATTAATGATTATAATTCGGGTGCAGGTAAATTAGTGGGCAAGTAAATTAATAAGCATTCATACTTTCACTGTGGCATATTTAAGGGAATTAGTGCCATGTAGTGATGGTTCAACCCCCGCAATTACCAGCTGCATTTACTGGTATGAGTTTTCAGTGCTAAAACGTTTACTTACTGTCATCTAAATACAGTGGGCTGTATCTGTGGCTGTATCCATGGTAGCCAGTGTCGTCATGTGACCCTAAAATATTAATTTTATCGTTCAAAATTTTCCGCTTGCCCCGGATATGGCTTGGCAGACAAGCAGATTATGTTTTGTTGCAGTTTAATCTGCAATATTTTGGTAGTCACCAATGCCCGGCCTATGGTGGAGCATTCACTGAACAACTGAAAATGTTTAAAACAACTGGTTCAGCAACAATGCACATAAATGACACTAGAGATGGTCTTTTTTTCAGTAAAATGGAAAACGCATAACCAGAACACAGACTGCAAACGAATGTGTGAAGGTATGACTATATTCGCTGACATCATCACTAAAACTCAGCAGCCTGAAACGAACTGCCAAGCGTGCAGTGACCCATCACTAGCAGCTGATAGTACAGAGTTCAGCACACCACCCGGCTGCCAGCAAGTTGTCCATACAGTTGGCTCTACCATTCCGGCTACTGGTCTGTGACCGCTGTGCACAAACACTGGCTTCACCTCTGCATCATTAGCTGATGACAGTGAATAGACGTTTATGAAACTGCCTCTGCCTAGTAACAGACAAAGCATACATACACGACTGATGCTGAGTAATCAGTCAGTAGAAGACAACATATTAAAACAATTCAAACTTACATAAGTGGCACAATACTGACCACTGGAATATACAAAAACTGATTACAATATATGTGCCCCCCCCCAGGAAAAATATATGCCAATGCTGAATTAGCCAATTATGAAACAATGCAATAAAACTTCTACTTAAAACCCATAAAATAGCAAAAATGGCCAATGTGCTACACAAAAACTGACTGCTATTGACTACTATATAACACTGTGCCATTAGGCTACAAGATAACACAGACAATGAGTGTGGTCAAGTTTCGCTAAGACTTCAGTCTAAGACTAAAGTCTTAGGCCAAAGTCTTGACTTTGGTCTTGACTTTGGGCTTATCTACGAGCTGGGCTAAAGCCTTAGCAAAACTTGACCTCACTCAATGAGTTATCATACACAGACACCCAGAAGCAAGTAAACAACTTCAGATATTTGCCTGCAATCTTCGTATTTGGGGTTTCAATTATTAGCAGCAACCTTTACCGCAAGACAAGACAAAGCAAGTATACTATAACAAATAAAACTCAAAACATGTTTACTTGCAGTAAAAAATCTAACTTACCAGAGACAGTGAACATCTTTTCACAGTAAGAAGCCTGTACCACACACAGTAAAAAGTATGAGACAATTTTAATTCAGCTTTTTATGTTCTGAATTTCATCTGTTCAATTTTAATGCATTTTAGTTAATCTTATAACGTGCTACTACATTTTTGTGCACACCATGAATAATTTTGTAATGCAATGCGACCCTAAAACTAGTCTTACACAGTTGCACTAAAGAAATCAGCCTTATTAATGTAAACAATGGATACTGTACTCTATTCCGACAGATGCTATTCCAACAGTCGAACAGCCGAACCACTGACAACCTCGGCCGTAGCTTCACGGATCACCAGTCAACCAACTAGCTCCTCAGGTTTACTAAGTAGACCGTCACAGGCAGCCGTTGGCAATTTTTGTAGTTACATGCACCGCCATCGAACTTATTACCTATATTGTAAACTAATTTATGGCGTGCATTATTGTCACATAAATCTTTGAAAAATGCTAACCCTAACCTGATCCCTAACCCTAATCTTAACCGTAACTGTAAGCGAAAACTGTAATTTTAATAT
>Ga0209671_1000769_pt1 | contig 23471 bp, 10 predicted proteins | sample WorMetHERISLAND2_2_FD_187401 | JGI IMG/M metagenome (GOLD analysis project Ga0209671, IMG submission 187401) | Marine gutless worms symbiont microbial communities from Max Planck institute for Marine Microbiology, Germany - Olavius geniculatus... | ecosystem: Host-associated > Annelida >... | reverse complement strand
CCAAAAGGCAGCAGCACACAATAAAATACACTAAAAACACTAAAAAAAAACTCAAACTACGAGTAAACTACGAGTATGCTTAAAGGCACACTCAAAAGAATGTCACATCAACACAGACTCCAATGACATTGCAAATGCACTCCATACAACCGGTTTAACTGCCACATTATATGAGATAACATCATATTTAGAGCCAATAGGGCCTATACGAAGTTCCCTCCCTAAAAGTGCCTTATTTAAATACACGATTGGCGCAATTTAAAAACGGGCGAAGTAAATCACCAATATATAAAAAACAAAAAAGCCCGGATGTCGCTAAGAAAAACGCGCTAGTACATAAAGTTCCTGTTGCAGTACTCACCTTCACGGTCATCTAACGTCCATGATTTTCATTTTATCTAAAAGAGCTTATGTAATTTCTTATTAATAATCAATAGCAACCTAGGCCCTATCTCGCACCGTTTAGCCACAATACATCTGTGACAGAAGGCAGACAACTGCAGACAGTCGTCAACCGTGCCATAGACACCTACAGCATAGCTGTAGCGCGTCAAAAATTGTTTGACTTGAATCTACGTCTCCGTTAAGGAGTTTATGGTTTTTTCCTAGCTGTAGGCCTATACCGTCGATATTCGTTAGACATTAGCAACAATAATTCCCACTGTAGTGCATGGAAAGTGCAGACGTGGCCTTCACAGTCAATAATCCCTAATGTGGCGCCATTTACCTGATGCCTAACCGTATGGCATGATATTGATATACGGTCCGAGACGACGAGCTAGTAACGGATACGAATGGCTAGACGCGCTAGTCCCGGAGAGGTTTCAGTGTCTGGTAGTGAATCAAATGCGATGTACTCGCAATGGTACTGCTACTAAAGAGCAGATGCCCCGTTACAGGATCGCCCTCCCCTAAAAAAGTCTCCCCGGCCGACAATTTAGCGATAAAAATCCGCCCCGCCCGGCGGCCGCCGTGGCGAGGCGAATTTTTACCCGTAAATTATCGGCCGGGGGAAACTTTTTTGGGCGGCGATCATATAATGGAGATTTTTTATGCGGCCGACGATATTTTAATAAGGGGGAAACATATCAATTCTACGATTATCTCTTCCCGGGCGGATTTTCATCGGGGAGACATTTTAATGCCACACCGATCGGTGTCTGCGGTCGTTACAGCTAGGCTGGTCCGTCGTCCATCGCTGCCAATTACGCACACCGGAGATGCTACGCCGCTCTCTCACTGCTTAGTTGTAGTTGATGAGTTAGTTAGCTGTTCCTGGCACGCAGGCCGACGACACCTGTTTAATGTGGATTTGTGCTCGGAGACCGAACAGTACCGAAGTGGACGGCGAGTAAACAAATGGCGGAGAGCGTGCGTGGTATAGCGCTAGTGGTTGCCTGTCACAGAATCCACCAGCTCGTCGACGTCGTCGTCGCTGGATCAAGGAATAAAGATCAGTCGATCTGTCAGCAGCTGCAGCCCGCAGACAGACGCACAGAGTGCAGTGCGGTGCCTAATGGCGCCTCGGCAAAACACACACGCCGAGTCTAACTGAGTGTTGGCACGACACAATGTTTTACATCGGTAAGCAACTCCTGTTTTCACCGAAGGCAAAAAAGTTACTTGTAGTGCCACAAAGGTCACGAAAGCCTTCTATTTCAACCGTCTCGCAGAATAGAAGCTGGAGATTTCAAGCGATCGTAACATTTTTTTATTCACGTTTCACTTTTATCAAAGTACGCAACAAACATACAATTCCTGAAACAGACAGTCTCACTATAAATCGCTATTTAGGCTTTAGCGTTCGCAGTGAAAAAGCAAAGCGCCGAGCCTGTTTGCGATCTGTAAGCCTGCACTGAGAGCTCAATAACTCGGCAAATGGTGTAGTAGGTAACCAATGCATTGGGGGACAGTAAACGCTCAAAGCGCAGCTTAAATGACTAATACTAAAAGTCTGCATGCAGCTAGAAATATCACGACAAATATTTTGTTAGTTGTGCACAACCTAGGCGATGACGACATTGGCAAAGATGTCGTCGACTGAAGTAAGCCAACGCCATCCACTGGCATATTATTGACATCAGCGTCATCATTAATAATTTATTAAAAATCGTCCTTACAACACTCACACGGTACACTTACATTACCGTGTGAGGTGTGATGTAAATTCATCCATAACACAATCTTTTTATCTTATTATTGTTGACGTTTCGGCACCCACTGCTGCCTAGAATAAAATGTTGTAGAACCTATTATCTATGAATTTACATATTTGATTAAGTTACTGTTTCAACCTATAAGTCTATTCAAAGACATCAGCATTATCAGTTTAGTGACGTCATTACATGCTGCTGCTGCTGCTGCTGCTGCTGCGGCTGAAGCTTACGTCATTAACGGCTGCGAGTTGTAATAGACAATCCAGTCAGTCTGTCTGTCTCAGTCGATCTAATCTCATGACAGTGTTAGCAGCAGCAGCAACGGCAGAAAAAAGAGATGCGGCCGTTCAGGACATTACCACGCTTTCAGAGCATAACTATCAACATCTGATGGACTCTTCCACCGACCCAACACGCCCCGTCTCTGGGTAGGCCACCCACACTATGGAACGCTGGCTTACTGAACTGTTCAGCCCTAACATAGCACGGATTGACATGTTTGGACGTCCTGATCTGACATTAAACGTTCTGTGCCCATCTCGGCAGTAGGTCATCACACTGGCAAGGCGAACTCTGTTCTGAGGTCCGCCCTGGCGTGCCCTGACATCGCCGCCCACCTCACTGTCTGGAGTGGTATAAGCCTGTACTGCGTATTCGCTTACCCACTTCAGCAGTGCGGTATATAGTACATAATTTTGTACATAATTCACACGTGTGCGAACACAGCGGCCTGGAACCTCATTGTAAGGCGACTGAACTGAAAGTACGTTTTTAATAATTAACTAACGCCAGAATAATTTGCCAAAAAATGTGAAATACGACATATAAAATGATATGGACAGAGAGATAATTATTAAAAGTAATTTTTAAAATAATTTAAATTTATTCGGGACAGGCAAAGCTCCAAAAATTTCTATGTAACAAGCATTGAGAGATTCGAGAAAGAGGGAAACAAAAAATATTTGGACAATAATTCTATAATGTATAGCCGACGCTTAAGTTTTGCAAAATTTCAAATTGGTCTAAAAAAATTAATGTGGCACGTTTTATGGGACACGGTGTATGTGGATTTTACAATATTATTGAACCACCGTGTACCAACCACTATAAAAGTCGGTCGCTGGAAAAAAAACAGTCATTCGTAGTATGAAATAGGGACGATGATGATAAAAAAATCGCCGTTCGCTCTTAACGAGCACTCGCGCAAGATACGCCGCTGTATAAACGACGAGTTCGCGTGCGCGCCCGATAACATTAACTGATCTTATAACCATAAACCGCAGGAAATAATAAGATAACCTCGTCAGTATGCTGTGGTTTGCTTTTTGTGACGCACAATACGCTTGGTTCGCGTTGATCTTCGGCACCACTGCGACAGGTGCGTTCTGCAGTACTATGCTGATTTAAACATTGGCGGTCGTGAGTCGTGACACGCGACTTGTGATTTTTTGCTATTTTATGATTCATAAGCCGCGCCGGTGTCCGTGGGTAGCAGAGGCCGATCAAGCGACGAAGATGTGTATAACACTAGCAGCAGCAGTAATGGGTGCATGGGCGGCGCTAGGAATCTGAAGCTGAGGGGGGCAGTTGGGGGCAAAAACTAGGGCACAGGCACAGGTGGCGCAATACATTTTTTCGCCCTTCTTTCAGTTGTTGTGTGCATGGAGAAAATGTAGCGGGGTCCAGAGGCAGAGTCCCTGGTCGGTGAGTCAGGGGGACGAAACATCCCTGAAGCTGAAACATTTTAAGCTTTTGGACGTTCAATGGAATTCAATGGAAACCGCAAAAAAATCACAGATATATTGTGTTGTCTTGCAAAAAATAACGTTTAATAAGTCACATTTTAGCATGTGTATGGATACCTGAGGGCACTTTATCACCATCAATTTTTTCTGGGGGAGCTGGGGGCAAGGGCAAGGGCACAAGGAGGTAACTGCCCCCCCCTGCCCTCTCCCTCTGGCACCGCCCATGGACGGGTGTTGTGTCTCTTTCCCTATCCGTTCACAGTCGTTAGGGGTGCTCGAACGCCACAATTTACTACAATTCTATACTGTTGACGTTTAAGCTGTCTGCCATTTACCATCTTCTACGGCTTCGTATTTTCCCGATCTTTACTTCAGCAAGAGTTTGTTTTCAGAGGCAGATCCAAACTGCGCAACTGCTGTGCACCGATATCACCAATCACCAGCACAATATATAACTTTTTTATCGAACGCGATATGATTGCTTAATTAACATAACGCGTAAAAACATATTTTGTTCACATTTCTGACACTTTGGCTGACATTTTATCCAGTTGTCTATTTTTCAACTGCCTGTAGTAAAATTGCTTGAAGTGTTGGCCCACTATGTGAACACAAGCAAGGAGACGCTTTCTCCATTCATTGACAGCATTATCGATAATGTTCTGCTCCAGACCAATCCAGGCTGTACCTGTCGCTTCTTGACTTTACAAACATTCTTAAACTTCACCTGGTAGACACACTGCTGCATGACAGTTAAACCTTGTAATATACTGGCTGTTTGGGCCCACAGATTAGGATAAATAAAATTTATTGATGGTATTTCATTCATTTTAACACGTATTATGCTTGGTCTGCTTTTTCCAGGTGGAGCAAAAGCAGACGTTGGGTGAAGTGGAAAGTAAAACACTTATTTAATGGTCAGTTGTGTGCGAAATATTCCTGCCCAAAATTATTAAAATTTGCTAATGATTCTTCAAGTTACAATCGATAATGTCGGGAATGTTTTTTTTACGTTTTTTTGTTTATTTTAACACATATTTCGCTTGATCTGCTTTTTTGATCTGTTTTCCCTAGGTAGTGCAGAAGCATACATTAGGTGAGGTGAAAAACTAAACGGTCATTTGATGGCTAGTTGTGTCAAGAATATTCGTACCAAAATTATCAAAATTTGATAATTGGTTTTCAAGTTACATTCAGAAATGTCGTGGATGTTTTTGAGACACAGTGTAAATTGGAATATGAGCGTGTGAACCTTGTATAGATTTGTGATGATAGAAGATTAGCGAGATAAGGTAGTATTTTTTGAGTCGACCGTGCCTTGTCGGTTTTCGCGGTTTCAAGTTGTGACATCTGGTTCCGTTTCTCGATGCAGAAACATTGTTATCTTTATTCGCGAACTTGCAACATTTGAAATGCGCGGTAGCGCTATAATAATACTCAGTATTATTCAACTCCATAATGCCGAGTGCCGACGGCCTTAGTGTGCTGCGTGAAGTTCAATATTGTGAAAATAAAACATAGTTCCTTCCGGAGATCTAAACTCTGCGGCTGTTTATGGTGTGATTGATGTTTTCGTTTCAAATGCATACCATACGCGCCTCTTTGTATTCGACGGCGGCGGGCGGTCACAGGCCTACAGTTTTGCGCGTTTTGCCTCGTTGACCCTGGCTATTAGCCCCGTCCATGGCTTGCGCCGTCCGATCGGCGTCCGTCTTGGAGTTGCTTGATGTCGGCTACAAATCCCGCGCCAATCATGAATCATCGATTGCTGGCTGCACAACGGTCTCGAAGAGCGAAACATCGCCATGACCCTTTTCACGATCCACCAGCACAACACTTCGCCCGACTATATGCTGCTGATTTCTTCTCGTTGCGTATATAAGAAAAATACAACGACCACCATTGCCGATGGTGCGTCTATTGCGATTACCGCTGTGCTGATGCCGATTAGTACGCATTGATGACGTTTATCACTTTCTGGGGAGAATGCATTGTACGGCCTACGTAAAAGTAATACAGCCTGTTTAATTCTGAAATTATATAATCCCACGCCAACTTGGATACAAACAAAAGTCAGGCTAGCTCTTAGTTGCTAGAGTTTTAAGGACAGTAACAAAACTTGGTAGCAATACGTAATATTCGAGTCAAAAACTTTTATTCAAAATATGCTCCGCCGGCTTTAATGCATGCTACTGAAACGACGCTGTCGCTAACTAACGGCTGCTGCACAACGACTTTCAAAACGACGATCACGACCACCGTAGCGATCAACAAAGCCAAGTATGAAATATCTTTGTGAACGAAATTGTCGGGATGATTAATGCCAAAAAACTGTAAAAATGTTTTCACATTTGTTGAAGATTTTTGGCTGGTACAGTGTATGAACATAGTGGGTCTGCACGACAGAAAAGACTAAAGAGCCAACTAACCTCGCTGAATAAACTCATGCGTTGAAACGTTAGCAAATAAACTATAAGAATTCGTCTAAATTCGCAACCTTTATTTATTGATCTGTTGGCGTTTCGGCAACCGCTGCTGTCTTTCTCGAAACAGATTCTATTCTATCGGCGAAACGTCAACAAGAAGTCAGTAAATAACAAAAAGCCCAGCTGTCGCTAGGATAAACGACCGTACAGGTTGTCAGTGATCTTAAAGGTCACCTAAGGTCAATGATTTTCATTTTATTTGAAAAAGCGTATGCGATTTTCTATTAATTAGTGATCAATAGCGACATTGGCCGTTTGTCTCGCACCGTTTAGCCACAATACATTCGTGACAGATAGACGACAACCATGCCATAAGGTCGACCGTTACTTAAGCACGGTTGGCTAAATATTGCAGTTTGACGAATTATGATAGTTTATTTGGCGTTGACGAACCAATCAATTAACCGACCGTTGACGGTGAGGTGAACCCAGCTGCCGTTGTCGCTTGTCTCGCCGTTGCCATTGCGTTCGTCTAGTAGCACGACCGAACATTCGTACCAACCTTCGTCGTACGTTCGCAGGTCGCTGATCTCAATCGATGCCGGTTCGATCAGTCGCACGCGACCCTGATAATAACAACCAGCCGTAGGCAGTCTTATAGGCCGCAGAACTCCCAATAAACAGTCGCTTATTAGTGTCAAAAGGCCCCGTTGCTTTGTCCAAAATTTTACCTCAGACCAGCCCGCAAAACAGTTTCTCGGCACTTTGAATCGCCAATCTGAGTACATTAAATGTGACCCAAATTGATCTCAAACCGTTTGCCAGGCATTTTACATGGTTACTTTACATCACTGTTAATAGCTAACGGCTAAACTTGTTTTACCCTGCTTCACTATTGAAATAACACAGGCCCTATGGATTATTTGTAAGCATGTTTAAAAGTTAATGGCATTTAACAAATTAAAATTAACGGTACTTGACTAAATTTATTTTTGCTGCCAACTGATCGACTACCTGTAGTGCATACCGCATTTTGTGATAGCTAAACTAAAATCAACTTTATTCGATCTACGAATAACTCTCAAAACTTTACAAATTTATTCATGTTTTTATATTCGCGTACCGATAAGGTGGATTGTAATAACGATTTTGCACATGGTCTATGCACGCGCAATAAAGTGCGGATTTTGTTGCCTTTGCTTTCAGACGACAAGGTTGCTTTCAAATCAAGTAAATAACAGTTGCAAAGTTTAAACAGCCGGTGAGGTCATTGTAGCGGAAGAGAACGTTTATCGGCGGGGCTTTTGGATACTTCTGCATGGCATATTCGTTTGATCGAAAGTTGCGAACGTCGACAAACCTGGTACATCTCGTCAACGTGCGGCGGATATCCGTTGAACTGTATGAAGATCGGGACCTCCTTGCGTCGACGTCTCCACGTCATGATGCGCTCGGTGGTGAGAGATGAAGTGTCGATGACGCTGGCTAGGGACACCGGCTGTCGACTGAGGTCACAGTCAAGCACCTGACTACCGCCGATCGTCGACGAGCGGTAGACGGCAGCGTCAGGTGGCCGCCATTCGTCGTCATAGCTCGACGCCGCCGACTCTGAAGCTGTGCACGTGCAAAACATCACTGCAAACATTATGTGTACAATCATTTGAGTCGTGGTAAAAGGATAGCGGGAACAAATGCTTTCTCCATCTTAAATGTTAGCCTGTCGGAACATTTTTTTCTTGTCAGAACATGTTCTGTTCTGAAATACTAAATTTGAGCTAAATATAACCATTTCTGAAAATTTTTTTAAAAATAAATTTTTTGGACGCTATCAGTCAAAACTACAACTTTCCGCCTCCAACTTTTAACCCACGACGCCTATGTATAGTTTCAGAACGCCACTTGGGCCTACTAAAACTTTCTTGGAGCGCTGACAAGAGTTATGTTAATATGTCTTACAAATTAGTTCAATTTTGGAGGTGACGTTTGAAGAGAACCAGACCATCATTTACATTGTTTAGGCCTAGATGATCAAATAAACTGTTCTAGCCAACAGGTCCGGCAAGGAGAAAGCATGCAGCAGTCTCCAAATTTAGTTCTTTCACACGACTTCGCATAAACAGTAACGTCGGCAGATCTGAGACTATCAGGTCGACGCTGGACTGACCGACTCTCTTAAGGCGCAGCTATCGCAACACTAGGTTAATATAATACAGTCCATCTACGCATTCATACTTCTTGAATCTAACGCTGCTGTTGTCACTCAATCGCGCGCGTTAATTTACTTGCGCAGAAGAGGAAACGTCTATCCTCCGCGGATTAGCGACTGAAAAGAAAGCTGCTTGGACGTATTTCACTCTCGACCGCCGTCAGACGCCGTAATGAGGTCAAACAGTAGACTGCAGCCAGTCTGTACACGTAGGATCCCGGAAATTTCGTAAACACATCGCGTTTGCACGCTAAGGCCCAAACTCCGCTTGTTGTAGAATTTTGCACAACATGCTGAATACGACAAGCAGTACGACAAGTCTACAGCAAGTCGAATATGATAGAGCTTGGGCTAAAAAACGGTAGTTTGGCGCATGGTCATAAAATTTTCAGCAACAGATGAAAACATAATCTGGCCAAAAATACGAGCGTTCAGAAGATAGGAAGACGCTATATCGAATCGAACAAAAATCCGGACGCAGTGCAACCTCGTTCAGAGTGTTAGTTTCGACGTATATTAGTCACATTTAGTTGACATATTTTGTCCCAACAGCGGAAAATTCTCGGGGGGAGAGCGAGACGAAAAACGAAAGCCGTTTAAGGACACAATGCCACCAGATGGCAAACAAATGAGTATAAGTATGTACACTGTGTCCGGAAAAAAGAAACCCCCTAGAGAGAGTATTTATTTGCCAAAACACAAATACAATGTTATTATACAATACTACACACTGTAGGCGGGCAGCCAAAAAAGCAATCGCTCATCAAGTGACAAATCTAAACAAATCTAAATAAAATTTAGTACACTTAATTTCCAATAAATTACCAAAGTGATCACCATATTTTGTTGGAATATATTATTTTAGCGAGGTTATTAATTGTTAAATATCGATAACAAAATATTTCCGTCACCAATATAGCGTTACACAAGCAAACCCCTATGTTATTGTACATTTGCGTAACTCCAACAAACAACATTTCATTTTGGCAAAATTTTCCACCAAGAATGCATCATCTATTAGCAATCAAACTGTTGAATTTTATTTAAATCGGCTGACGCAAACGATAGTTACGTACAGCGACTTTTGTGAGATCATTCCAAAACTTTAGTTTCAGGTCTTTGTGCATAAATGACGTCAGACACAAAAACCTGAAACTTAAGTGTTCTGGGGTAACCTCACAAAAGCCACTGTAGCTATAGTTTGCTCTAACAGATTTAACTGAAATTTGGCACTTTGACTGCAAATAAACAATGCATTGGTAATGTAGAATTTTGCTAGAAATAAATGTTGTTTGTTAAAGTTACGCAAATGTACATTAACAGAGGGTTTTACTTGCGTAACGCTATATAGGTAACGAACATATTTTGTTATCGATATTCAACAATTATAACTACTGTGGGAAATAATATTTTTCAACGAAATTTGGTGATCGTTTTAGCAATTTATTGCGACTTAAGTGTACGAAATCTTGCCCAGATTCGTTTAGATTTACATTTCTATTTTATGATGTGTATGGCGTTGCTTTTTTGAGACACAGTGTAGAGAGGAGCGGTTTAGCTGCGGTGCCTACGTCGACGACGACGAAGATGGATGAACTCACGCAAACGTGATCGTGCCGTTCAGCCTCAGTCCAGAAGAACAATGATCACCGTGTATGGGTGCAGTCATGAAACCCCCACGACTAAATCCCTCCCCGAAATACAAAACCACGGAACGCCTTCACTTGTATCAGGTGGCAGATGTGATCCCATATGACAGGTGACGCTCCGTAGCTCTGCGTTGGGTTTCCCATAAAGAGCGATACGCCATCACCTTCAGAAAATAGCAAAATATCAATTGCGTGGTTCTTGGCAATGTTTTATCTGGGCAATCAGAAAGTTAAGATTTAGCACGCGCACGAAAATGTAAGCCTTCGGAGTCAGCACGTTTAGGAACGTTTAGTTATCGTACACTACATCCACGCCTACATCAAATTAGTATACCCAGTAAAGATCGACGACGATACAGTGTGTTTGAGGCGGTTTTATCGTGGGTGGGTTAATACATCGGACATTCGCAGTCTACGCGCACTCGGCGTTACGGCGCGTTACGTCCGCATGTCGCTAATATGTCCAAAGGCGTCTAATTGCTGACCAGGCTGACAGATTGATTCTGTTGTCTGTCCGGAACTAATCGCGCCAATTTATCACGATTAGCTACTTCACACATCCCTCTGGTCGCCGGACAGATCGCGGACAGACCAATTCGCCGGTTGTTAGTCAGTTCGCGTAGCAAACATCTTACGCTCGCAGACAACTCGAGTTGGATGTTCTTGTCTTTTCACACTTCAATCAGTTTATTTTTGACATTATTTAGAATATTGTAAATTTAATACTCGTCTGTATTTTTCCAAGCTGTTAGGCAAGTATTATATAAAAAAAGTCTAAAGCCGTGGCTACACGCACCTATTTCCTCGTCCGAAGTTCTGATGGGCGTCTTTTGGCTGATAGGCAAAAAAACCTCGTTTGAGGAAATCTGACAAAATGCGCATGCACATTCCATCCGATTTTTTTTTAGAAACATTTAAACCTCAGAAGGCTCGGCGACGTCGGACAACACCTAAAACGAGGAAATCGGTGCGTGTAGCCACGGCATGATGCGTACGAAAAACGGTGAATTTTTATAATTTTTTCAAACCTTTGAAACAGCATAATCAAAACGTAACTACGATGCAATACCGCTGGTCTTGTGCTTAACTAATAGAAAAATAACACGATGACGACGATGGTCGTTCAATATTCGTCTTTCGCGTCATTTTCAATCTGACTGAGCTTGTGTTGACTTCAGTTAAAACCGGTTCTATCTGTTTGTTTATCCTTCCCAGAAGACATGCTTGTCTTTGAAGCGCAGTTTAAATCCAGCGATTACGCGGATGAGCCGTCAAATAAGTCATCTCTCAGCACGTAATGCGCCAGCATTAATTTCGACTCCGGAGACGTCGTTCGTTGCCGGTAAGATTAACTTTGCAGTTGAGAAGAAAAAGGCGCCGTCCGCGTCATTTCCTCGTGTTGGCGAACTGCTGCAGCGGTTGTCAGAAACGATATCGGTTTGTACACGCGGCAGCCGCGGGACCGTGGACTGGAAGCGCTCGTCTTAAGTTGCTGCTCCTGCCCATTAGAGTCTCTCTCTCTCATAGCAGACGCCAGCGAATTAGTGGCCACCATACAACATTGGGCAAGGGTCGATCGATCGATCGTGTTGCCCTGCGGCGCATGTCCAGGAAAGAAGACAATTTTTCACGGTCCACCATCTCAGCTGCACGACGAAAGAACAACGAGTTCGGCTGTTGCAGAGTAACGCTGCATCTCCAGTTCTCCATACAAGAAAATAATGTTGTGTACATTTTCTCCACTAAAGAACGTCCAAGTTTAAATTACATGTACACAGGCTTGCACGTTGTGCATTATGAGCTCCACACTTTGTATTTAGCTAGATCTTTTTAATCTTAAATGTCCTTCACAAGCCCCACCGTGGTCAGCCATCTTGTCGTGGTGGTGGGGGAGCTAACTAAGAGCTGACCAAACTCGTGAGAGCAGATTTGCTACACGTTACCAGTGCTTTTGTGCTGGTTTTGGCTTCACAGCTGATTACGGCTTTACAGCCGTCTATTTACGGCTTTACAGCCGTCTATTTACGGCTTCACAGCCGTCTACGGCTTTATAGCCGTTACCTGTAACCTTGTGGTTACATTCGGGGACGCGCATTGGGCCGAACTGATACGGCCTCAACGCTGGGCAGGTGTAAGAGCCTGCCCACCCCGCAGGTAAGGTAAAATAAGATAAGGTCCTTCACAAGCAGTGAAGGTCAGCAGTAATAATGCTATTAATATAGGCCTAAAACAGTAAAACTTCAAATAATTTCCCGTAGTGACCATGTGGTTAGTTAGCATTGTTCTCAAGTTATGATTGCACGGTTAGAACCATGCACTCCAAATCACATAGGGCCTACTACTTGTAAAAAGTCTACTAGATCAACAAAAATCATGTTTGACAAAAACTGAAAACATGCTGATAATTTTTTTGAATTTTATTAAATATTAAACTTGAAAGTAATACTCAATCTGTGTTTACAATAAGCTTATGGTTCTTGTTCTGCTAATGCAGCAGATACGATTGTGCTGTTAGATATCCTGCTGCCATATGCTTACACGACAGAGACATAATATGTACATGCCACTGCCATGGAAAATAGCAAGCGTGATTAACGAAGCTATATTCAAGAGTTTACGTTGAATCGGTCCCTGCAGTACTCGCTAGATGGCGGGACAGAGCGACAGCGGCAGCAACGCCGAATGATGGTTGGTCCCAGACGATCGGCAGTTTGCATGAGTGAACGTCGGATTTTGCAAATGTCGTCCGGACGGCGACCGGATGTCGGGCGTGATGGACGCCGCATCACGCATGCGCGGTGCACAGCGACTACACGACGACCACCAGACAACAGCGCCTGCAGGTCACATGGCGCTCAGATCCATCTACGCTCTAACGACACGTTGTGCTCGATCGCTGTAACTAGCAGCTATATGGAAACTTAAAGACACCTCCGAACTAGCCGTGTTTGTTTACACATATTTGTTTTAAGTGTTCAAGACGGCTTTATCCCATATTAAACCACACACACACACACACACACACACACACACACACTCAGCTGCCTATTGTACTGTTTTCCTAAGTTTCGGATGCAGTCGTGCGTGACAAAGCAAACGACGATCTGATCGTGAATTAAGCATGTTAAACCACTGTCTGGGATGAGATTAGTTCGTACTGCGAACTCATACGGTGCACGGGTCATACCCGTGGCAGTGGATTCGTGTGATCAAGCGCGACTTAATGTAACGCTGCATGCTCGGTGCTCCTGACGTTCTTCCAGTTCAGCCATCAGTGCTCATCAGTTGCTTCACGACCGCGTTACGAGCCGCGACCGGTAGCAGCAGATCTTCATTGCCCCGAAGTGCCATAATTCAACGGGAAAAAAACTAACACTTTCCCTTCCGCTGCGTTTGCGTGGCTTTCCAAATGTTGACGTTTAATTTTTTGTTTTCTACAGTTTTTCGTTCTTAAGTTATGAACATATGATGAAGAAACAGACGGACAGAAGTACAAACAATCACCAGTGCTCAACGCTTTCTTATACGGCTGTGTGCACTGTTTTTAGTTTTGAAAATTGTGGCCTGTTTCGGTCGGGATTTTGTAACGGTTTCGGTACTAGCGATCGGAAAAGCGCTCACGACACGTATCTGCATCGTCGTCATTGGACGTTTAATCACAGGCGAGGCTCCTGCGACTCTCGAGTGCGCAAGACAGAGCGAACGGGCTTTAAAATATTATGACCGTCGATCGTCGCCTGCGTAACTGTCATGCACTACACTTGCGCCCGACAACGTGACGGGAATGTTTGCAGTCAGCATTAGCATAGATCTCGGATAGACGCTATACGACCGATCGTAAAGACAAACAACGGAACGTCTTGTATCTGGCCTGTTTCGGCGAATCGTCCTGCCCTAGCCGCTGGTGCTGCTTGTTAAGTACAAGTAATCGGAACGTTTGCAGACGGCATCAAAATCACAAAGTGTCACAGAGGGGATGGATAGTAGTCGTCAATGACAATGTCTGAAACGATACGTCTTTTAAATTTCTGCCGAACCTTCAGCGATAAATTGCATCACGTATTGCATCACTCGGTAGCTTGCCGATTAATATGTGGAAATATTTCTTGGCATCTGGATGCATAAAGTCGATGACAAAGGAGTAAAGGTAGCCTTAAACACAGCGAACAATAGTGCCATTGGTACGATCTCTGCAAACATGTTGTTCTTGAATGCCTGTACGAAATGGCATCTCTTTCCGTACAACGCCTTTAGCAGGGTGCACGAGTGTGAAAGGCGTGCAGTTAGGCAGACAGAGCGACAGACCACGCAACGGTAACATCTATCGCAATACCCGCCAAGTAATACAGGGTTATAGTACTCGTTACTAATAATGTTTCTACGTACAGCCAGATAGTTACAATTGACGAGAACGTTCAGTCCCATAACTTCGGAGTTCACACTGCCTGGAGCAAGGCTAAAGACAGGAATACTTGGCGTCAAGTCGTCAGTACGGCAACGCTCTGATAGGAGTTCGCCATTAAGAAGAAGATAGTTAGCCTACTTGGACGTGGAAAAAGCAGAAGTTCGGCTGTAAATTTTCTTGGCTGTTTCTGCGGGTCCATACGCTGACAATTTGTCGCCAGTATCACGTGGCGAGCTGAGCTCCAGAGCCTCTCTTCCCAGAACTGGTCGTCGGTTGATCTGCGTTAAGGCAAATCGTCGATGTACGTTGCAGTACCACTGGCTTCTATCCCTATACCTGGTGGGTGCAGCTTGCGCCCAGTGAAAAATAAAGGGGGCGTTTTGTTAAGGGTGTAGATCAAAACTTCCTTCCTCCTGTTTTTTACTAGGCAATCTGCACCCGTAACAAGGAAGGGGCTTGGGGTCAAAAGTAAGAGGGAGATTGAACCTGGAAGTGGGGGACATGAGCCTGATTTTGACTTCAGATTTGTGGGACAGAAGTCACAGCGTTGCGCTAGCGGTTACGTCGTTCGTCGTCGCAGGCTGCTGCAATTAATCACGAAACTTTTCGCCGCTCCAGTCGTCGCCGTCGTCGTCGTCGTCAATGTCCAAGTTCTACGAGCGAGCGAGCGCTTAACGAGCGCATTAACGAGGCCACTAATCGCCGACGTCGCCAAACGACGTTTCCTGCATGCGAGCCAACGGCAAAGTTGGCCAGCATACGAGAACCAGGCACCATCTCCCAAGTCACATCGCCGTCGCCTAACGGTAACCAATACATACGTACGAGCGTATATTCTCGTACACACATGCGTACATCCTAATTCACACAAACGTGTCACAATCACTGTAAGCTAAACGGAAAGGTCCATAAAGCAATAACACAAATCTGACTTATGTAAGCTAAGAAGCTTTGTAGCAAGTACTAGACATTTACCTTTCAAGTTTTACCTTTACCTTTTACGGCCGTAAAAATAAAAGTAAACAGAAAATTAGTGCCGTACGTGCCGTGCATCGAGACTTGCTGGCGCTGAATTTGCTTAATCAATCTTTATACGCCGTCTCTCGCGCTAGGTAAAAATTTACCAAAAAAACTCATACAAAATGCAACTAAGTCAATACTAATTATATACGTAACTTTCAACTCATCAGCCATTATCATCAGACTTAATTCGATGATGTGGTTCTCGAAACCAAAGTCTTGGTGTCGAGGCGCCTCGAGAAAAAATAGTCTTGGTCTTAATCTTGAAAAGTCTTCTTTTACATCAGTGCTGTAATTTCGACATTTGTAATGTTAGTAAGTCCATCAAAGCAGGGCTAAGAACGGCGATTTAAAGCCCGACCCAGTAAAGTAGGTTATATTGAGTGTTAATGGGTTTCTGTTTTGAGGTTAAACTCGTTTTTAAAGCCCGAGTTGATGGGTTTAGCGTGTTTGTGGATTTTCAGTTATTAAAATGAGCACTATATTATTCACATCAAGTTAATATCAAAAACGTGCAACTTTATGGGTATAAAACTTTCACAAATTTAACCGTAATATAATGTTTCATTATTGGCAAAAACCAAAAAAAACTGAAATTGCACTACGTTAGGGGCTGGTTTTTCGCCGTTTTATAGTGCTTTACGTGGCTTTGTAGTGTGTTATCAGTGACATTCATTGATGTATACTGTTATTTTACTGTGGCATGTTAGTGGCTGCGGCGCTTTGTCATTAAATGAAATAAATAAATAAATAAATACAGAAGTTTGTCCGATAAAACCCATCTGGTTGTTTGGGTATGTGCACAGGTATCTTAACCCTACCTCGACGACTGACAGAATGTAAGCCTGCAGTCTGGCAATTTGCAGTGCACTGATTAATAATATCTGCTTGTCAAATTCAATCGCCCAATATAGGATAAGTCGTGGCCGCAGCTTCCAACTTGCGGTTTAGAAGACAGCCGCTCGTCTGGCTGTATGTATGCAAAGAGCCGGTGCCGTCCAGTGTGACAGCGGCGGAGTGCATGGAGTGAGTATCGGTCTAATAAACTGCCGAGACGACGCCACTAAGGCGCTCGCTATAGACGACGACGCCAATCTTGTACCTAATCCCGTTTGAATAGTCCGACCGTCCGTCCGGCCACCGGCCATCAAATCCATTACGACCAAACGGCGTCGGTCAGCAATCAGTCAGCCCATATACACTACCAGCAGCATCAGCACCAGCCAGTGGCGTAGCCACAAATTTCAACTGGAAGGGGCTTTGTCTTCCTTCCCCTCCCCTTTCCTTCCCCCTTTTGTCTATCCTTTTTCATTTGTTCCCCTTTACTCCTTCCTTTTCTTCCCGTAGAAGTAGGACTAGGACCCCCTAAAGTGCAGTTAAGGGATCTGGGGAACTCTGTGAGCTTCCCCAGCGGGGTCTGAGACGGAGCCCCAGCCGAAATCGAATTTGGTGCATTTTAGTTTTAAAAGATGAGATCTGGTGGCAGCAATTTTTGTCATTTTCCTGAGAATAAACTCACCAAATTGGCAAATTTAGTACAGTTCTAACGTATGCTAATGTTTTGTCTGGAGGATGGGGCCTAAACCCTTTGGGCCAGCCGTTGTCTACGCCACTGGCACCACCAGCAGCAGCAGCAGCATAGGAAGGAAGATGATGGCGACGACGGCCAGAACTCAAGCGGGGTAGAAACTAAAGCCGTGTTCACATAGACACCGGTACAAGTACGAGTACGAGTCGGGATTTCAGTTTACGAGTGAATGTTTTGCAAACCAAACAACAATATTTCACTACATAGTTAATTTTACTACTTTCGCATTCCTAGCAGTGAACAATTCAACAATAACGTAAATCCTGACGTCATATTGAGTACTTGCAAAAATTAAATCAATGATATTTACTTGTAGTTTACTTCATAGCTTAGTACCCGTACTCGTGTCTGTGTGAACGCGGCCTAAGGCAGAAATTTCTTATTTTCTGAACGACGACGGCGTCTAGCCGCTTTCTCTCCGCCGCGTTATCAGTGGCACAATTCACGCCTCCGTAATTTCATTGCTTGCCGCTAGCTCACATAAACGATGCGTTTCCTATGGCGCCGATCTGTACACTTTGTCGTCAACGCGACATAATTTATAAAGGACGACGTATGCCGCCGAAAGCTACTCTGAACATAAGGCGCACGCCTATACGGGTCAATATTGTCTATCCATGTTTACATAAAGTGGTAGGCAAAGTTAGAAAAAGAGTTATTATTATTGTTATTATTATCGTCGTCGACGTCGTTGTCATTTGATTTGCGCAGAACGAACAACACAAGTGAATCTTGACGCAAACAACGCACGCGTAAGACAGTTGTCAGACAACTTGATCCAACGACTCCGTAAAACCTAATAACACAATACAAAAATTACAAATAATAAAACGATATTATTATCGTCTGCTTCGTAAGGCACCTTTCGCGGGACAGAAGAAGATAGCGGTACGTATCTATATCACTGATATAGGCCTACAAGCAGCAGTCTTTGTTATGCCAAACTATTGGTATATAACTGTAGAAAAAAAATTAAGTTAGTAATAAAGCACAGTAGTCTAAGCCAGTAAACACGAGTTTAAACATTGCATTTCGGATGCAAGGTACCCACGATTTATTTACACGCGATCGAGTGAAGGATCGTTGCCACTGGTACTCGACCGTCAAATAAATTGAAGATTCACAGGTTCATGGATGATACAACGCATTAACCAGAACGAAAAAAAATCTACCAACGCCGAAAACGGAAAATAAACAGAGAATGACAATACTCAGTACTACAGTTAAAAGCTTAATCGAGCACGTGAGATAGACGAGCCGAGAGTCGGAAGCGAAAGAGGAAGAGTTAGTTGCGAGTTCCAAATGCAACGCTGTGAATAAATTATTCAGCAACCGAGCACACCGACGGCAACGTGACACTTCTATTATGCGCTCGTCGTCGCCGTTGTACCTCTCGTTGACGTGCAAACACTTCTAGTAAAATAATAATTACCGATGACCGTTTAGTGTCAGTGGCAACTAACTGAGCATCAAATAACGACACAGCATAGTGTGATTCGACAGAAATAGCCTCCAAGCTGCTTTGGTGCTGATTTACCGACGTAAGCTTAAGTGATTAAAACAGGGAAATGTAAAGTACATTTCCAAATGCTCATTTAGTGTACATTTTTTTCGATGGGTGAGTGGGTACGTGGGCAAATATAAACTGAATTTTAGACATAAAAACGTTTCTAAAATGATCTTATGCGGACCGAGCCAATACGTTTTGGAAAAGTGCTCTACAAACAACAAAATGCAACACCCAAAAGAGCATATCGTTCCGCCAACATTTTTCTCATAACCTCAATTTTTATATAAGACTACCAATCTAAAATTGTACGTTTTTGGTAATAGGGTCTTCTTATTTTTCTGCCCATCTGTCTGCCTGTCTATGAATCTATCTATCTACTCATTTAATAAGTATGTTCACAAACGAAAAGAGAGACTTACTGAAGAAGACAGGCTAACATAATATAGGCCTACTAGAGTGTATGAGAGTTGTCGGTCTACCACGTGACAGCCTGTTCGTTTTCTAGACAACGTGTCCGTGTTTTGCCGTGACAACGGCAGCAGCTAGGCCTATGCATGATGTACGAAGCACGTGCAGACTGTTGATAATAAACCTCGCCTAAACGACCGAAAGACGTCGCCATTTTTTAGCGCCACGCGCGCACTTTTGTCTTGTCTTCTTTCTTGCGAAGTTGGACATCGCCGGCAGTCTTCGTTCGCACTTGACAGGGCGAGGTTAACTTGGACGAACAGTGTGCGACTGCAGTGCAAGCTGTAGCAAAAATCGTTCCTCGTAAATCTGCGCTGGCTCACGTGAGAGCGCTCGCCTATGTCTGTCGTCTCGTCTGAATAATTAACCGCAACAACCGCAGTCCGCGGCGACGATTTTTGTCCGTCGTCCGCAGTAGAGACCTTACAGCTACACTGGCTTGTACTTCCTTCCAGACTAGATAATTCAGAGCATCGCCGGATAATGCCATTGCTGACGAGTTCACGAGAACCGTTTTGTAATCTCCAATGACTTGCTGTAAATATTTGCATCAAGGCAGAGCCGCAGAGACACAAAACGCTTGATTCTGGCAAGATAAACACGAGCCAGAAAGAGCTATAAAACTTCTTACTGACGACCCGCGCGTCTGTATGTTTTGCCCGGAACGAAAAAACGAACATTACGAGTTCAGTCCATAAATGCGAATCTTACATATGGATGCTGTGTGTTTGCTACCGTAAACTTTTGGTAAATAAAGTTTTATATAGGCCTATACACTGTGAACCATAAAAATGGCACTCTTTTTATTTGTGGAATAACTTGGCCAGATGTTGATTAAACTTTCATTATTTGGCAAAATTGTAGCTGAGAAAAAATTGCAACATTTATTTATGCTGCTTATCAGGTGGGTCGGTTTCTGGACATCAGTGTTCCGCGACCCTAGAGGCTGGTATTTAGCCTCACCCTGTAACCGGTACGTAATCACACCTATTTAGTGTAGTTACTTTACCGCAGAAGAACAAAGTGCCATTTAATTATGCACGTACGGTACATGTGAAATCTGTTCCGTTACAGCAGCCATGATGTTAATGATAAAAAGTACAGACTGAACAACTTCAGCCGTGGTGTCCGATGCATGACAATCCTCGAACTATCATCTACAAAGCTAGAGATAAACGACAGGCGGCGAAATGGCTCAAAAATGTTTCAATTATTAATTACCGGTGTCGATCGACCGTGGGCCTACCTGTACTAGCGACGACGAAATGGCGAAACATGAGCGCGAACATCATCAGCATCATCATCATCATGGAAATGGGCATCATCGTCAGCGACGGTTGCAGCAGCTGGCACAGAGCATTCACGTGGCTGACATGCTGCGTTGTCAGCGAAGAGTCTGCAGTCAGTCGCGGGTTGAACAGTGCAATGCAAGATTCGAGTCACTGACCACAAATCCCACGATCCTATACCGCGCGCATCCGCCAGTCAACGTAGGATACCGCAGCCGTCCGATGTAGCCTAGTAGTGAGGCGCCAAATATTCGATTATTGAACGAATGCAACACGGACCGTGTCTACTGCATGCTGCTGGCGTCACGTCACTAACATGCCGAAACTGATCGAGCGTTATATCTCGTGTACACGATGAAGCAAATATGAAGCAAACTTAGAGCACACGTCGTACGCGTGTATCTTGAATACGTTTGCTTCATGTTTGCTTCATGTATGCTTCCTCATGTAAACGGAGTGTTAGTATTCAGTAGCGTAGCCTAGTTAAATGGAGCGGAGCGGGAGCGAATTTAACAAAAAGAAAGGAAATAATCATAAGAGAAATAAAGTAGGCCAACCGAACCAAACAGACCAATGTGTCAAATGTTCACTCAACGTACATTTTTTTTTAGTTCAGCTGCATCGCTCTGTACGCATTTTTAACGTTTAAATAATGTACACCCGCCCTCGCCTTTTTTCAGCGCTTTTGGCGTTGATGTGCTATATAACTTCGTTTTACTGAATGAGAGCGAAAAACGATTTATCCCGATTTGGATATAAAAATTATGACAAAAAGTAGAAATTGATTGCCGAAACTTTCCGTTTTGCCAGTTTTGTCATCCAGCTCATGTCCTATATATCATGCACCTGCATTAGGCCAAAAAACAAATATGAAATATGGAAATTGTGCACAGACGTAAAAGACGCCAACACGGTTAACACTGTATTTCACCCGCCTAGCTGACTGGCGCTAGCTATAATTATAGCATATGACTTCGACGGGACTGCTAGAGTTGTTCGGACATTATGATATTTGCCTCGCTTGACTGAACTAAGTCGCATTACACGATAGCCGGTGTCTCCCGATTACTTCGCTAATCCTACAACGAGTGTAGCCGATTATCGTAACACAATCATCAAAAAGTTTTGCCTTCTTTCTGTACATTAGTATTCAGGCGTCAACCAATGAGCAATGGGCTTGCAGTGGCCAGTTCGTCAAAAACTGAATTGTCAGTTCAGTTTAGTTCAATTGCGTCGCTCTGTACGCGCCTTTAGGTTATACGACCAAGTTATGAATATACATACATACATACATACAAGTTCCTAATTCTAACAACAGGATCGCGCAGCGCGATCTCATAATAATTGCGCAGATTTGATGATCTCGCACAAGATAAACGAAGAATAACAATGAAAAAAAGAATTACATTAAGTAAACGTTAAAACATTATACACGGCGTTTCATAAAAGGCGCCCTTTTTTCTTTTATAATTTAGTCAAATGATGATCATTTTGCACGAAATTTTTACCAGATGTAGCTGAAAATTTTTTTAATTCAAATCATATGGACAAAATATGGCCGTTAGTTAAATATTTTTGTTAATCGTGATGTAACGATGACGTCAAAATGTGTCGTGAGTACAAGCTTGCCTCAACTCAACCCAACCCAACCCAACTCGGGTTTAATAAAAACGATAGCCGATGGCTAAAAAATATACAAACATTTTCCTGTCTCAACTGGCGCTGTCAGTTGCTACCATGCTTCGATGGTAAACTTTATCTGGTTCACTGATGAAAAATGTTTATCGTATTAGCACTAAGCAACATGGAAACATGAAATCAGGCGTCTCGCGATCCAAAAACTCAACCATCTCGCAAGCGGTGTGTGCTGGTGCACTGTCTTGCTGGAAGATGTGAAAGTCTTGCTATTCCCACAGGTGCGTGAAAGTGATCGTTCCGGGCATTTTCGTGGTCAGAGGCGTCCACGTCCATTCAGAACTACGATAAAAACGTATTATTTTTGGAAGGGGGGCAACTTTTAGGACTTCAGGGGGCAGTCATCATTCCATCAGAACTTGACCAGAATTTATTTTCGGCTGGGGCCCAGCAGTAGGTCTAATTAATGCAGTATGAAGGACTGGACTGTAGACCCTACAGGGTGCGGCAAAAAAAGTAGAGAGAGCCCTAAAGTTTTTCGCCGTTTTCTCAGCAACCGTTTGGGGTTTTAATACAAAATTTTACAGCTTTATTTAATAAAACCTTCTACATCTAACTGCCAAGTAAAGTTTAATTCTCTTAAAAAAGTCGAAGTTAAAGACTTTTTAACATGACCGTCTACCGAATTTTCAGCATTAAAAATGTTTAAGCTAAAAATGCTATTTAATTTTTAAAAACTGGTTACACGTTACTGCCGATGACGTCACAGTGACGTTTTAATAAACAGTAATTTATATTATTTATAAATTATCACTAAATTATCGTTCCTTTAAAGCAATCGCCGGCTGCCCACCAAATTCATCTTCCAGCAGGACGGCGCGTCAGAACACACAGCGCACAGAACTGGTAGCGGGCCAGCTGTCCAGATACCATTATGGAAGACCAGTGGCCTTCAAATTCGCCGAATATATACCCAATGGACTATCACGTATAGGGTGCAATGTTGGAGGTTTACCGCGAGCTCAAATCAAAGCCGAAAACAACCACCGAACTCAAGGAAGCGCTTCAGGTTATCTGGGGCAACCTGCCACAGGGACCGATCGACAAGGCTGTAAAAGATTTCTCAAATAAGGCGACTGGACGCTGGGGTTGTAGCCTGAAGCTGGCGGCGAACACTTCGAACATTCGCAGTGACAATGGAATTCTAGCATCTGATCATTATTTAATTGTGGTGTTTCAACGATGTTATTAAATTGATGTCGTAGCCGGAACATTTTTAAATGAAATCGGTAGGCGGTCATGTTAAAAAGTCTGTAACTTTGTCATTTTTCAACGGAATCACATTTTATTCGGCAATTAGATGTAGAAGGTTTC
>Ga0209671_1000768_pt1 | contig 23482 bp, 15 predicted proteins | sample WorMetHERISLAND2_2_FD_187401 | JGI IMG/M metagenome (GOLD analysis project Ga0209671, IMG submission 187401) | Marine gutless worms symbiont microbial communities from Max Planck institute for Marine Microbiology, Germany - Olavius geniculatus... | ecosystem: Host-associated > Annelida >... | reverse complement strand
CTACCAGATGAAGTTTAGGAATGTTTGTAAAGTCAGAAGTGACTGGTAGAGCCTGGATTGGTCTAGAGCAGAACATTATCGATACTGCTGTCAATGAATGGAGAAAGCGTCTCTTTGCCTGTGTTCGCATAGTGGGCAAACACTTCCAGCAATTTTACTGTAGGTAGTTGAAAAATGGACAACTGGATGAAATGTCAGCCAAAGTGTCAGAAATGTGAACAAAATATGTTTTTACGTGTTACGTTAATTAAGCAATCATATCACATTGGCTAAAAAAGTGAAATTTCGCTGGTTGTGTTTCCCCAAGGTAGTGCAGAAACAAACATTTGGTGATTTGGAAAACTGAATGGTCATTTGATGGCATGTTGTATCAGAAATCTTCCTACCAAAAATTATCAAAATCTGATAATTGATTTTCAAGTTACAGTCGAAAATGTCGGGTATGCTTTTTTGGGACGCAGTGTAGTTGGCATTGGATTGATGCTGTATTGCGTCATGAATTGTAGACTTGCCGTATGGATGGCAGAAAGTGGATGATCCCCAGTATGGAGTCTACTACATCGAGTACGAATTTATGTGTCTGATTATCATTTAATTGTTTATCATATCTGCTACTGTGCATTTTCTAATGTTGTACTGGTGAATTTGCTGAGTTGTTTTTAAAGTCCAAGTTGCATCAGTTTACGTAACTGTTATAAAGCACTAATTGGCTTAATCAGATGTTAATTTGTCAATTTGTATTAATCTTCCTGTTGCCAGTGCTGTCTTTATACTGTAAAAATAAAGTTTAACGTGGTGACGAAGGTGACACGTCACAAACAACTATTAATGTCAATGTAGCGTTTGACGAAATTTAAATGCTAGCAGTGTCAATGGATCGCGGTACCGAGCAAAAAGACTTTGCTTGCATTTCGAGAAGTCGCTGTCATACCGAAAGTAAGCCGACTGTATGCCCTTTCCGTTGCACCAATCGCCGACAGATTCCGACTTTCGCTTCCGGAATGCAAGCGAGTTTCCTGCCCAAAGCGCACGCTGCATCGACGCTACGACCAGCTCATGGCGTGTTAACTTTCTCACACACTGCAATACACGCTATAAACAAAGCGTTGTTTGTGACATCATCATTCCGTTCGCACCCCATTATTTTTATTGAAATTGATGTAAATCGATGTTTTTGTTTCAACTAATCAGCGTATTATTAATTATCGTTACAATCTACACATTTAGCCATCATCGTTTTTCGTGCGACTTGGACTTTAAGGTAACTTTTCATATAATCTGTTATTTACATTTTGTGGTTAATATCTTCACTTAGGCAATCAAACTATGCTCATTTGTATACAGCCACATGTTGCGATCGAATCAGAGAACGAATCAGTTTTGAATCAAGAGGCAGTAAAAAAATTCTTAAATTTGTTATTATTTTTTCCTATGCTTTGCTGACTGTCATAATTAATGTATTATTTGCAGCCATATCAATAAGCGGACACAATATGAAAATCCAGTTTTGAAGAAAAGGCTGCTACATTCTGGTACGCTGGAGAGCATTTTGATTTGGTGTTTTTCTGCACTGTGATAACTTTCAAACAAAATTAATTTGTGGTTTAAAACTAGAAATACGTTTTGTGGAACGATGTATCTGTCCCATTGCCACGCTATATAGCCTAGCAGCTACATATAAGGGGGGTAGTTGCAAACAGGGCACAATTATCTTTCACGGGGGCCGAGTTGTAGTCATTTTTGTCGCAAAATTCATTGCCATGGCAACAGGGGTAGGCAGGGGAGAAATTTTAACGACACCGTCAGATAGCTTGGACTCGAAAATAGGGGGCGTAGGTGCAAACAGCACGCAATTATCTTTTACGGGGACCGAGTTATACCACTTTGAAATCTCCATTGGCTGTGATGCAAAATTTTGCAACTTTTGAATGGTTGCTATGGCAACAGCGGTCATTAGGGTTAAATTTAAATGACGCCATTAGATTGCCCAACCCCAAAAATAGGGGTAGGTAAACACAGCATGCAATTATCTTTTATGGGTATTGAGTTATACCGCTTTGAAGTCCCCATAGGTCGTAATGCAAATTTTTAAAAATTGGGTTGAAATAGGGGAAGGAGTTATCAGATTTTTAGCCCAGACAAACTCAATCTTACTTTTCAGGCCCCGAATTACTGTGCAAAATTTCATCAAAATCAAATCAAAATTGCCGCCGTAGGAGTGTTTGCAGACGCACAGACAGAATGACAGAAGCGATTTTATAATTTGTCCCATGTTATGCTATAGCAATGGGACAGATAACTAGTGATTAGATAAGTGATGGAAAAAGCTTGAAAATCTTGAGGACAATGCAAACCTTTGCCAATGCTGTTATTTCTCATTATGTTTGCCAAACTGAATATGTTGCTGTCACATGACAGAGTTTTTGCTTTCCATTAATTCTATCTTGGATTCGGATCTTAATTCAGATTACGACTATAATTCAGTCCTCTCTTAGTTGGGCCACATTTAACCTTCCGTGAAAATTTCGGCCAAATCTACTGTAACTTCTTGTGTAATTTTTAAGAGCTGTCGAATTAATGCCCTAACACGTTAACATGTTTAATTAATGCATGTCAAAAAAATTAATGCATATTTGTAAAGTTACTAATTTATTGTTAATTTATTAATCATTTGTTAATTTACTGATTTACTTTGAACTTTTGCTTCTGTGAAGCAGGAGTTTTAATATTCCACTAAACTGCAGTTATTTGACGATCGAATAATATTCCAGTAATTAAAAATTGTTTTGTTGCCATTTTGTTACTACTGTCACAGTCCTGCAACACAGCCATCGGTCATCATTCCGGTCACCTTCCCAATGTAGTCCATTACAATATCAGTGTTAACGCCATTAAGAAATTAACGTCTTGACAGCACTAGTAGTTCTTTAACGAAGAGATGGATAAATAAATAATTAAATGGAGCGTATCACATAACGTCCTTAGTGAAGGTAAGGATTCATATGTAGCTAACAAATATATCATGATGCTAGCTCCAGAGATGAAGTGATGTATATATGATTTTGCACACTCTGTAAGCTCATATTTTTTCCTGACATGTCTGATGAGTTGCTAGTTAGCTTTGCTTGTATTGTGATTATTTGTTTGATGTTAGATAACGTGAATGTGTCTGCCAGTCCACAGCTGAACGCTGACCACAAAGACATGTCGGCAAATGACAAGTTGCTGCCAGGTGAACTCTTTCTCCTCCATGAGTTTCAAAAGCAGCGTACGATTATAGGAGTTGTGTATTGCTGTTGTTCTGTAGAGCTTGTTAACAGACTGAACTAGTTTTTGAATTGTTCTTTGCTTAGCCAGTGCCAAAGCATGTGAATTGGTGCTTTTTTAACTTTAGCACATTCAAGAGATATGTGTCTGGTGAATAAGACTGATCAGAGTGGTAGTGTTATGTTGATTTTAGCTCAGATCATTTGGTAAAACGAGTTGGTTGTTGTTTTTGCTTTTGTTCAGTGTTTGGAGGATATCAGAACAGTGAGTTCACACGTCGGCAGGAGGACCTACGAGGTCAGTTTGTCGAGACGTGTCTGGTGAAAACGTCGCGAGGTCTCGGCTTCACAATTGTCGGCGGTGACGACACTGAGAATGGAGGCTGCGCTGAGTTCCTGCAGATCAAGAACATTTCTCCCAGCGGTCCTGCAGCAGCCGATGGAAAACTCTGTCAAAGTGAGTTTAGCTGAACTTTGCTCTTACTAGTGTTAGGGTTATTCCTTTCATGTGGTTTGACCAGCATTGAAAAGTTCTAGATGCCCGGCTAGCTGTTTTGGAATTTAGTAGCATCATCTGAAATATGAATTATTGATTAAGTTAATACATTACAAGCAATAAGCCTGCTTATTTTGAGTACATTATGTGGTCCGAATATGAGTACTTACTGTATGTGCTTTTGTCAAATTTTCTATCACACTTCTGTCATCTGTGCAATCATTACAAACTCTGTCTTTTACTGTACCAACAATGATAACTAAGATACATGTATTTTGCTGCAGTGAAGGAAGATGAAAAGAAGCTGTGTAAGCTATGTATTTAGTATCATGTGCTGATGCTTAACATAGCTTTAGAGTGGTATTCGTTTTGGTTGGATTGTCTTTTAAACTCCAGCAGTCTGAATGAAGCCAGTAGAAGTTGGAATTATGATTGTCGTAGGTGATGTGTTGGTTAATGTCGACGATGAGTGTGTTCTCGGTTACTCGCACCGCGATGTCATCAACTTATTTCAGTCGATTCCGGTCGGCGAGACAGTGAAAATTGAGGTCTGTCGTGGATACATGCTTCCCTTTGACCCGGACGATCCAAACAACGAAGTGATCACGACCGTTGCAGTGACAGCCCCCGAAGGCCTTACATCCACGAACAATGTGCCTCCGTTGCCTGTAGGCTGGAACTCCCCCACATTTAAACTGTCGGCAGCTGGTCCCGGTGTCCCCGCTGGTGCTGACGACAGTGCAAACAGCGACACTTCGTCGACCGTTTTCCAGCACTCACAGCATTCTTCGACCCTCCTGACAGTCGACATTGTCCGTGGCCCACTTGGCTTTGGGTTCACAATTGCTGACAGCGTCCATGGCCAGCGTGTGAAGCAACTGTTGGACCGACCACGTTGTCGAGGGCTGATGGAGGGTGACTTGATCGTTGAAATTAACAACAGAATTGTCCGAGACATGAAGCATAATAACGTCGTTGAAATTCTACAGAGGTGCCCCATCGGTTCAACGGCTTCATTCCTTGTGCAGCGTGGAGGTCAGATCATGTGCTTTTTTACGCTGTTTCTTCTTGCTGAACTTTTATTCTGGATTTTGTTGAGGAAATGATTAGTGGCTTCACTGCAAGACTCATTATTGCCACGTAACAACTGTGAATAAGTGTTTTGCATGCAGTGTAGTGCAGTTTAATATTTCTTAAAGCAAAGGCCACATGCTTTTTCAGTTGTGGGGAGGGCAAATGGATACCTATTAAGAAGTAATGGTAGCCTTGTGTCAAACTTATGGATAAGTTACTTGTCTGGAGATTGGGGTCATCTCCAGTACAGCGTTCAGATGAGCGGCATGAGTATTATTTATTTTTCTATCTCATGGTCAACTGGTGTAACTTTCTAAACACTAATTCTCATACTCGTAGTTTGAGTTTTTAGTGTATTTTATTGTGTGCTGCTGCCTTTTGGCGTAATAAACGATGATGTTGATAACTAGATCATTGTATTTAATGTGAGTGTTTGTTTAATCTGCTTCAGGTGTATTTCCAAAAAGCCATTTACGGAAGTCATCGTCTAAAAGTGTAAGTGGCACATGATGGTTTTTGTTGCATTTTTCTTGTAATACCACAGTGAAATACATTTGTGCAAAATTGGTACTACCACAAGAGACAGGCCAAGTGTCAACAAATGCATGCGTTTCAGTTTAGCGGAAAATATCAACTGGATTGGTTTCTGTGTAATAAATATGATGTGTGAACAGTCAAATTTAGCTTTGTGTTAAAAGCTGGTTAGTTTATACTTATCACATGGTTGGTGGTGTGGCATAGTGGTAACGCGTTTTGTCCAATAACGAAGTTACTCTACGCCGGGCCGGGTTAGTACTGCGATGGGTGACTGCCTGGGGGCAGGTAAACCATCTCGGTATGTAACCAGCCGCCTAGGTTAACTCAGCTTCCATCCTTCCGGGATAGATATATCGAGTACCAGCCTATCTGGCTGAGGTTAAGGCAGGGCACGTTCACCTGTGTCGGGTGGCAGGTAACACGGTGTGATCCCATATGGCAGGTGAAGTTTCGTAGCTCTGACATGAGCTTCCGATGAATGGCTTCAACAACCACCTGTAACCTTTAACATGCAATTGTGATTTACATGTTGACATTGTCAAGTTCACTTCACCAGAACCATTCAGTCTGAGCAAAGAGTTTGCAGAATGAATTTTGTGCCAAATTTTGGATGCCACTGCACAGTGATGGCCTTGGCTGGTGAAACTAATGCTGAATAAACGTAAACACAAAGCGACCGAATGAAAGTGGTGTGAAATGTGCGTTTATCTATAGCTGGTCGCTGTCGCCAACGACCGACATGTGACTGACTCTGATGCTACAAAGCCACAGTCACACGGTTCGTTATTTTCCCGTTTATTTTCGCATCTGTATCTGTTGTTGTTGCGGTCAGCATTCTCTCTTCTCTTGCACCATTTACCCATATTAGTTTTGTGTTAATATATAATTACATTTTTCCACAACTTGTGTGGTATTAGTTCATACTGACATATTTTTTGGGCAAATATATGATTATTAGAAGTTTAATTTGTTCTGTATTTTACATCGCTATAAACTTCGTTTCCAGTTTCTGCTTGCGTAATTATTGCATTTATTTGTAGTTATTTGTTAATTTGGGTTGTGGATTTTGTTGGACACCGGTGTGTTAGTTGAGCTACTTGTGGTGACTGTTCAATTACGACTAGAGAGTGCAATCCTAGGATTGATTTTTCAGTCCCAGAATCAAGGATTAAGAAATTTCTAATGCTAGGATCTCGTTTTACAATTTGGCTTACAGGTCAGTCGTTACTTAGCATCATGGCAGTATTGCCCTAGTAGTCCAGTCAAATTCACCCGAAAAAAGCATGAACCCAGAGAAAATACCACAAAGCCAAAAATTTGCCTAAAACATTTGTATAGGGTCCGAAACGAAGTATCAAGTGTCCGCTTTGGGCAAAAAAGTTATGGCTATGTGAAGAACAACAATTTTTGGCAAAAAATGTGAAAAAAAATTATTGCATGAAAACATAGGCATATGACATATCAAATAAAAGCTTTTGAAAAGACAAGTACACCGACAATAAAATTAAATTACAAGAAGTTTACGTTGTTGAAATATGATCATTTAAGTGATAAAACGACTATTATATAAGCATTTTTTGTTATATAATGCAGACGAATTAACCCGAAATAAGCAAAAACTTATAGACTAAATAGTACAAAGCTGAAAATTTGCCTGAAATATCAGTAGAGGGTCTGAAACAAACTGTCAAATGTATGCTAATATCCATAATTGGTATTTACAATTATGGCAGTTTGAATACATTATCGTAAGGTCACCTAAATGTTGTGAAAGTTTTAATGATTAACCCGTACTGTGAACTGGGGTCAAACACAATTACTGGCCTGCTTTTCGAACATGTTTTTTAGGGAGTTCCACGGTATAAAAATGTTTGCTTTTGGTTTTTGTTGCAAAGTGATATGCACTTTTTGAAAGAAAAAAACATCTACTCAGTGGCTAGAAAATAGTGCAGTTTTTAATTTCAGTAAACTTTGTTCAATACACCATTTGCAAAATTTTGCGCTTTTTTGGCTGTCCTTGGGTGTTACAGCTTCAGAGGGCAAAGCAGTGCAGACCCCACTATGAGCTTACTCAGATGCTCATCATTGACTCTCTCCCAGTGTTAAAGGCTTGTGTTTCGATATCTGGTAGCAATATGATAGTGTGTTCAAGTTTTATTTTCTACACCCCCTAACTCCGAAGTTATAAGCGCTCCTTTATTGCATTTTAAGCCAATTTTTGACCCCTCTTTGAAAAAAGTTGTAAGGGGGGCCCCCGTTCCTGATGGGGGGTGCGCTAGTAAGACTTGGTGATTTTCTAGCGCCTGTAGAAATTTGGGGGTGCAGCACCCCCTAGGGGCCGAAATATGTTCTTCCAAAATATGCGCTTTAGGTGGGTATGATTTCACATCGAGATCTCCAAAGTCACTGGACCAAACTTCACCGTACTTGTTTCGCCTAATGCAGGAGGAATCGTGATAGACGGAATAAAAATCCGATTTTGAATATATTCATCCGTTTCGAAGATATTCGCCGCCGAACTTCGAAGTCGTCCAAAATCGGGCCAAATTTTGCATGTATTTAGCCCCTGAAATTTTTTTGGGGTGTGTCCCCACAATTTTGGACCGGCATTATAAAATAGGGCCTAGTACTGACCATTGTGCAAAATTTCACGCTGGTCGGCCCATGCATTTTGGAGATCTCGCGTTGGAAAAAAAATTAAAAAAACATCTGGGCTAAAACTTAAGTCCGCTCCGCAAGCTATCGCTTCCGGGCGGACTAAAAAATATTGAACCACATTTAGCACAATAACATGTTAAAAACAAAAACCTACCATTTGTGAAGACTGAAGACCGGAATGTACTGAATATTATTAGGTAAACGTGATTATGGTACAGATCAAAAACAGAATTAAATGCAATTTGCCCATAAAAATGCATCATATTTAAAATATTGTACGTTTATGTTTTAATAAGAACCAAAACATCACATTGAAATCAGGATAAAAAAAAAACAGAAAAAATTAAAAACATTAAAAAACATGTTTTTCAAAACTTTTGTAAAAAAACATGAAAAAATGTTTTTTATGTCTATGCCAGCTTTTGCCAGGGAGTACAACTCGAGATTACATACATCTCTGTTGGGTGGATTAGTTCTTAACAGAGACTCCCTGTTACCTCCGCACGTTGTGCTACTCATTTTATCGACCACAATGGATGAAGGACTGAGTCGACCCTGACGAGATTTGAACATGGGACCTTTTGATCCGAGGTTCAACGCTCTACCGACTGAGCTATACCGCTGTGGGGTATTAGCATTCGGAAAAAAATCCCAGACTGGCAGAGCACCAAAATGTGAATCGAGTCAGATTGTTAAAAAGCATATCTTCCTTCCCCTGTGAAATACACTTAAAAATCACTTGCATTACACAGGGACGACCATACGACGAGTTTTGAGAGCGCAAAATATGTTTGCAGCAGGATCTCTGTGCCATCCCATTATCGAGTTTACTGCCCTCACCGAAGTTACCATACCACCAAACTGGATATTAGGGAAGAGTGGGAAAGAAAAAAAAGAGGGACATGAAATTGAGGGAAGAGACAATGAGGAAGAAAGGGAGTGGCCCACCCTCTTAGACAAATTTTTGACTATGATGACCAGTTTGGTTAACTTGACAAAGAATAGATAACTATATCTCGGTGAAATGACCTCCTCCTTTTAATCTAATTTTACTGTTTTTGTATTAGTCAGGTCAAAAGCTCTAATTTGATATGTCATATGCTTAAGTTTCAATGAAATAATTTTCTTTTTAATTTTTCTTAAATGTTCCATTTTTAAATGGTCTTAACTTTTTTTGCCTACGGTGGATTTAAGCAGACTTTTGCTATTTTGTTTCAGACAGTGTACTGATGTCTCAGGCAAATTTTCAGCTTTATGGTATTTTTTTCCGGGTTGAACCCTAAATTGACTGCACTGTAGTGGACTTATTTTATGCCCGAAAGCAGCTGGTTTCTACCTGTAGGTGCATCGAACTGTATGGAGCGACTGTGGACTGTCAAAATGCAACTTACAGCACATAGAAGCACTTTTTGCATGCATTAATAATTTTCACAAGATCTCTAGAATTGCTATTTTATCATCTAACACTTGAAACAGTAATATTTTATCCAACTTTTTGTTATCTCAAAATCCCTGAATTGGGTGCACTGCCAACCCCCCCCCCGGTATTTGAGATTCAGGATCGTGGAATTGCAGTCACTAATATTAGAACTAACCAGTATCGTTGGTGCTGCAGGCGCTGATGCTATTGACCGGCGTCTGGAGACACTAGATGACGCTAGTGTACTGGCGAGCGATGCAACGGCCGTGCCTGCAATTGCACCAGGTAGTTTGATGTCATGTTGATTGTGTGGACGCAGGCAGACATGACGCTGTTGACATGATGCTGTTGATGATTCAATTTGGCTTTGTCTCTGTTGCTGTCTGGCATTGTGCATAATCTAGCAGTATTTTTCATTCAAGTTTTCACAACTGTGCTGATGACAGAGATGTTTACTTGGAGCTGCTGTGCATCAGCGCAGCCATCATGACTTCGCACGTACAATGATATTGCTACTGAACTTATCAGATACATCTTTTTTGTCCGTCTGCTCCTGGAAGAAGTCTTAAAATCAGATGTTCAGAAACTTCATTAAAAAGTTTTGATTATGAGCAGTTGTGAAATCTGCCTGCCTTTTGGGTCGTTTACTTGCAGCGTGTTTTATTTGTCTGGAGTTTGAATTTCCGATTTTTCTGTTTCGTGTATGTTTTTAGTTTTATGCATGTTCTGTCAGGGACTGAAGTGCAGTTTGTCACTTGTTATTTCATTTATCAGATCTTAATTTCTTAAGCCAGTTTAAAAAAAATAATTTCTGAGCTTTTCTTAATGTGGCATGCAGTTATAGTAGTCTCAGTGTAACTGTTTAAATGGACTGCATGAACATTTGCTGAAAGCATTATGATTAATCTTGGGTTCAGTACTGGCTTACTACGGCTGCTCTTTGTTTCATTGCTGTAAAAACCTAATTGCAGATTTGTAGTGTCTCCATTTATATCAAACTGTTTGCCTCATTTTTTTCTTGTCAGTGTTTCACAGTTAGTAACGCGATTACCAACATTTAATGGAAGTTTTTGTCTTGTCATTAACACTCAGCGTGTTCAGAGTCGAGGGGGCTAAGTTTTGATGTGAGATAGCTAGAAATGGCAAAGTCCAAAAATTGGAATTTTACCCCCAAAAATTTTGGGGGTGCGGGTATGGTGTTACCCAAACTGCAGAAGGGGAATCGACAACAGAATATCGTGTGAAAAATTTATGAAGATCAGTCCAGTTGAGAGTTCAGTTGCATGCCAGCGAAGTTTTTAGATGGTGCAATGGTTGGGTTAGTTGGACTTTTTGCCATTTTGAACTGCATGCCAAATTAGGTACAAAGCTGAAACTTGGCAGTTTTCTTGACAGCCATTTTGTATAAAAATGTGGAAAATGGGCCCGACAGCATTGTAACTGAGGTTGCTAAATGGCGCCAAAGTAGACATTTCATGCCAAAAACGGCCGCCCTGGGTGGTTGGGGTCCCAAAAATGCATGGCGTAGAAGTGCTTTTCTAGACATACAATGTCAAAACAAATCATCTGAGACATAATTATTTGTTGAAAATTTTTTAGCTATTAAGGTCACATGACTGGACTTAGTTTATTCTTGTGACAAACCGGTCAAAAAGAGGGTTTTTGGCTCTAGACCCTAAACGGTGACCTCTAGGAAAAAATTGTCGTGGACAAACATTGTTTATCTTGGTCTGGCTTATCGTCTGGCATCGACGTTGGGGCCCTAAGTTTACAACTGAGTTCACCAGATGGCGCCAAATTGTCAAAATCCAAAATATCACATACAGTGGGTCACTTTAGGGGCTCAGAATCCCCCAATGTATTTTAATTACCCCGTAAATCTATACGTCGTTGGAAAGGGCTATGAATACTCTCTCATGTGTTAAAATATTTTTTCGTTGATTTTTCACCTATCTCAAGAAAAACTGGTTTAAATATTGTTGAGCAAAAGGTAAAAACATGAGAAAAATTTTGACCCCAAAAAATTTAAGTGTGTGGGGGCGGTAGGGTAGGTATCTTGATTGATTGTGGTAAAGACCCTATACATTGGTTTACATACACACGTAGAACTTTCTGGGCCATCGTTTGAATTAATGACAATACCCAAATATGTTTTGACCACCCCACATTCCTGTACCTCAATACAAACTACTAATAACTCTCTATCCTTTGTTAAATTTTGATTTGTCAAAAATGTTTCTTTTTAAGAATCACTGATTTAAATTTTCTGAAGCCAAAAATGAAAAAATAATGAAAAATTTTGACCCCCAAAATTTTTAGGGGAATGGGTCCTGGTCGGCATTTTGGTCGAATATGATAGCGACCATAAACTTTGGCCCACATACACACCTAGAACTTTCTGGGCCATCCTTTGAATTAATTACGATTTTTGAAATCTGTTGTCAAAAATTGTCAAAAAATTGGGTTACATTTGGGGAGCGATTTCTTAGAAATGAACCCAATTTTTTAAATTTTTACCCCCCACATTAACATTACTGACCTACAGGCAATAGCCTGGCACAAAGAGCGGATTGATATTGCTTACAGTTTTTGAGACTTTCTGCACGGCGCATTTAACCCCTAGAAAATGGGGAAATTTTTAAAACATTTCTCCCCCACCCCATGTAAACTTTTGGGGTCTGCAATTTTACTTGTGTATGGGCCCGGTAGTGTCTCACCTGCAAGAGAAATTGTCGTGGCGCCAACTCCCTTAATGGGGGAAATATGAGGAGTTAAAATTTTTTCTTTCCCCTTTTCCTTCACAACCCACGTTTTTCAGATTCCTCCCCAAAAATTTCACAGACTGCTATCCCTTGACTTCCCTTTCAATCTCTGCAAATTTGGTGAATTTAGGGTCCACAGCTTTTTTGCCAGACCAAAAAACATGGGTTGAGTGGATGGCAGGTCTAGACATAGTAGATTTTCTCTAAAAAGGAGTGTTTATATTCTGTTGGATACTTCTTCACATAAGTCATTGCCTAATAGAATCGTGTAGTTATTTATCGAAAGGCAAAGCACAGATCAAAAAACTGTTTTAGTCATCGTTTGATAACGGTAATGTTTTCTGCATGTTTTACACACTGGTGCTGGCAGCTGTCTGCTTAGCAAAGACGTTGTTGCAATTGTTAAAAGTCTCTGTGAAAAGGTGATAAAAAGTGATCTGTAAGAAATTGTATTCTTAGTCATTGTAGCTGTATACGCAGCTGTGAACTACGTACTTAGGGTGTGTATTTGGGTGAATATCTGATGAGCTGGCATTTTTTTGTGTTTATTATTCTACAACTTTTTTTTCGATCACAGGGAAGATTATTAGAACTACTGTTGTGTTAATTACGTATGCATGAGTTCTCACAATTTTAGGTCTAGCTCGTTTTTGTGTTTCTGTAAAGATTAAACGGTCTATTTCTTTATTGTAAAGGTTAAACTTACTGTTTCATTATTATGTGCTTGTGTGCATTCCGCCTGAAAAGGCCGTGACCTCTGAAATGACCTATACTGTTTTGGGCGGGATGTTAAACCCTGCTCACACACGCTTATTATTCTACAACATTTTTTTGCAGAAAAGTGCTTGAGGCTATTCTTGATTTTGGTGATGAAGACTTTTTACAAAACGTGTTGATTTGACTTAATTGTCATAATTTATTATGGCTCTATCCATTTACTTTGTATGTAAGTAAATTTGTGGTCGATAAAACATTAAAAAAGTAATTTGTTGGGCAGCTCTAAGTTGTCATATCTGGTAACATAACTTGTTAAACTTTGTCCAGGTGACTGGTATCGGAGTCCATCATTTCCAGTGCCGGAGCATGGTCCTGAGCTGAACCGAGTTGATCGTGCCTCGTCTAGTGTGATACCTTTAAATGATGTGTTGCAATCAGCACAAGGGCCACGTTCACCACCGACTCAGTTAACCGAGCTTAATGCAAGATTACCATATGACACTCAATGTATGGCGCCATCGTCTCTGCTAGAGTCGAGTAGGGTGCCACCAGTAGTAGCAAGAAAGCCGCTGCAGAGAGGCTACAGTCTCCACACTGACAATGTTAGAAACCTCAGTGACTGCCCGGTTGTTGACAGTCGCCGTGCTGTCCATTTTGTTGTGGACTTTCCATTTCACTATGACTACCAGCAGCAGCCACCAGATCGCTCTGCGTTAACTCGTAGCATCAGCAACCACACGAGCTTTAGCGAACGTGATAAAGTGCCTGCAGGGCAGACTGTGTCGGCTCATAGACGAAGCAAAACTCCGGGTCCGGAGTTGATGAGAGGCACAAAACCAACGGTTAGTGGAGATGAAATGATGTATCCCACTTGTCCTTCAGTGCGGAGCAAAACGCCAACCTATGAGTCGTCCAGTAAGTCCGGACGTTCGCTGCGGAATCGACCGCCGATCAGTGGGACTCCGGATTTCATTCCCGCCTCACAGTACACTGGACCACCACAGGATGGTTTTGGGTATCCAGGAGATGAGAACTGGGCTGCACAGCAGGCACTGCCAATGCTGTCATCGTCAAGCGTGTCATCAACAGTGCAGGGCAGTTCTCACACAGACAGCACGGCCGCATTATTGGGCATGAAAGCACTGAATCCTATGAGCTCTTCATGGACAGACTCGCCATCCAGCAACTTTTCAGAACCTGGACGTCATACTACAGCCAGGGCTGTTTATGACGAACAGTTCTATGAAATGCCGATCTACTTGCGTCGACTTGAGACTGGATTTGGGTTTCGCATCGTCGGTGGAACAGAAGAGGGATCGCAGGTTTCTAATTATTTGTTCATTTGATGTATTTTTTTGCTGCCAGAATTATAATCTATCTGATGGATCCGAGAAAGATAAGCTTGTAATGTATCTGCTTTGAATGCTTTGACATCTTTGGTTTTGTGGTAGAAAAGGCATCCAACGTGTAAAATGTGCTGTTCCTGTAGTTCTTACCACTTTTTGGGAAACCCAATCTGACATTGAGTAACTCTGAAAACATTGGCCGGTAAAATTGGCTAGTTGAAGAGAAATGGTGGTAAATCTGTAATATTATTGGTAAAATTTAAATGCTGGGCAGTGGTCAGTTTGAAGAGCATTGAGCTGATAGATCTGTCAGCAATCCTGAGTTCTGTTTCAATGCAAACACAGCTTAACCAGGGTTTTGGTATGTTTTCTTATTTGTGTCACTTTTAACATCTGTACAATTTGCATACACTGCCTACTTACTACTGTTTTATGTTGAATATTTAAAAATGAGCTGGGCTAAATTAAATGACAAGCAGCAGTATTCTGTTACACTGCCAGTTATTGATGCTGGTTTTTGGCAGAAAATTTTCTTAAAATATGCGGAACTTTTTGAGGCAAAATATGCTGAATTTGGCGAAATATGCGGCGCATATATGCGGCTTATTTTTCTGCATATTTCTGGCATATTGGCATATGCAACTTCGAGTGACGAAGAATCATAATTATGATCAATAATAGGCCCCACCGTGGTCGGCTACCTTGTCGTGGTAGTGGGGCTTTGCACCGATGACCCAAAAGATTTCTAAAATCTGAAGGGTAAGAGCTAACTAAGAGCTGACCAAGCCCGTGAGCAGATTTGCTACACATTACCAGTGCTTTTGTGCTGGTTTTGGCTTCACAGCCGACTACTGCTTCACAACCATTTATTTATGGCTTCACAGCCATTCACGGCTTTATAGCCGTTGCCTGTAACCTTATGGTTACATTCGGGGATGCGCATTGGGCTGAACTAACGGCCTCAGCATTGGGCAGGTGTAAGAGCTTGCCCACCCTGGAGGTAAGGTAAGATAAGTATCATTAATATTCCTATTCTGCACAGTTTGGACATTTTTGACTTAATTTATTCAGCATCTAATTGTAAATGCCGGTAATCATTTGCCGCCAAAAATATTTAACGATCTTAAAACAAAGTTTGACAATTTGACAAATCAAGTTTGAAAAAGTGAGATTGCATATGCGGAAACGTGCCGCATATATGCAAATGTATGCAAATTTTTGGATATGCAGCATAATTTTTGCATAAGCAATTTGGAAAATGCGGGAAAATATGCAATATGCTGGTTTTGGCAAAAAAATTTGATTGCATATTCGCATATAACCAGCATCCCTAGCCAGTGATCGATAGCTGCTAATATTTACTGGTTATTTTCTTTACTGCGTCAGTGTATTGTCCTGGTATGTAGGTGTCAGTTGGGCACGTCGTTCCCGGCGGTGCTGCTGATGCTGACGGTCACATGAATTTAGGTGATGAGATCACATACGTCAATGGACTGTGTGTCATCGGTGCGTCACATCGCAAGGTCGTCCAGTTGATGACGGATGCTGCACACACTGGACATGTTACAATGAGAATCAGAAGAAAGGCACAATCTGCGCATGGTTTGCATCACTCTCAGTCAACAACCAAAATGCAGTTACACAAATGTTTGCTGATCATTACATGTGCTAGTAGAACTTTTTAGCTGAAACTAGTGAAACTTGTAGTGCTGTACAATGTTTATTCATTTTGCTTTACATGTATAAACTCAGAAATGTAGTTTCAGTTTTTGTGGACCTTTTCAGTTTATCCGCCAGCTACAACAAGAGACAGCTGTGCTGTTACATCGAGTTAACATAGTCTGGACAAATGTATATAGAATAGCCGCAGATTGGGTAGCATAGGATAGCATGGCATCTGTTGCTTTCATTAGTACAACGGTTGTTCGATAAATAAGTTTACAAAATGGCGTCATTCCATTAATTTTTAAAATAGGAACAATCGGAAATATACATTTTTCAAGAATTAATAAAATGGCGTTGTTTTGTAAACTTATTTATTGAACGACCCTTGTAATATGCTTAAAAATGCATATCTGATGTTTATTCGTTCAGTTGCAGAATTACAGGAATACGAGTGATAGTGCTTGTTAGTGCTGAGGATATTGGTTCTTCTGTATAATGCTGTATTGAGTGAACGTTGTGTGATTACATCAGGTGTCAATGGGTACAGTGCTGGAGTGAACAAACCCAAGTTCAACTATCCGTATGATGTGACGTTGAACCGACAACATCACGAAGGCTTTGGCTTCGTTCTTGTGTCGTCCAGTTCCAAGTCTGGAGCTACCATAGGTCTGTGTTCTACGCCGGCTGTTAATTAACAGCTGCCGTTACATGTCACAGATACGGCAGACAATCAGTCAGATGATTTCATACATAGGTGGTAGATTAAATGTTTGATAATGACATGCAGTATTGCAGTTTATGTTCAGCTTTAGTATGTTATTTGAAGGCATCAGTCACAAACCTGTAAGGTAGTGGAATACTGAGTTCTTGTATTTTGATTAGAGTTAATGCAAGTGGGTACACAGAGTTTTTTGAGATTGTCTCAGGGGTTCGACAAGGCTGCATCCTTTCACCATTCCTCTTCATCATAGTCATCGACTTTGTCATGCGCCGAACTATGGACAAGTCGGAATATGGCATCGTCTGGCAGAAGCGGAACTGCTTAACGGATTTGGACTTTGCTGATGACATAGGAATAGTGGCTGAGGAAGAAAATGTATGCCAAGAGATTACTACCAAGCTCGAGGAACAAAGTGCTCACGTTGGACTGAATATAAGCTGAGAAAAAACGAAGGCCATGGGAATCACCCAGCGCTCATCACCACAGCCAATAGCCGTTGCACAAGGGAACATAGAATATGTGGAGAGATTCATCTACCTCGGAAGTGTAATATCTAGCGATGTAGATGTTGAAGCAGATATCAACACATGACTGGCACAAGCAGCAGCAGTCTTCCGACGACTTGACAATGTGTGGCAATTCAGCACGCTTAGCCTCAAGATTAAACTGGACCTCTACAGTCTACACCTCCCTCGTCGTCTCTACAGCCATGTACGCCAGCAAGACTTGGAAGAGTACAGCTAGAATATGTCAGCAGCTGGACATCTTTCACTAGCACAACTTACGGAAGATTCTGGGCATTACAAGGAAGGACCACGTGACTAACATGGAGGTGCTAAGCCAGACTGGGCAGCGAAGATTACAGGACATTGTAGCAGAGAGACGACTTCGGATGGCAGGCCATATCATCAGGATGCCACCTGGACGACCAGCCAATCACGCCATGTCATGGACCCCTCATGGTAGTGGTAGACGATGAGGTCGTCCAACGAAGACTTGGCGGTCTACATTTAAAAAAGACCTGGTCCTAGTGGACCAAGGAGTCGATTGAAACAGCATCCGGGCTGTAGCTACAGACAGAAGCAGATGGTGAACTCTTGCTGCCCATTGTGCTGTCAAGGACTGGAGGATCTAAGTGCTAACTAAGTAATGCTTTACTTATAGCATAAGTAGATTGAAGTTACTGTCTACCTGTTTGGACTGGTCAGACTGGCTGTCTTGCTCTGAGTCTGCGCGATTTTTACGCGCGAAAGCAGCTACTGCTTTCAGCACGTCTTAGTCATTGCAATTCTGTCTGTTTGTCTGTCCGTCTGTCTGTCATACGGGTGGATCAGTCAAAAACGGTCTAAGCTAGGTTTACCAAATTTTCACTGTCGGCTGCCTGGAAGACTCTAGTTTCAGAAACCGTAAAGCTTTTCCATAAATTCGAAGAGGGTCACCTTGAACGAGGGCGCTAAATGAGAGGGGGTGGGCAAAATTTGCGATTTTTGGCCAATAAGTTGCTGTATCTCAGTAATGATGCGAGATAGGGCCTAGGTTACTATTAATCACTAATAGGAAGTCGTACACTGGCTCTCGATTGGCGCCAAATTCAATTACCTTGAATGACCTTGAACGCCAAAATAGGAGGTTTTATGGATTTTTTGGCGATTTTGGGCTGCGACACAAGTCTGTGTCATTCACAAGGTGGTGCCACGGAACAATCGTTATGCGATCCAGATAGAGAATTTGGTATTTGTATATTGACTTAGCGTGAACACCCCAATTTTCAGCTAAACTACTGAACCAGAACTGCTATAGGCTTTTGCGCGTCTTGTGGGCATTAGCTCAAATTTCTTGTAACTCAAGTGAATTTACCTGCACCGAAGAGAAACCATTCCGAGGAAATCAACGCATTGGTTGCTGAAACGTCAACAAATAGGTAAATAAGCATTGTGCCTCAGTGATGACTTCTTATAGTTGATAAATGTGGCTGATGTTGTCGTGTAGGTAAGATAGTGGAAGGCAGTCCAGCGGCTCGCAGTGGAGCTCTGCACGTTGGTGACAGAATTCTGTCAGTGAACAGCGTAACAGTGTCACACTTGCGTCATCAGCGCATCGTCAACATGGTCAAGGAATCCGGTCTTTCGGTCGTCTTGACTGTCGGCCCGCCAGGTCCACTCAACATTGATTTCTCTGTTCTTTTAGCACTCAGCATTTTATGTCCAGGTTCATGATTTACTGTAACGTTAGTGCGCAGAAAGTTCTTTAGTTTGCATTTTTTGTCTAGGTATAAGCGGTCGGCAAAAACGATGTTTAGACTTATAGATTAATTACTGCCATACTCGAACTGTTGCAGCTTGAAATGAAGCCCAGTGACTAGTGTTAGTGTATTTGTAACAAGTGTCACAATGTCATTTATTACAGTTTGTGTTAATTAGTGTGATAATGCTCATTTGTATGTACCGTATTTTAGATGAAGCTTTTTCTACCACTCGTGGATTAATGGTGAGTTTTTGAGGTTTGATTTCCGCAAAATGTTCGTTGTTTGAAAGTTGTTTAATGACTGTTAGTAGTTTTTGTCAACTGTAAAACTCTTTCTTTTGCTGTGCATTATTTTGATGTGTTTATAAGTTGCCTAGTTAAGATATGTTGCTGATAAATTTTGCACTTTTTGAAATTGATTCTATGGTCTATAGCTTGCTGTAACATACTTGCTATGCACAAAGGTAAGTTTACTTTTGGCTTTGACTTGACAGAAATGGGTCAGTCGGTTAAACTGGCACCAAGTGTCTAGCTGTTTTGTGTGGAATTGAACAGCATGCTGTATATTGTCTGGTACAGAGTGCTAATGCAGACGCTGCCATGATGTCAGATTATCTGTCACAATCTCGGCCATCAGAATACTTGCCTTATGATGCCGGCTTTAGTCAACAAAAGGCGCCACCAGATGACAGGTATCAGTTCATTTTTTGTACGAATGTGAAAAGGTATTGATTTTGCAGTGATTTGTCTTTTCATTTATCACATATACCTGGTATCTGTTTATGTGGTCATTAGTAGGCTGAATGGTTGATATGTTTTTGATATGCTCATAATGATCTTCAACTGATTAACTTTTTTGTGGCGGCGTAAAAGCTGAAATCAGGTGTCTTACGATCCAAAAATGCAACCATTTTGCAAGCTCGGTGTGCTAGTGCACTGTCTTGCTCGAACATGCAAAAGTCCAGCTATCCCCACAGACACGTAAATGCGATCGCTTTGCACGTTTTTTTGTAACTGCAACTGTAAAACTTCAAGAATTTGTCATCAGCGAACCAGATTAAGTTCACCATCGGAGCAGGATAGCAACTGCTACACTAGTTCAGACAAACAAGGTTGTACTCATGACACATTATGACGTCAGCATTACGTTATGACTAGCAAAGAATATTTAATCAACAGCTATTTTTTGTCCAAATTTTTTTGAATTAGTATTTCTTCAGCTACAGCTGGTAAAGATTTTGTGTAAATTGATCATCATTTGAGTGAATTATGAAAAAAACAAAAAGGGGTCCTTTTATGAAACACCATGTAGTTATCAGTGAAGCGTGACTGACGAGCTGAAACAAAGAAAGGGGGTTCATTTTTTATGACTGTGTAGAAAATGGAGTTGGTTAAATTAGATAAGTTAGCATTTCAGATTTTCCCGTTCATTTCTGTGTATGACTTTGCTGTTCTGAATCAAACTGAGTCAAATTGTGCATGTGATACTTCTTAATTCCAATCATTTGTACTTTTTTCTTTCTGTTGAAAGATGTCTCCGGATTGTTTTTTTTCACTTACTGTACTTGCTTGACTGGTTGTTTATTTTATTTTTCAGGAAGTTTGCAGCGTACAGTACGGTGGGTTACAGTGAAGTTGTGGTAAGTTGGTTTTTGTCTTGCAACAATTAAAACAATTAATGCATATCATTTGAGCTTTTCTGCCTGAATGCTGAGCACTAAGCGTAGAACATCATGCACTTTTATTCCGACTAAAAACAGGTTGAAACAGCAGTGAATAAGCTTTATTGATTGGTCACATTATGACATATTGTTGTCCACTATGAATGACATCTAGCGGCAAATAGAAATAGTTTTGAACAAGGCAACAAAATGCAAATAGTGACTGGCGTTGAGGTTATCATTGAAAATTTTTTGCCAGAGGTTCGTAAAACGTTGCCTCAAGACCAAAGGTCAAGGGCAACATTGAGGTGTCGATGTTGCCTGCTGAGCAACATTTCGTAGTTGTTAATGTCGCATGATGCGATTTGGACTAATCATGTGCAGGTATTTTGCATCGAGGTATAACAATGAGGGTTGTGTAATTTGATGACTTTTAAATGTAAAATGTAAAAAACATCAGTTTATACACTTGTTAATGGCAACATTTAAGGACTTGTACATCGAAAACAGCAAAAATCGCAAAAGGTGATATTGCCCGCATCACACTGACTGCGTGTCAGTGTGCTGCTGAATAATATCACTTTTTGTGATTTTTTGCTGTTTTCGATGTGCGAGTTCTTCAATACTGCCCTTAACAAGTGTATAAACTGATGTTTTGTACATTTATATTTGCTGTTTTATACAAACTAATATTGCATGCATCACCTGCTTAATATAGGCCCAGAAAACACTTCAATAATGCTAATTTAACTAATCGTATTATTGCAGTTGTTGGACTGTTGTGTAAAAAATGGTTGACCACAAATGTCTAGAAAAAAATTTAATTTTTCCTGTTGATGCCATTGTAATTTTTAAAAAAATTTGCGAATAAATGCATTAAATATTAAATTTTAATTTTCTAACTCCAAAAAAGCACTTCCTTATGCAGAACTGCGTCTTTTGACGTATTAAGTGTATAAATACTTAAGAGGTCTGACCTGTAGGTGCGTGGAAGAAAAAAAACGTATATGGCTATAAAAATTTTTGCGTATATTTCACCCATTTGCTGAGAAGCCGTCCTTGTGCAGATTTACATGAAATTTTGCATGAGGGGTCATCTATCTGACTTAATCAACCGTGCCAAATTTTATCTCAATCAGATCAGGGGTTTTGATTTTGTGGGGGTCGAATTTTTGGCTTCCCATAGGAAAGAGAAGTGGCCGTCAACACAGGGCTTGAACTACCGTTCAGCCTGTGATAGCTGAGTAGTGGTTATGTGGTTATTGTGGTGTGTAGGTTGCGTCCAGTGCCCCTGAAGAAAGGTTGTGCTCTATAGAGCTGCAACGTGGTGCTCGCGGATTTGGCTTTTCAATCCGCGGCGGTCGAGAATTCAACAACATGCCACTGTTTGTGCTGAAGATTGCTGATGGCGGATCGGCACACACTGATGGCAGACTCCGGGTATAGTGTGACTGCCCATGATTTAGTTTTTACTGCTTTGGCTCATCTTTTCTCTGTAGCATGAATACAACTACCTGAAAAGTGTCAACTGGTGTCTGACTGAGGGAGGCTAAAGAAATGGAGATCAGTACCATGCTATAGGCCTTATGACTTGGGACGAAAGGACTTTTATGTTTATGTTGTTATGTTATGTTTTAGCTGGAGCGTTAACTTAACACATTAAAGAATTCACACTTGTAAATTTTTTTAACGAGCATTAACTAATTATTGCATGTAAATTTACTAAATTCTGTGAAGTAGGAGTCCAATATTTCATTAAATAATGGTTATTTAATGCTCAAGTGATATTCAAGTTATATTCAAGTGAATTAAATTGTTTTGTTGCCATTCCATCACTACTGTCACGGTCCTGCGACACAGCCACAAGTTTGTCAGTCGTCGTCTTGATGTAGTCCATGTATGATATCAGCAATGTTAATGATGTTATTAACACATTAGCATTAAAAAATTAATGCAATGCATTGACGCATTAAAAAAATTAACACTTTGACAGCTCTAGTTTTAGCTGATGTTAACGTGTGCAGAAGTATATTAAATGATAAACATAATTTGTTGACAGATTGGAGACGAGCTTATTGAGATTAATGGTCATAATACACAGAATGTGACACATGAAGAGGCAATTGAGTTGATTCAGAGTGGCAGCTCGAGCATAAGTCTATTGGTCAAGCGAACGCCGGCCATATGACAGCCTGCCTACCAGTCTAGTGCCTGGCCACAGTCGTGTAAGTTGTTCTGTAGTAAATTGGTCTAATATTTTATCTTACTTATCAATCCTTATTTGCCAGCGTATCAACTGCTGCTCCAGAGGTTCACTTTTGGAAAGTAAGTAAGTAAGTGAAAGGTAAATTTATATAGCACATCAACGCTAAAAAGGCTCTAATGTGCTGCATACATTAGTACTCTGAAAAGAAATTTTTTAAAGTAATCGTCCAAAAACAGATATGGTGTGAATATAGGATCACGCAGATGTCTCGGCAGTAAGTTCCATGTCATTGGGCCAGCGACGGAGAACGTCCGACGTCCGTATGAACTCAGTCGGTAAGACGGACGGCACAACAGACTGATGAATAATGACAGAATGAAGATGATGTGTTGAGGCAGTTGCAGAGACTGGGCTGCATTGTGCCGAGAGATACCGTCGAGCAGTTCCTGGGTTGTTACATGGGATAAGACTGCTAACAAATACTGCACCATAGAATCTCCTAGGAAGATGATTCTTAAGTGCATTGAAATGAATCACTTTCTGTTTCATTATTAGTCTGCCCGGAAGCGATAGCTTGTGGAGCGGACTTAAGTTTTAGCTCAGATGTTTTTTTTTATTTTTTCTCCACTCGCGAGATCTCCGAGATGCGTGGGCCGACCGGCGTGAAATTTTGCACAATGGTCAGTACTAGGCCCTATTTTATAATGCC
>Ga0209671_1000767_pt1 | contig 23492 bp, 13 predicted proteins | sample WorMetHERISLAND2_2_FD_187401 | JGI IMG/M metagenome (GOLD analysis project Ga0209671, IMG submission 187401) | Marine gutless worms symbiont microbial communities from Max Planck institute for Marine Microbiology, Germany - Olavius geniculatus... | ecosystem: Host-associated > Annelida >... | reverse complement strand
GTGTCATCCGTCAGAGACTGCGACTTGATGACCATTCGTCGGACAACGCCGTCGCTGATGCAGATTTTCGTAATCGTACCAGGCTCTTTTTTATCCTCTTTCTCCTTCTCATCATCATCATTACTGTTGTCGTCGTCGTCGTCGTTGCTGTCTGTTTCCGACTCATCAGATTTCGATCTGACCACCAGGTCGACGTGTTCCAGCTGCGGCAGTTCGCAGACGACGTGAACGGTTTTAGGGTGACGTCCTGCTTCGTCCTCGCTGTCCGAGTCCTCGCTATCAGTCCCACTGTCCGACGACGACGACGATGACGCTGACGATTTCTCGGTCGTGTGATTTTCTGGCGCAGCAACATCATCAGCGACAGAACGAAACAGCTTGGCGACGTTGAACGTCGGTCGGTTGAGATCGTGAAACGGTTTGGCGCCGGCGACGTACTGGACACCACCAGGACGCACTGTGTCTGGCGTCTGGATCTGCTGGCGGCCGAGGGCTGTGCGTAGACGCTCCTGCACGTCCTTCTTTGTCATGAGCAGCTCAACGCTCGTTCGACCGATCATCGTCTCAGTCGTTTCTCGCACATTGTCCAGTTCTTCCAGCCGAAGGCCGAGCGCGTCCCGTTGCTCGAGGAACCTCAGCGCGTCGTCGCCGACGAACGCGCGCAGACCTTCCAGCAGTTCGCGCTCGCGTTGTCTCACGGCGGCAATCGCGTCGATGGCGGCGTGTCGGACTTGGTCCTCAGCGGTGTTCAGAGACGTCTTGAAAGCGTCGACGAGCGTCAGCTGTTGACGCACGGCGTCGACGCGCGTCTTGCAGTCGTCCAGCAGCGCGTCGAACGTGCCTCGATGACGTTCCAGACCGGCAGCCAGTGACGAAACTTCGTGCTCTTTGTGCTCGTGCAGCGCGCACAGAACGCAGACGCAATGTTCGCACGGTTCGCAGTAGAACCTATAGCAGCACATTATTACCATTTACCATGATCAACTTCGTGGACTATTTTGTTGCAAGGATTTTTTTAGAGTAAGATACAACGCGCAATTAACGTGCTTATGCGAAAACATATTGATACCGTGCACGCACGCCTTAAGACATAGCTTATGAACAAGGTAATCCGAGACATATTTAGTTGTTGGTTTTTTAGGTTCTGCGATTTTAACAGAAATTAAGCATGCGCATAACAAAACTGAAGTTCAACTACTGGTAAACTTCGCCCTTTGATTGCAATTGCACTCTTGTCTCGTAGACCATGAATTAGGCCTATACACCTGCCACATGCAAATTGCAGACGCCCTCCCTACTTTCCTTTAATGACGTTCACTGATTGGGTGATGATTAAAAACTGATCGGAAAAATCGAGTGTTAGACATTATGCAACATGAGTAAGCATACACAAAATAGTCGTAAACTCACGTTCTCATATTACGTTTTGTGTCCGGTTTGCGTCGACTGTCTGTATAGCTAAGTGACACTTTCCTCTTTGAAAACTGAATAACGTTATCAGACTATCAATTTTTGCCAATTTTCTTCAGACTCGGACTCGTATGGGTCTACTCGAACTTGTGTCTATGTGAACGTGAATGCAGTTCTAACACAAGCGTGCGTCAGACAAAATGCACACTGATTTCTAGTGATTCGTTATAATGAGCTATAAATACTAAATATAACAAGAAGCTAAGCTGTCGCTAGGATAGCCGACCGTACTGCTTGTCAGTGACCTTTAAGGTCATCCAAGGTCCATGATTTTTATTTCATCTGAAAGTGCGTATGCGATTTCTTATTAGTGATCAATAGCAACCTAGGCCTCATCTCTCACCGTTTCCGCGATATGACCAGTTTTCCATTGATTTTTTTACTCTTCATTCATTCAGCTCCGAATCTGAAAATGCTCCTTCCCCTGCACTAGATCGCTGGTATATTGCACGTCCGAGTTTGAGACACATCCCCACCTAATTATTGGTGTAAAAAGTTTTCCCCTGCGACCTAACGCTTAGCCACAATACATCCGTTACAGACGGACGGACGGATGGACAGACGACAACCATGCCAAAAACTTGGCCGTTATTTAAGTACGGTCGAGTAAAAAATAAATGAATTAATTAATATACTGCACAATAATTAGAGCTATGACAAATTTTGGTAAAAGGAATTCAGACCACACCACACGACATACGTACCGGAGAGTCTCATTGCGATGAATCTTACATTGGACATCCCTGGTGTGACTGATAGTGAAGAGAGCGTGCGACGCTGTCACTTTGGTCTCGCGATGAAGTTGAGCGCAGTCGGCGCACAGCAGCTTGTCGCAGTCTACACACTTCACCGTGGCCGCAGCCTGCTGTCCCTGCCTCCTCGAGTCTTCCTCGACGACGCTACTTCGATCTTCGTCCCAGACGATGCTGGCGGGCCGGCAGATCTCGCAACAACTTCCACCGGACTTGGCAGCGGCAGCTGGCGGACCTCGACGCCGGATGACGTCGGTCAGCTTGGCGACCAGAAAGTTGTCGGGGAGTCGCGAGATGCCGCCGGTTGGAATGGGCGTTCGGCAGCGGCAGCACGGGCACGACAGGTCGCGGTTGTGTGACAGCAGAAACCTGTACGGTCGGTCCTGCTCGTCCATCTCATAGTGCGTCTCCAAGCAGTCGGCGCAGAACGTGTGCTGACAGACGAGCATCTTCGGCTGGCGGTAGGTTCGCGAGCAGAGCCGACATTCGAGGAACTTGTCGTACAGTTCCTCGATGAAGTTCGTCTGAACGTCGTCGCCATTTTCCCCGTCGTCCAGCGACATCATCCCAGCCGTACACTATGCGTGTTTCTGCAATCTTCTTCCACCGTGAGTCAGTCGACGAAAAGTAACCGCCGCTGCTCTGTAAGACACGCACACTTTTTGCTCCTCACGCGGTTCACTGAGCGACTACAAGCCGAGATGCAGCGACTGCACTGCGCGTTCGCTCCAAGTGACGTCATCGCACGGAGAGAGATTGCTGCTGCTTAGCTGCTGCTGGCGCGTATTTTCGTTGTCTGCAGCAGCTGCAGCTGCAGCGGCGGCAGCCTCCAACGCGGCGCCAGCTTGAAGCATGCGCTATAGAGTGGAAGGATAGTCCCGGCCGGGCATGTAACCGAGAAACGCTGGGCAGCACGGCTTTACGTACGGATGCAACAAGTGTCCGTCTGGCAAACCGACGCGCAAAAACCTGCCCGGGGCGGGTCAATTAGCTGCACCTGGCCGGTTCGGTCACTAACTCGCTCGTACCACGCTTCATCTGCTGACGACTACCAGAATAACCGGAGTTCTCCGTTCCATCGTATCGGCTTGTTACAGCAACGAGCGAGTCGGGGGCCTTGGGGCACTTCTAGGTTTCTAGTCTTCTACCACTTCACTGATAACGACACGACTAACTATATCATCCAGATGTGAGCATCATTTTCTACGTGCACTCGATCTGCGGCAATCCGCCATAACCGACAGAACGATGCTTCTTATTTTGTATACCAAGATGGGCAGTTATTGCCGCGAAAATTATTAGCGCCTCTGGATTTAATTGACATAGCGGTTTTATGTGATGTCAATGCAGTTTTATTTACGGAGTAGACTACTCAAGCTTATGCATCACACATTGCACTCTGTCTGTCAGTCCGTGGTCTGTCTGTCTCGTCTAACCTTGCGGCTGAAGAACACAAGTCTATCAGCAAAAAGATTCCAACTCATCATGCCAGCTAGAAAAGCTGTGCTCTGTGACACGTATAACTTGCTGTGCAAAGTGTTAAGCACAATCGGGAAAAACAAAAGTCAGATGTAACACGTTACATAATAAAGCTAAAGTGCTAAACGCAATATGCACTATACTAGGCCTATAATTTTCAACACAAGCTGTCAGCTGAGCATATTTTGAAATGGCAGGGAAAGCCGTATCGTGTCTGCCGTTAGGGCTAGGCTTATATATCGTCTTGTTACAGCAGCTGCAGTTTCTCTCAGTCGGTCAGGTTCCTTTGTGCCGTCTAATCGAGTATACACACAGGTTCTCGATTTCTCGGCGTTATCTCAACTCACTCGGTTACTCTGGAGCATTCGGCGTTGATATATGCCCTGCATTCCTGCTGTGCTACCGTAATTCAGTTATAAATAGCCGCCGTTACGATGTCTTTGTATAGTCAACTAGTTGTAAATCGTAAGCTTTTATGACGTAAACATGGCATATAATGCCTATTAGAGACTCCCATTATCATATTGTTGTACTGCCGATGTTTTATTAGGTTCTCTAGGCCTAAATTTTCGTCTAGGCCAATAGCGAATCGGTTTGTCAACTCGGTCTCCTAACTGTTCACGAAGCTTTATAATAGCCTACTGTTTATGACGTTAATGCCGTAAACCAAGTTATGCTTTACGGTGTATTTCAACGCATATCACAAACTCATACAGACGCTTTGTTGTAAGAACTGGACGGACAGGTGTTAACGCCGTAGTCTGCTGCAAGAGTCGGGCGAAACAATCGTCCGGCACGCTGAGAACTATGTGCGCCGCAAACATCGCATCGACAGAAACATGACCACCAGTGATAAGTAACTAATGGACTTGGAGGTATACTGCGCTTTCTAAATTCGACGCTACCGGCAATAGGTAGCCCACACTTCAGACACCTGCTTCTGCTAAGCGGCCATAAATGCTCCATCAAGTGTCATGTGGGATAATAAGCGGATGATCCAGAGCATATTGATGAATCTCATCTGTGGCCACGAACTAGGGCGGCACCAGAACATTTTCCAGTGGGTCAAAAAGGCCGATGCGCCGCAGAGGCGCAGACATCTGTGATTGTAAGTTTGTTTACTTTTCGTTCTAGGTAAATATTATAAATTTGTCTAAAAATAGGATCATTAAATTGTTGTGGTAAGCCTTAATTTCATTAGTTTTTTTAAAAACTTTACCCAGAATTCCCAGGAAAGAGAGAAAGACGCCTGTCTTCGTGAGTAATATTCAGCGTACCCGGCATATTATGATTCACTGTGCTGGCTTAAAAATCACAATCCCATTACGAGTTGCACTTTCACAATGAATGCAGCTAGCCGAGTCGTCCAACCGAGAACCAGACACAGACTCATACAGCTAACATGCTCATTGCTCAATCACCGGACTGCAAAGCTGTAAGAAGTTTGCGCACATGCACGCAGCCGACAGAACGCACGCGTTCGACGGACTTAGGCCTACTGATGTTTTTCGACTGTTTTAGTCTGCATGGGGGCATGGTTCACGTGCGGTAGAGCATGGTGGGATGGTGACCGACGGATGGACAGCGAGTGATGAGTATGCGTTGCCATGGCTACTGCTGCTGCTACTGTCCGTGCAGCTGACGCGCACATCTCATCAAAAATAGCTGCAAGGCGCCGCCGACCAGTGGACCGTGCCATCGCAGGCGCCTTCCCTTCCTACTCTCTCAGTGACTTAGGTCAGAGTGAATGCTGTAGGAGGCATCAGCTGACTCAGTCTAGACTGGAGAAGCATCGAATGAGTCTGTTTACGGCCTTCATCATACGCCAGGTTAATTACACAATTGTGCGAGTTTTATTGCCATGCAGCAGACTCGCAACGGGCTTCAATGTTATCTCTCTGTCTATTGTACGACACACGAGCCGGCGCCCAGACCTATCTGTTAACTGTCAAGGTTTAGGCAAGCCAACGGGTATCAGTCTCTCCTGTTTTTCTGCTTAACTGGCCCTTTTCTACGCTCAGCGCACGCCAAGCATCCAAGGAACCTTTTGGATAGGTATTGCTAAAGTGACATTCTTAATGCACCTGGTGCCGCTTCAAACGTCACAGCAGTAATGTCACAGCTCTGAAAAGGATTGTCCTAGCATCAAAACTTTTCCCTTCCTTCACAACTTTCCTTCCTCCAACACAATATTATTGTTTAAGCCTATATGGCACACTAACTTCAAGTTTATCAGTAGACACATCCATGCTACTAATAATAAACACATTGCTGCTACTATTGCTACTGCTTTGCTTTCAGGTTTATTCAACCGGCTTACTTTTTCTGCAATCAGGAATAATCGCTTTGTATATTGCCGCAGCATATATGTGGTATTGCTGCAACATGTTTTTAACTAGAGTTAACAGTTAATAGACAGGCCTTCCTTTCATGACAGACAGCAGCAAAGCACCGAAGGAAACATTTAACAGACACATTCGATACTGACAAGCAGCTTAATACACCAGCTGGAGAGAGAAAATTATCTAGTAAATCAATTTGCACATATACAGGGTGCGGCAAAAAAAGTGGACCCCTAAAGTTTTTCGCTACTTTCTCAGCAAACGTTTTTATAAGATTTTAATATGAAATTTTACAGTTTTATTTAAATAAACCTTCTACATCTAATTGCCAAGTAAAATGTGATTCTGTTAAAGAGCGACAAAGTTCATAGACTTTTTAACATGACCGCCTACCGATTTTTCAGCATTAAAAATGTTCAAGCTAAAAATGCTAACTAATTTTCAAAAACTGGTTACACATTACTGCCGATGACGTCACAGTGACGTTTGATAAACAGTCACTTATATTGTTTAGAAATTATCACTAAATTATCGTTCCTTTAAAACAATCGCCGGCTGCCAACCAGATTCATCTTCCAGCATGACGGCGCGTCAGCACACACAGCGCGCAACGCCGCGCAGCGCACAGAACTGGCCGCGGGCCAGCTGTCCAAACATCATCACAAAAGACCAATGTCCTCCAAATTCGCCGAATATAAACCCAGTGGACTATCACGTATGGGGTGCAATATTGTAGGCTTACCGCAAGCTTAAATCAAAGCCGAAAACAAGCGCCGAACTCAATGAAGCGCTTCAGGTTATCTGGGGCAACCTGCCACAGGGACTGATCGACAAGGCTGTTAAAGATTTCTCAAATAAGGCGACTGGAGGCTGGTGTTGTAGCTTGGAGCTAACGGTGAACACTTCGAACATTCACAGTGACAATGGAATTCTGGCATCTGATCACTATTTAACTGTGTTGTTTCAATGATGTTATTAAATTGGTGTTGTAGCCGGAACATTTTTGAATGCAGAAAAATCGGTAGGTGGTCATGATAAAAAGTCTATAACTTCGTCATTTTTCAACAGAATCACATTTCACTTGGCAGTTAGATGTAAAAGGTTTTAGTACATAAATATGTAAAAATTTCAAATTAAAATTCCAACCGGTTGCTGAGAAAATGGCGAAAAACTTTAGGGGTCCACTTTTTTGGCTGCACCCTGTACATAAAGCAAGTATGATAAAAACGTCAGTTCAAAGTGAAATCAGATTAGTTATAAACTCCACTTACAAAACTTCACAGAAAAAATGCATTTATGTCTTATAAAGAATGCTGACTAATATTTATAAACAACAAGGTACAACTGCACAAAACACAGTATTTAAAAAGACTGATTGATTATATCAGCAATAGACTACCAAAACACATAAACACGTGCACCCGCACTAGTTTTAACTGACAGCACCTTAAATAAAGTTTACACATAAGTAAAAAACCAAGGGCCAAATTTTCGAAACTTTCCTAAGACATTTTCCAAAGATCTTCCTATGTTAGATGATTTAGGAATTCCAAAGAAGTTTTCTTATCCAAATTTTCGACGGCTTTCTTTGCGTTTCCAAAGAACTTTATCTTTTCTTATCTTCCTAAACTAGTTCAACCAATCAGATGCACTTATACCGACCACGTGACGTAATCAAAACTTCTTAGGAAAACTTCTTATCTTAGCACGTCCACAGAAAATGCATTTTACTCACCGCTTCGTTTTTAAGTTAACCAAACGTCAATTTCCTTTACTTACTCATTGTTGATTTTACCGCAGTGTTACGCAAATAACCTATGACGTCACATATGACGTCTAAGCTAAGTGTCAATGTGTTTTTTTTGGCAAATTTCACTAACCTTGTCCTACACGGAGAAAGCTGTGTTATTACACAGCTTTCTCCGTGTAGGACAAGGTTAGTGCTTTCCTACCAAAGTTCAAAATCTTTCCTATATATTTGCCTAAATTCTTCCTAAGAAGTTTCCAAAGAAGTTTCAAAAATCCGCATACTTTCTTTGAAAACAAAGTCTTAAAAAGATCTTCCTAAGAAGTTTCGAAAATTTGGCCCCAAATATCTAACCAAATAATTAGATCGACTATGGATAATATTCACTCTTAAAAGAGCATGTGACTGAATATTGTAATTTCCCATTATCATAAACTTGTGCTATACAATCCCAGCTCTGACCATCAGCAGATAAAACAGCAACAGATATGCTGTTAACCACAGTGAATAAACAGCAGGCACGTTGAGAGGGGGAGCAGAGGAGGTAAGTTACCCCAGGCCTTGCAACGTTTGGGAAGCCCATCATCACTCAAAAATATACGCCAGAATGTGCCATATCAAAAAGCAAAATTCAAAAATTTTCTCCCCAGATGGGCCCCACAATAATGTTGTCCCTGGGTCTCGCGGTGGCTCTTGATGTCGCTGATACACAGTACTGTTGTTACAAACATTTTTTGTAAGACGTAATATACAAAGTGAAATAAGTCAGCTAATAGATTGCAAGCAATTTCCCACACTTTACAATGCACATGCCATTATACAGACACAGGTACATAGCAGTAACTCTGAATTCATGTAATTGAGTTATTATTATCTATCCACAATGATTTCCGTGGCATACAAAAATTTCAAGAAGTTAAACCCGGCTTTAGCAATAATGTCACTGTTCAATGCAACCCCCGTCCAATTGGGTCCATATAACTCCGAAAGACTGGCGAGTTTTACAAATATCAAAAGTACCAAATGACTATAGTGTGCAACAATTTGTGCTAAATGAGAATTTCATCAAATAATAACAACAGAAAGTTAAAATAGATAATCAGAGCTTGAAGTGAAAAAAATAAGTACCAGCACTGAAACTGCCAGAGTGTTGGCTGTCAGCGTAATATTGTGCACAAAGCATTTTATTTTGTAACAGTCTTAGAAAAGATGCTGCAGTATGCTTTCGAAGTGGCCAAGGAAGTACCAGTATGCCATAGTGGCCCATACCTTCCCACTTTAAGCACTGTACATAATGTCACTAACAACAAAAGTCATGCAACTGCAAATGTATGAGAGGCACATATCTACATAATTTACACAACAGCAAATGCTACACATGAGACAGTTTTCATTTCAGTCAGCATAAACAACGTTACAAGCTTCAGCAGGTCACAATCAGCAGCAGCAGCGTTTCACAGACGCAACCAATTCACGTCACTGGACAAACACGACTATATGTATGTTAAAGCATGGTCTGGAGTGGAATATTGGAGATACACACCTATTTCACGGTCATCGACGGTAAGTCGTAAAGCCAACAGTTTTATCATTAGTTTATCCATGCTTGACTGCACCCGTTGGTTATTGAGACTGAAGACAACATGCAGCAAGCATGGAATAAAGACACTTTACAGCAAGACTGCAAAATGCAGCACGGCTAGCTACTGCCACACTGGAATGTTCAGCATAAAGCAGCATTATCATAATTATCATGTTGTAGCCATTATTAAACATTAAACAGTGTGTAACTGAAAAGAATCCAATCGCCAGAAGTTATGACAAGCTGTGCATTAGGACAAGCTGATACGGTCTCAGTGCTGGACATCCCGAAGGTAAGGAAAGGTAAGGTAAGTTATGACAAAATCAAACTTACAAGTTACCAAAGTGACAAGAACACAAAATGTGTCCGGGGTAAAAATGCGACATTATGATTGAAAGAATTTAATAATCGCATGAATGAATAGATACGCTAAATAATACAGTATCAATACTTAGACAATCATACATTACCATGAAACAAGAAAAGCCTAGCTAATACAAAAGGGAACGCGCAACAGCAGTGCATGTTTTAAAACCCGGTGCAAACAAAATCTAACCTCACCCATCCTAGCAACGATGTTTCTTTTACACTCGCCAGAGGGCGCCAGATGGCTGAACCATCTTGCTCAGCCGGAATGGCTTAAAATCACAAATTTTCCCCACCCCCTCTCATTAAGCGCCTTCACTGGGGTGACTCCTTTCGAATTTATAAAAAAAGCTTTACAGATCCTGAAACTAGATCTTCCAGGCAGCCGACGGTGAAAATTTGGTGATCTTAGCTTGCACCGTTTTTGACTGATCCACCCGTGTGATGGACGAACAGACGAATGGACAGAATTGTGATGGCTAAGATGCACTTTCAAAAGCTTCAGCGGTGATAATATACATACAGTGCAATGCAAAACGTATAATGTTCCTTACGCATAACAAGTCTTATTGGTGTAACTGTGCCAAGTGTAACAAACTGTGCACAAAACTGTAAAAATGTGAAAAAAACAGTGGCAACAAAGCCCAGAGGTATCTATCCAATTATGCAAAACACTGAAACTTACTAACATGAAAAAATGACAATCCAATTACAATGAAAGCAACTGCAGTCACACCTAAGTCCATAAATAGCAAAAAAATCTATCAGATAATATCCATCAATATCAGAAATCAGTACTGCTACGTCTGCAACAGTGGTGCACTATGAAACCTCAAGGACTGCAACGAGTTATAACCTGACCCATGGCACCCCCAGAAAAAACACCAAAATATGATAAATGCCTTCGAAATTATTATTGTTTTGCTTGGTTCTCATGCTTGTTTTAAGTGGTACATGAATCCAACTGCATTCAGAATAGACCAATGGAAGTCTGAGCTCCGTAAAATATACAATATAACATTATGTCGGCTGTCTTTTCATTATCGACGACAACAGCAATTTGAACCGATGAATACCATGCTATGTGGTTTACGACTCACAAAGGGCATGCACCAATGAGTGATCAACAAGCCACACTGAAAGCCATGTTGACGGCTGGATCATAAACTGCACCACAAGCTGTTCACAGAGAGAATAGAGAACACAGACAGAATGTATAGACAGGTCTCATTATGTATAGACAACATTACGGACTGACAACAAGCAGCAACTGCAGTCTATCAGAAAGCGAGACCAAACACACTGACGATGCAGTACATTGTTTTATTCTCCCATCGGACGGTGCAGCTGCCTAAAACACGACCATGTACAATCCGATATATACACAGACGAATGCCAGCAGTCCTGGTGAAAGAACTTAATATTACGCAAAACTTGCCAATGATTTCGTTAGCACTAGCCTTAACAATTGCCAATGTACTCATTATGCCTACCAACAGAAGCATAGCTGGGCTAAGTTTGCCCTGAATGCCATCTTGCAGTATATCCGTCTTTGTAATAGCCAATTAGAAAGACAAACACAAAAAAGTGCTTCTAAAAGCACGTCAATAACATTTGGTCATATTATAGCCTGGAGGACAAAACAATAATGCAATTTCACTGTAAATAATCAGAGCTAGTTACCATCAGTGTTGCTGTTCCAGAAACATGAACTAGCTGTGTGCAAGCCAGCTCCATTTTTCTGCATTATAACGCATGTTACTACACAAGACAACACAAACACAGCATAAACATGAAACTGTGCAGTCAAAGCATATAGGAGTCAACAATATTTGCATATAGTTTAATAAATTTAACTATAACTTTCTCCTAAAAATAACTTTAAAATGATTCCTCATCGAAAAATTATACAAAACAATATAACTGCTTGCAGAAAATTTTGTTCCAAATTAAAAATAAGTCATAAAAATATATAAAACAAAGACAACACAGCTGGCCAACACATAACTCACCAACATCACAGAAAGCATGAGAACTAGTTGTAATACAATGTGTTCAATATTAAAAAATATTTAAAAAATACACAGAAACAGCTAAATACCAATGTATTTGAATGGTTTGCCCAGTTTTGTCAGCTGACCAAGGCACAACTCAACCACATCTGAGGTCCAGTTGTTCACTTTCTGCGCTTGATAGGCACTGCCGCCAATTGCACCTTCTATTGACTGCAATACCACAAGCACAGTCAACACAAACACATCATTACACTCAGTATTTGTATAAAGCTTATGAGCCTTCACACAGTGTTGGACAAGTAAATGGAAAGGCATATGATCGACAAAAAGAATTGTACCAATAATTCAAAAGTTTAACTACAGTCTACAGAAAAAATGGCTGGAAAATAAAAACAAAGCTTGAAAGCAGCAGCAGCAGCACTATAATAACAGTGTATTATTACTCTAATTATGAGCTCAGTGTATAAAGATTTACAACTGTTATGACATGCAGTGTTATTATCCAGCGATGTTTGTGAGATTTTGCACACACAGATCGACAGTGAGGCAGACTGACAGACATACATACCCACTAGTACAGAAATGTAACCTCCTCAATAAAGATGACACTGACAAATAACTGTTAATGTCAACTAGTCAAACTCAGGGTAAAACTCCTACCTCTTTTATGATACTGCTGACTTCCTCCACAACAAAATTCACCTACAACACAAAGTGAAATATAACTAGTGACTGTAAGAAAAGTAACACATCAAAAAATATATACAGCTGGCATGACGTGCTCTCACTATACAAAACGACGACTTCAAGCACTCAGCGTGATGGGAGTTGAAAAAGAGGGATTTAATGCCAACCTAAAAAATCTGGGGGCATCAATGTCTGAACAAAAACAAAAGCGAAAACCGGGATCAACATGGCACGTTGCGTAACCTCCAGCGAGGCCTTCCATGTGATGAAAAAATGTGCATTCTGCACAAAAATAACTGTGATATATCGGACATTCGGTGGTAAAGCAAATTTCAGTTTTTTTGGCACGGAGCCAGAAACCAGAAGTGGAAATCAAGATCTAACCCCCACATTACAAATGAGGGCTATTCTTCAATAACTTGGTGCATGAAACAGGTTGATCCACCCCATAGGTTCCAACATTTGACGTGCACCAAAATTGACTCCCAAAATTAGCAAATTTACTTAACATTTCTCTCCTCATCCCCAATGTACTGAACAGGTTAAAATTTTGCTGAAACACGTCCCCCTCGAGGCCCACTAGAAAAAAAACTCAGTGCCCCAACTCCCCTAACAAGGGGATAAAAAAAGTCAAAAAAAATTTTCTGCTCATCCCCCAAAAAATCCCTTTGTCAGATTCACCCAAAAATTTTACCCATGGATTGGCTAGCCCTCAATGCCATGTACAAATGCATAGAATTTGATGTGCGTAACAGCCATAGCTCTTTGGCTAAGGACAAACGTAGGTTGAGTGAATGCCAAGATATATGCTTCCCAATTTCCTAAAAAGCGAAGACAGTTGACACTCCTTCACAAGAATTAATATTAGAAATGTCATGTCACTCATATGTGAGATAGCAATGCTAAACTATGCATGCAGGGCTGGCGAAGCATGCAAAGGCTGGCGACGGCTATACAGCCGTCTTTATGGTGAGTGCAGTGGCCAAGATAACAAGAGCAGTTTAGGTAATCATTGGTGAGGGCAGTTGACATCAATTTTGGACATCTTCTTTGCCTGGGTTTGTGAGACACCCTGCTAGTCTCCGTGACCGTCAGTGAAAGTAGCCAAACTCCGTTTTGGATTTATCTTACTCGTATCTTCTGCCAGGAAGACCTTCAGCAACGCTTGCTGTCTGTCTGCAGTAAGAATATGCTACTGTATAACTGTCGCCCGCCTAGCAAGCTTCGCCCCATGCCCAGTGTGAGATCCATCGCGGTCATAACACTGTGTACTGCTGTAATTAACCTCTTCTGATGCTTGTACGTCTTCCATCTTAAAGCAAAATTAATATATCATGTGCACACTATTTTACTCCTCAATTACAGCAAAAAAAAACTTATACAAAGTACAGTTTAAGAATCGTGTTTACACTTTCCAGACGCACTGTTGGACTCAACTAATTACCGCATTGGACCAAACAATTAGTGAAGTGTCAATATCACAAGTTTAATTACCGGTAAAAGCGATTTTGATTTGCGAAATTTTGATATTATGCAATTCAATATTACGAAAGTCAATCTTAACTTGTTTTACTTAATTAGTGTCTAGTAAATTAATTTGTGCATTTTTATTAAACGTTTTATAAAAGACTGGATTCGAAGCATCTTCCCGCGAAGTTTGCGGGCGACACCTCGGTATATGGCCAGGGAAATGTAACCGAAACAGCACAGATTTATTATGGTTTTCTGTTGGATTATAGTTTTTTTTAGTTTAGACAAATTTACGAACGTGGGCACCGCGCAAGGGCATCTAATTTTGTTTATTTAAGTACAACATCAAGTTTAAGTAGGCAAAGACAGAGAGTTACTTACAGTTACAGAGTACAGACGAAAAAAAGTCGATGGAAAGCCTAGCGCAGCATAATCGGTATGCACATGTGATGAAACACCGTAAACACTGAAAAGTAACTGGTGAGTGACTGAGTGAGTACGACGTACTTCTGCAGATAATTTTTTATTGATACATCTTTCCTCACAACACCGGCACTTAATGCATCATACCTGCGATATATGCATTTTGTAAACAACTTAGGAGGCGTGTTGTTATGGATTACGAAGAAGAGCAGAAGAATGAAATCGAAGCACTTGAGTCCATATATTGTAACGAGTTGCAAGGTGAATAAAGTCACAGGTTGTGGTAATATTAGAGGCAGAAGCGCTTTTCGTCTAATGCAGTGTTTTTCAACCTTTTGCTGCCGCGGAACCCTACGAAAGGATGGCGATTACTTACGGAACCCCACGCAATGATTCATGAGTCTATCGGCGTAGGCGAAGTGGAAGTTTTAGGGTGTCTGGGCCCTGGGGCCTATGTCCGAAACGGAGTCAATAGGCAGAAAACCTGTAGGGATAAAGAGGCAAAGCTCCCATAAGCTGATTATAAAGCAGCAGGCAAAAGGTCAAGCTAGCAGTAGATCGGCGATTTCGCACTAGAGAGCAGAAAATTACTAGCGGTAGATCGCCATTTACCTAATTACATTTATCTCGTTGTTAATTTAAGAATGCAGCCACATTTCTTCTTTACTGCATTGCTAAGACTGTGGTTAGAACTGAAATGTTATCAATTACCAAGCATTAAATAAAATTTATTCAAAAGCACTATAGTTCTAAGTCCGTGTTACAAAAAACAGCTTTGACTCGAGATGGACTCTGATATAATACTGAATAAGCCTGATTTAAATACGTGACAGTATCGTGGCATGGTTTGTAGACCTTCTCCGTCTTCCAGGCATATAAATTCTACCATCTTCCCAATAATGTATCTACCTGATCTACCTCTAGCAATTTTCCAGTGCTAACAGCAAGATCGCCAATCTACCGCTAGAATTATTGCACGCAAAAATTGTTTAATTTCACCGTATTAGATAATATTTAACAATTTTATTTCATCTGTGTATAAGGGTACGTTATTGTATTTAAACATAAGCTCCCTTCTTCCGCAAACCGAAAAAAATCATCATTGGATCTTTCGCGTTTTACGTACATGGATGGACGCCCTTGGGCCACACAGGGATCTGGATCCCCCAGCGAGCTGCGCTGCTGCATGCATGAGGCTTTTTGTTTCTTTTAAGCAGAATGTTTCAAGAATTGAAATTAAACAATCAGTGAAAAATAACACTAATACGTTATAGTGTACAATGCAAATATGCTGCAAGGTTAACAATAAGAAAAGTATTCAACACTGCGCAAACGTTTGTGGCTAGACGCGTTAATATTGAGCTAAAAATTTCATGTCTAGTTCTTCTATGGCCTGGTTTGAAGTGACTTCGCACGTTAGGTTGTTCTTATTTTTTACTGAGCAGCCGCGGAACCCTTGGAAGATGCTCACGAAACCCTTGGGTTCTGCGGAACTTCAGTTGAAAATCACTGGTCTAATGTATGCACTTTCGCCACTGACAGTACGAAAATCATATCTGCCATGAAAATTCAGAGCAGATAGCCATAATCGACTACTTATTTTCCGTAAATTTTCTCAGAAGCATCTATTCACTTTTGGCCCATATGTGCTGTGAAAATTGATGTACGGAAACGTGTATATGAGGAAATCACAATTAGTACTTAATTTACAGTTTGGTATAGTGAAAAATTTGCATGTTATTGAAGCCTTACTTGATTCTTTTACCACAGTTGCTGCCAGCCTTATACAGATTGCCATGTAGACAGTCATTTTCAAATTTGGGGTTGAGTTGAGAAGGCAAGTAAAATGTGCATTTTTCAACTGAAAACTGGCCATATCTCAAAAGTGGCGAGAGATAGGGCGAAGGTAGATATTAATTACTAATAGAGGAAGTCACACAAGCCCTTTCGCATGTCATTGACCTTGGATGACCTTGAAAGCTTTTTACATAAATTTTATTAAAATACCAGTATAGTATTTTTTGCACTGTTGCAACATTACCAAATCTTTATCTGGCACTGACATTGTCATTCCATCATGAGTTTACATTGTTGTCAATTATTGTATTTACAGATTGCTTAATTACAAGACTTATAAGATGATGTATGATAAGTTGCATATGGATGTTTAGTTTGGCCTGTGTTGTTATGTTGCATTTTGTTATTGTAGTAATATCAACTGAACCGCGATGTTGCTTCCAGTTAGAAGTTAAATCTCAGTGCCTAAAGGAAAACATCGAAAATGGTATACTTTTTCCATAGTTATGGTATTGTTTTATTTTTGAGATGCATTCCCACTAGTGGTATACCCATATGTGTGTTTTATTATCTTTTATGTTTAGAAAATTAGCATTGTTAAATCATACAGCCAGTCCATTTTGTATTTTTTGTGAATGTAAAATTTAAGACAAAGCCATAGAACCTAACGTAATTTTTAAAGACTTGCTGAATCTTTACATGTTGGGTTACTTATTTATTCACTCTGCTGTTGGTGGTGCACTGTTGGCATTTGCACAAAAAATGAAGAAGAAAGCATTTTACTGTAGACCGTAGTACATTACATGATATCTTACCTACTTTCCATCACCTTTGGGATGATGAAAGTTAAACCCTGTTTATCAAGCATTTGATGCAAGTCGGACCTTTTGCCAGTACCACTAACAGCCATATTGTACCTGACCAGGCTAGTGTGCCAGCAGTCATGGTAAGTTGGTAATAGAATGTAATGTTATGCCAGCTTACCATTCCTAACCTAGTGGTGGCTGTAACCGTCATTTATGCTTATCATCTGTACCCATCGAGGCCGGAGGTATTGCATAGGATTTGGCTTAGATGTTGAATGTGATGATTAAATGCCAAGATGGAGTACAAGCTAATGGTGTGTGGTCACCCATATCATTACTAACATTGCACGGTGTTGAACCGTGTATCACTACCATGGGGACATGAAATCAGGTGCCTTGCGATCCAAAAATGCAGCCAGTTTGCAAGCTCGGTGTGCTAGTCCACTGTTTTGCTTGAACATGTGAAAGTTCAACTATCCCAACAGACATGTAAATGTGATTGCTTTGCACGTTTTTGTGGCTGCAACTGTAAAACTTTAAAAATTTGTCATCAGTGAACCACATTTTTTACCATCGGAGCAGGGTAGTGATAGACAGCACCAGTTGAGACTATCAAGTTTGTACCCGTGACACATTATGATGTTAGCATTACATCACAACTAGCAAGGAATATTTAATCAACTGCCATATTTTGTTGCAATATTTTGAATTAGTATTTTTTCAGCTACAACTGATAAAATTTTGTGTAAAGTGATCATCATTTGAGTGAATTATGAAAAAACAAATAGGGGTCTTTTTTATGAAACACTGTGTATTTGTTGCTTGGATGTGTTTGCTGATTTTCAGCATCTTGCATCATTCAGTTTACGTACACTGATCGATATCCAGATGAACTGCCAGTCATGGAAATTACAAGTTCGGAAAATTTAGGTGATGAATCTGTCGATGGCATTTTATCATTTATGACACAGCTGGTAAGGTCAACAGTTATGTTTCTTTTCTTTTTTTCGTGAGAGCATATAGTGTGTCTTAGCTATAGTTGAGGCGTCTGTCTGTTCATCCATTTATCTGATCTGTCTTCGATTGTATCACAATGGTGCAAGTTAATCGACTACTTTTTACTCTTATCTCTGAAGGACTGTAGTTTTAGGGTTTGTAATGCTTTTTCAGAAATTTGAAAGGGATCATCCTGGCTGAGTGCACGACATTAGAGAGGATTAGAGAATATTTGCGATTTTCAACCAACAAGTCACCGTATCTCAGAAACAGTGCAAGATAGAGCTAAGGTTACTGTTAATCATATATAGGAAGTCAGATATGCCCTTTCAATTGCCATTTATATCGCTGAGCATGGATGACCTTAAATAGCTGTACTACACACTAATGCACAAATGATATGTCTTTCGGAGATCACCGTGAAAATTTGATAGACACATGCTACCAGTGGCAAAAATGTAGTGCAGAGACTCTACTTTCAGATGGTTTAAGCTTTCTGTGGATATTCACGGCAGTTACATGGGGAGGGGGCCTTAAACAATAGTGGGGTGGTGATGGTCAGAACCAGCAATTTTTTGTCATTTTGGCCGCCGTATGTTCGCAACCTTCAGACTGGAAGCCAGTATTAGTATGCAGGGTAGTGAATGTTTTATCGGCTTTCGAGCAACCGTAAAATGCTTGACCTTAAATGACCTTGAAATGCAATTTTATGCTAAAATTTGTTTTCATTGTTGGTTTGACTAGATATTTTTGCTTCATTTTCGAAGACAAATGTGTAAAAATGAATGTAGACACTCATATACCGTTGGCAACAAAGATTGGCATGGTTTCCTGATAATCAGTTTATTACATGTGCAGGCGGCAACGTCGCGTGTGTGTATTCTGCAGTTATCTGAGATGAGGAACAAAACATTTCGTGTGCACCGAAAACATAAATCTGTGCTTCTGTTGTTCAGGGTGAAGAAAATTTGGGCATTGTAATGGTGTTTACAATCATCTCAGCCGTGCAAGAGAAACTGACACACATGATAGAGTCAGCCGAGGAACATCGAGTGGCTGAAAAGGAACGCTTAGAGAAAGAAGCTGAGATGGCTGAACAGGTGCGTTGCAGGTAGATCATTGTGTAATGTGTAGTGTGCCAATGCTGTAGCTTAACAGGGTTTTTGGTGAACATTTTAGTAGCTGGTAAAATCGGTTTACTTATAGTTAACTGGAAAAGCCGGAGCTAGCCTTTTATGAGGTACAGGGAAAAAAGTAGTAAGGTAAAGATGCAGATGCCAAAATAACCTTTAGTCATTGCTGATGAAAGATACATTTAGACAGTCTCACTGGTACATTTAACATTTTTGAAAATTTTTGTGACATTCAGGTTTAATTACCAAGTTCAAATTAAAACATTAAAACAATAAGTAAAATGTACACTACATGCTATTAAGATATCTGGCAAGAACCTTGTGTTCTCAGCATGACATGTTTACACTTGGTATTGGTATTTATTTGGTTTTGTTGGTGATGGATGTCAGTCATTCGCATCAGAGTGTGAAATTGCAGTTGCTTTTAATACTGTGCTGTTAACTCCAATCAGTGCTGCACTGATTATTTTTTTGTTTAGAGTTGTTGCACTGTTTGTGTTGCATGACAGAAACAGTTGTACTAATTCAGTTTATTATTATGAATTGTGGTAGGTCAACTATTACTGTTATTGATATTAACTTACCCGGTACTGATGTGTCTGATTATGCAGAAATGGTTTGAAGGCACTCGTGTGACAATTGAGACGTTTATAGCTTGGAAGGCAAAATTTGACAGTGAATTAGCAGAACTACGACATCAGAAAGGCAAAGATGATTCAACTAATAAAAAACTGACAGGTACGGACTGTGTTATTGTTGATAACCTGTTATAGTGATATAAGGCCCAATTCACACCTACAATGCCGACGTGACTCAACAGTTGAGTCGCGTCGGCATGTAGGTGTGAATTGGCCAGGTCATTCGTATCAATGTTTATGTTTACACAAGCACTGGTAACGTGTAGCAATCTGCTCTCACGGGTTTGGTCAGCTCTTAGTTAGCTCTTACCCTCCAGATTTTAGAAATCTTTCGGGTCATCGGTGCAAAGCCCCACCACCACGACAAGGTGGCTGACCACGGTGGGGTGGCTGTTAGTCGTTCGTATCAATGTTTATAGTACCTGATCGTATTGGTTTATTGTTGTTTCTAGGTTTGTTTCTCCGTTAACACAATAGCACTTAGCTTAACGAAATTTTGCGTGATCATGTACCTTGACAACCTCTAAAACTTTATTAAATTTTAAGGTTATAGGTCAAAGGTCAAGCTCACATAGGTTCTGTGTGTATTTTTGATATGGCAGCTACCTGTGGTCATTGCCTACATTTGAGCAAGGCATGACTATCTTGTTTATTGTTTGTTGTTGTTTACTGACTTTATATTGTTGTGGTTATGAAATTGGTTAAGAATCTGTTGATGTTGTAGGCAAAGAATTATTCATGATGGATCACAGCCTCGATGACTCAGATGTCAAGTTCTTAGAAGAAGGTAACGCTGCCATCTTGTGTTTGATTGATGCCAGTTTTATCTTTTTATTTGTTCATAATTTTAATTTTAACATTTTGTACTTATTTTTGGTCATTAACTTAGTATAGTGTTGATGAGTCAAAACTCCCAAGTTAGTCATTTTTCAGAATTCAAAAGAATAGAAATGGATAGATATCAGACTTATCAAAATGTAGCTGGATACTATGGATATGTCCTTTATCAGACCACATGCACTGCATTATTGATTTTATGTTGTAACTTTGTCTGGTATGAATTAAATGATTATGATTATGGTTATGATATACTGAGTGGTCCATAAAAATGTTTAACTTTCTTGCCTTATAATATTAATGAATTTTTAGAAGTCTTTCACTATCAGTTGCAAAGTAGGAGCTAATTGTTAAAGTTGAAGATATTATCATGTGCTGAGTGTGTCATGAAACAGTTGTGAGATAGCCACAGTTGTGAGATAGCCACAGTAGTGAATGTTTTTTGTAACTTGCTGATTCTAAAGCTGACTAAATATTTCACAAGGTAGTGTAACGACGCATGGTGGAATGTGATGAAATCTGTAATCATCACTTACTTGCAGAGTTACTGCAGTGTATATCGGTCAAAGAATTGTGAAAATAGATTAGTATATTTGATGCAGTTATAATGAAAGCTTAGAGGCTTCCTGTTAATTGCAGCACTTTGTATGTGTTAATGTATACTGTAAAACTTTGAATTGAAGCCTGGTTCTATATAAATGCCAGGTCCCGTGTACAGGTCGGGGAATATATCTTGCTTTGGTCAGTCAGTAGTGATGTAGGCACTCATTGGCCATCAGGCATTAAATATTTTTTCAGAAGCAGTTATTTCAAGCAAGGTTAAATTTCTTCATTAGCCTCGTATGCTAAGGCATTGGCTGTAGAAAAAAATTAATGACTTTGACATAGTTGATAGAAGCCAGCTCTCGTTTAAAGGCCAAGTCTTGGATACAGGACGGGGGTTAAGGCAACTTGTACTAATAGAAGCCAGAGGCTTTTGTTTAATGTTTTACAGTATTTACAGGATAATTCTGCAGCCATGCTGGTATAAGCACCCATAGCCTGTAGGATATTTGTATGGCTGCCGGATTATAGTCGCTGCGTTTACGGTATATGCTGTGATTGCTGAGTTGGTTGTGTCGGGACGTTGCAGGTGGAGAGGTGGTAGAGGTCGATGAGTCTTTGTTTGAGGATGTCGATGACTTGACGTTGGAAGATGATGATGATGATGCCAATGATGATAATATTGTTGACTCTGTGACGTCTTATGATGCTGACAGCTGATGTTGAAACTTGTTGAGTGTTGATAGGCAACTTGTTTCTTTTTTTAACCTTCCTACCGATTTTTGTGCTCAGTAAAATAGTTATGAAACTGATTCATTCAATTGCCATTTCAAGGTTCACTTTCCCTTGCTTAACTGCACTGTTGTGCTAGTCTGCTATTTTGTTTCACTAATTCTCAATCTATGCTTTCATTTAAGAAATTGCATTCATTGCTCTGAAGATACAAATAATTGTCTAATATTACACGCTAAAATAGTGCATGTTGTAGTCGTTTCTGTGCATATAGACGCCTTGCGCCTGTGAGTTTCATGGTAAATTAATACCAGCGAGATAATGAGCAGCTGCAGCGCCAGCAGTTGCGTGAGTAGGAGGACTACGATCAGGTCAACACGCACTGCATTGCATGCTTTGCTGTGTGCGGTTGAAATCGATTTGCCATGGTATGGTCCATCTATGATTACACATGAAGTCTGTAATTATAATATTAGCAATTTGCAATTGCATCACTTGTCTGTAGGCAGTTTGATAGGCGTATTTCCTGTTATCGCGACGACAGAGTTCGTGGTGTCCGGGTAAACTCAGGTGTCTACGTTTTTCGAAGACGTGAAGCTAATAAGGACAACGTATACGAGTATTTAACGTTTTTAACGTGACGACGTTAGCGATAATATTTTGATAAAGGTAGTTTTTACGCGCGAGGGCATGTAGACCTAACCCTAGGCCCTAATGCTTTGCCGCTTTGCGCGTCCTAACTATCGTCGAAGCGTCCGTCCGTTTGTCTGTCCTTCACACTCTGCAGCTGTATCAAAACAGTGCAAGCTAGGATCACGAAATCTTTACTGTAGGCTGCCAGCAGTACTCTAGTTTCATGCCACCGGGTGAGGGGATTCCTTTCGAACTAGAGAGTCATGGTCAAAAAGCCTAAAAATTCGTTTCACCGCTATCGGCTCGTTTAACATAAAAAAAACCGTTGCAGGTAGGTGCAGATTTGCTGCTTATCATAACAAAGCACTGGTGACAAGCTTTCAGGGGATATGAACATCCAGGGGCGTCTACGTCCATTAAGGACTACGCTCAAAGCGTATAACTTCTCAGGGGGAGGGCAACTTATAGGGCTTCAGGGGGGCAGTCATCGTTCCACCAGTACTTGACCAGGAGTCTTTTGCGAGACTACAAGAAATTTGAGCTAATGCTCACGAGACGCGCGAAAGCATATAGCAGTTCCGGTTCAGTAGTTTAGCTGAAATTTGGGGTGTTCACGCTAAGTTAATATACAAATACCAAATTCTCTATCTGGATCGCGTAACGATAGTTCCGTGGCGCCATCTTGTGAATGATACAGACTTGTGTCGCAGCCGGAAATCGCCAAAAATCCATAACACCCCCTATTTTGGCATTCAAGGTCATTGAATTTGGCGCCAATCGAGAGCCAGTGTACGTCGTTCTATTAGTGATTAATAGTAACTTAGGCCCTATCTCGCACCGTTACTGAGATACAGCGACTTATTGGCCAAAAATCGCAAATTTTGCCTACGCCCTCGTTCGGGGTGACCCCCTTCGAATTTATGGGAAAGCTTTACAGTTCCTGAAATTAGAGTCTACCAGGCAGCCGACGGTGAAGACTTGGTGACTCTAGTTTGCACCGCTTTTGACTGATCCACCCGTGTGACAGACAGACGGACGGACAGA
>Ga0209671_1000766_pt1 | contig 23494 bp, 13 predicted proteins | sample WorMetHERISLAND2_2_FD_187401 | JGI IMG/M metagenome (GOLD analysis project Ga0209671, IMG submission 187401) | Marine gutless worms symbiont microbial communities from Max Planck institute for Marine Microbiology, Germany - Olavius geniculatus... | ecosystem: Host-associated > Annelida >... | reverse complement strand
AAACACTTTTTCAGTCCAAGGGTCGTGGGCGCTTGAAATAGACGGCCAGATAATTTTGCAGGTGCACGTAGTGTGAATGCATTGAAGGTCATAGGCTCTGTTTACTACCTTTCATGGTGAATAAAGATGCATATACAAATACACGATGAGACATGGACATTAATATAAAACACCTGGGTTGGTGGTGTGGTGTAGTGGTAACGCGTTTGATCCGATCAACAAAGTTACTGTACGCCGGGCGCGGTTAGTACTGCGATGGGCGACTGCCTGCAGGCAGATAAACCATCTCGGTATGTAACCAGCCGCCTAGGTCAACTCAGCCTTCCATTCGTCCGGGGTAGGTAAATCGAGTACCAGCCTATCTGGCTGGGGTTAAGGCGGGGCGCGTTCACTTGTGTCGGGTGGCAGGCAACACTGTGATCCCATACGGCAGGTGACGCTCCGTAGCTCTGAGATGGGCGTCCCATTAAGGGCTATATCGCCACCACCTAGTGCTTTTCTGTGCTTGTAAAAGGGCATTTTCCTTTACTGGCCGGACATCGTGAAACAGTCTTTCCACGTACATCAAAGACAGAACGCTCAAGTTGAACGCTTTCAAGCAAAGAAATGTAAAAAACGTTTTTGACGTTTTTCTTCTTGTCACGTTTTTAACGTTTTTTGACGTTTTTAAATTTCTCCAATGTTGTTTATTTAAAAAAAACGTTTATTATAATTTTACCAGTAACTTTAAAAAGCACTGCATTTTGAAATTAAAGCAACGAAAAGTACTGGTAGTATTTAGTCTGGTAATACTTGGTTTTGTGACTCGGAGTTGAATTGAAATTGAATAAAGTTCTTTCTCTCTTTTTCTCTCTCTCGATAGTTCCAGCTATACTGCATCTATAGCGTCAGGAATTTAGCAAAACGTTGAATAAATTAGGGCCAACATTATCTATTCAACGTTTTCAAACGTTTTTTTTTATTCTTGCTAAATTTTTCCAGGTTTTTAACGTATTTTTGGAACGCATTTACATCAATGCTTTCTGCGTTCACTGAAAAGTTTTCTGTTTGCTTAGAATTAATAGCGGATCGAACGCATTAGCGATTTCTTTGTAATGACATGTGCTAAGCCTTATAAATGCTCGCTTAATAATCATCGTAACTGTGACCGTAAGGTGATCTACCATCAGCGTGGTGAACCGTTGGAGGACTTTGCGACCAACTCGAGCGACCTATCAGCGTTGGTCGAAGGACTGCAGCCTAACACCGACTACAGCTTCCAGCTGCGTGCGTACACGTCCAAGGGTCCTGGACCTTGGAACAACCGACTTCCCTTTCGCACCTTCGGAAGCTGTACGTGTTCGAAATTACCATTCACCATAATATCTAACCAGTTAATGAAGCGTGACTGTATGTTGTTTATTGATGGTAAGCTGATTGAGCAAGTTCAGTCTTTTTTCACATCTGGGTCACATTATAACGACTGATTTGAATGACAGTGATGACGTAATTGCTTTGTTGGTCAAGCCAATAATATGATGTGTTTCTTTACTAATTAGACAGTATGGTCAGATGCAGGTTGTTCAGTACATACTGCGATAGTAGATATGGATGTGAGCTGTGGTCGTTAGACAACAGTGATATTGATGTGTTTGGTACAAACTGGAGAAAGGCAGCAAGAAGGGTTTTGAAGTTACCACCAGACACGCATAATAGTCTAATCCCCCTGCTGTTTAATACACTGCCTTTCTATGATGATATATATAAACGGTCTGCACGATTTATTATTTCTTGTTTACAGTCTAATGTGTCTTTAGTTCGTTTTGTTGCTAGATTTGGTGTATTTGTGAATCTGTGTACGTCACCGTTAGGTACAAATGTACAATACTGTTGTTCTAATTTTGGCTGGAATTTTGAAAGGTTTGTGAACGGTGACATTAGTATGTCTACCAACGTTTTTGTCAAGTAGTCTTATTCATCAGTCAGTGAGAGTGACTGGCTTACTGTAAATGCCTTACGTCAGGTGTTGAACCTACGTGATGGCTTTGATTTTCTGTTCTTTTCCGACGGCTCCACGTTGTTAGATTCTGAATTGGACAGTCTCATTTTATATCTTGCATCAAGCCGTACTTTGTAGTCTATTTGTTGCTCAGTTTTTGTTGCTTTTTATGTTCTATTGTAGTTTCTTTTCTTTTTTTTGTACTTTGTGTACGATTCAATAATAAATATATATAATATTGATAGCAAAGGAACAAACGTGGAAACAGAAATCTGACTAAATTTTAATCGGCGCTAACTAACAGCAAGCAACAGTTGTAATAAAGTGCTAAAATGTCTTAGTTTGTTTCTTAATCGTGATGCAAATTAGATTTTGATTTTTATATAATTTGATGTCTCGTCACCACGCACCACTTGTGGTTCTTGTGCGTTGTTTTTTTTTCGTTTTTTTTTCAGGTTTTGTCAATTGCAGCTTGCTTTTAGGGCGTTCGCTGCACAGTCTTTTGATTTTTTTATCACAGCCATAAGCCATTTGTTTTTGTAGGCTAATAGGCTGCATATATATTTGTCAAGCTACAATTTCTACTGGATGATTTGTGAATATGTAAATTGACATACTAGAAGCCTGTTGATTTCTAAAGTCATAGTTCAATAATGGGGTCATATGGGGTTTTTCGTTTTTTTTCGTGTGCGTGACACCGGGGCTACCCGCGGGCAGTACTTAGCCTGGAGCGAGGCTTCACCCTTTTATTTTGATATTAATTTTGATTTGAATTAAACTTTTAACATACTGTGTATTGTCACTGCTTTAACTGTAAACTGATGATTGTAGGCCTATAAACCTGCGATATTTAATATTTTGATATTTTAATGGCTGATTACACAATTATTGATTTATTTATTGATTTATTGTGGTTCAGACGGCATACCGGCTCCAGCGAACGTCCAGCTAGTCCGCCAATCAGCGACCGAGCTGGAGGTCACGTGGCAGTCACCTAGCCCCGCCCACTATCAGCATCTTATCGCCGGATATCGCGTCTACTATCACATCTCATCATCGTCTTTAGTGGCGCCGTCGCGCGGCGGTGACCGCTGGGAGGTCAAGGACGTTGACGGACCGCTAGAGGTCGCACGGCTAGCGGACCTCAAGCCTCGGACGAGATACACGGTGAGGGTTCGTGCTTGCGGGGTGGACGGAAGGATGGGAAACTTCTCTGAGCCGGCTGTGTTGGAAGTCGACGCCTCCGTTGATGAAGGTTGTGTTAGCGGCTTAATTTACGATTCGTTTACTTGCAGCATTTCAAAGAAGGTTTGTTTTTGGTGACTTCAGTGGTGTAGCAAGAATCTAGTTGTAGTGGGGGCACTTGAGGGGTGGCGTATGGGGAGGGGTGTCCCCTCCCTACGGGAAATGGGTCTGGCTAGGGGGCTGTGTCCCCTCCTCAGAAAATTTTTGGATTTTCTGTGTGCAAAATGACATCTTTTGTTGCACTTTTGGCACTATTTTGAGTAAATGTCGAGGCTTTTAGGGGGGGGGGCACCTGTCGCCAGTGTCTCCCTATGGTTACGCCAGTGGGTGACGCAAAGTTTTTATACTGAAGTTTTATTGCTGTAATTTCATTTGTTGTTTTCGTAAAATTGTGACTATATCAGACTGTTCATGTCAGCAGTATATTTAGAGCTAAACTACATTCAGTTTTCGATTTGTTTGTTCGCATTTCAAAGAAGAGTTAGTTTTGCTGAACTGAAGTATTTACTCCAGTTTTTTTATTTGCAGTATTTTTGTTTGTTGTTTTCTGGAAAATATTATAACTATATCAGAGTGTTTTTGTTAGTAGTAAGCCCTATGTTTTAGCTGAACACTGAGCTATTTATGCGTCTTGTCCGTTTATCTCTCTGTCTTGTCTGTCTGCATATCGATCCTTTAAAGCAAAAAGTACAAAAAAGTGAAAATATGTGTGAAATTTTTTCATAGTAGGATTAACCGCTACGCCAATTATTGGTTTCTAGAAATCAAAGATCAAGTCAAAAATTAAAATTAGGGAAAATTATGCATATCAGACGTAATTGCGGCTTGTGTGGTGAATGACCTAATTCACTGTCAACGCTTGAGACGCTCTACAACTGACGGACGCCCGCATGTCATGTCGACACTTGGTGCTGACATTTTTTTCCTGTTGTTTGTTGCAGACTACTATCACCCGGACGCGCTGCAGGAATTCCAGGCGACGTCACAGAATCCTCAGTCAATCGTACTCGAGTGGAAACCCCCACGCACGCCTGGGATTTTCCAGTACAAGGTCATTCATCAGCCATTTATTGCTTTGCATATACTTGTATAATAATTGCATACGTTTATTAATGGAGATTGCATACAAATACTTAAGATCTAGTGATAACATTATTAGCGGATTTTGTACTCACTCATTTGCTATTTTTTGTGGTTTTCGGATATAAGAGGTACGGTCGGCCCACCCCAGAAACAGCTAGCATCACTGTTTTTCAGGACGCAGGTTGCATTCATGTACGCCTACAGACATAGGGTGAAGTGGACGCTTTTGAAGGACACTTTTGTTTGTACTTCCTACTAACATTTAATATGTTAATGATCAGAAACATTTGTAATTTTGTTACCGTTTTATAAAAAAAATTAAAATATCTTTAAAATGGATAGACTTTTTGTTGCCCAACCAACCAACAGTACTATAAAACACCGCTTTAGTGCTAATAAATTAATTTGGGCAAACTGAATAATGACGTGCTGATGTCACTGATTATTCATTTGACTCGACAACATGAATAAACGAGAAAATAAATAGTAAGAACGACAAGCAGATAAATATTATAGAGAGACAAAGAGATATGACATATGAGTTGTGGGTTTAATTAGTAGGTAGCCAGCATAGTATCCATGGATATATCCATGGATGTTTATATCCACGGCAAGCCTGTATAAGTCCCGCTTGCGCAAGACCAGTAGGCCTAGAACTATTTTCGAAAGGCACACTCACGTTTAAGTAGGCCTACGTTTAAAAATTACTTATGGCCAATTCACACCTACGACGCCGACGCCTATCCGAATCAACTCAACTGTCGGCGACGCGACATTTGCCGACAGTTGAGCTGAGTTGATTCGCGTCACCGTTATAAATGTGAATTGGCCTTTAGGCCTAAAGTTTTCAAGTCCATCGAGTGATCATCAATGTTTCTAGCTGGCCTACGAGGGCGTGCGCAAGTACCACGACCCTGAGAGCGGCATCGAAGAGACTCTGGTAGATCCCCGCAAGACGCTGTCGATAGCCAAGGAAGAGCAGAGCGTCTACGTGAAGAATCTAATGCCGAGAACTGTCTACAGCTTCAACATATCGGCCGAGTTCATCGACGGCTCATGGGGTCCCACGGCCCACCTTCACGCTGAAACCGGCTCCGACGGTGAACACACTTCACTTTATTGCAGAAGACTGAGAAGTTAGTCAGCCTGTATTGCATGAGTTGTAATAAACTAGAAACGATCGCAGATGCCACATCTTTGCTGAGAACAGTGATGTCATTTGTGTGTCAGATTTTAAGGCTAAAATGCACCAAATTTGATTCCCATTGGGGCTTTGCGCCAGAATTCGTTCGAGCACTCACAGAGCTTCGCCAGACCACTTAGCTGTATTTAAGAGGGATTATTTCTAAGGGTGGAAACAGGGAAGGAAGAAAAAGGAGACAAAGGGAAGGGAGGCTGAAAAAGGTGCAAGGGAAAGGGCAGTACATTTTCCCACCCATTCAGTTCTATTTTGACCACTGGTTGTTTGCTGTAGCGCTTGCTGACATCAAGTCTACGTTAATTAGCTCTTCAACTGATGTCCCACGGATGTCTGGGCCAAGCGTAGTTGATAGCGACGACAGTATAATTGTTTTAGCATCGCGGCGAAGACTGTTTGCTTCACTGTCCTGTCACCACGATAACTTATGAGCCGCTAAACTTAGCTTGATAAAATTTTGCATGTATATATGTAGCCTACCTTAGTAACCACAAGAACGTTTTAAAGTCAAAAATCAAGCTCACGAAATCAAATTTTTCAGACACTTTACCGTAGCAAGATAGGACCATGCTGCTATACTAGCTGCTACTAGGCAGGGCCAGCTAGGCCGATAGCTATTGGTCGACGATGACGTCATTGCTATAAATATCGCAGCATGCCGCAACAGCTACCGCGGACAGATTTAGCCTTGTGCAAAGCTTGACAGTCCAGTTGATTGTTTTCCGTATAGCTCCGGCTGATATCGAGGCTCCGATAGTGCTTCAAGTGATGTCAGACGGCTCAGTTCAACTACGTCTACTGCCGGCGCTGGACGCTAGCGTCACTCATTACTACCTGGTCGTTGTACCCGATGAACTGGCACAACACAGACGACCAAAGGACTTCACTCTGGACGAGGTTAATATTAGTGAACGTAATGAACGACAGTGGCGTAGACGAGGGGGGCGGGTGCCCAGGCCCCCAGTGTGAAATTTGAAAGTTTTGCTCAAAAAACCTGGTTCATAAAGGTGTTGATTTTGATGTCCAAAATGCTTTGAAACTCACCGATAAGCCTCTTTATTTTCGACCTTTTTCCAGGGGTGATACCCTCGGATCGCCGTTAAACGGGAGAAAGAAGAAGAGAGAAAAGGAGTGAAGGAGAAGGAAGAAAAGGAAGTGATTGGAGACTCTCCAGTTTACATTTTTGGCTACGCCGCTGGTGAATGGAGGGGATAATGTGCTCACTCGTGTGTGTCGTTTTGTCTGTCTGTCTGTCTGTCTGTCGTTGTTACAGCACAGAAGACCTGAGGACTTCACTCTCGACGAGGTAGGTGCCCATGGGGGCTGTGAGGGCTGCAGCCCTTTTCCTTCACGGCTTATAGACGGGAAACCGTGATTCTAGGAGCAAGGAGCAGTGACTGTATGCCGAACTGCGTTAGTTTTGCCTTCGTCTGCATGCAGGAGGCCTAACCGTCATAATAGGCTTCCTTCACATATTCGCGCAGACTAAATGTGTTTTCCGCATGGGTTTATTTAAACACTCCCGAAACATGTTTGGAGTTTAAGCTCTGCCGCGGACTCAGGCGCACGTGAGTGATGGCTGCAGTCAGTAACTTTGCATTTAAAATTGCGGCCGAACCGCTGCAGATATAGTCTTGGTTACTTTCGGCAGCCTACAGGAATTTGTCATCGCCGTATCCGACAGTAGTGGTACCATCGCCGACCCCCTGCGATGTACGGTTTAGCCATAATACATGCGTTGCAGACAGACAGACGACACATGTAGCCTACGGTTGATTATTGCAGTGAAGCAAGTTCCGCTCTGTTTAGTACAGCGTAGTAAGTAAACGACTTGCGGGTTTGTTTGTTTGTTTTAGTTGAAGCCGGACGCAGGTTTCACTGCAGATGATTCTCAACCCCGTCCTTGGGTGGCCGCTCGCTTCGACGCCGAGTCGTACCCGGCTGAGTTCACGCTTGGTGATGGGCAGAGACAAATAATCGGCAGTTACTTCAACCGACCTTTGCGGTTTGGCCACAAGCACCGAGTCTTCATGCGTGCCGTGGCGCCTCGCAACGTAAGTAACTGAGAGTTCGTTGTCGGCCCATCAATTTAGATCTGTAGATGTATCTACTTGTCTGATACATGTAAAAAATCTGCTTGTGAAAAAAGTTCCTTTACAGGAGGCGGTCCCAGAGTTCTGAGCATCACCTGCCACATGGGATCACACGGTGTTACCTGCCACTCAACCCAGGTGAACGGGTCCTGCCTTAACCCCATCCGGTACTTGATTTGCCTACCCCAAAGGGATGGAAGGCTGAGTTGACCTTGGTGTTGGTTATATACTGAAATGGTTTAACTGTCTGCAGACGGTCACCCGGCCAAGTAGTAACCACTTGAAACCGAGCTGACCGAGAGTCCAACGCACAACCTTTTGGTCACGAGTCCGACATCCTGCCATTAAGCCACAATTACATTCATAATTCTGTTGGCCTCGAAGTGACTGTGACTATTGTTATGTGCTCCACGTTAGTAAACCTAGTTCACATTACTTACTGTTGATGTGACCTGTTTTACCTGCCGTATCATCACATGACTGCGCCCTGTGAGTTGTGCGCGTGGTCTCTTGCCTTTTTTGTCTGTTTTGTCACTTGACTTGCATGCTTTGCTGAAAACACGTGCTGTTCAGTAGACTGGTGCTAGACTATGGCAGTGTAAAATGACGTTATGCTGGCCGGTATTGTAGTCTATTAAGCTACGCTATCACGAGTTTCTGGACTATTACACCAGGGTCCTTCAGGGTATCGTCTCTGCTCCTGGTCAGAACTCGAGGCGTCTACGCACCAGGGTTTTGCGCGTGGCTCCGGGTGTCGGCATTGACGTTACCGGATCACCGGTGTTTGGACCGTCGCGTCCAGTTTTCCGGACCACGTCGCAGGACTAGACAGCCGGTTTCAGACGGCGTACGGCCCTCTTCTCGTCGTCTGAACGCCACCTGACTACCGTCGTTGCTTTGCTTCTGCTATACCCGCTGTCCTCCGCGTCGTCGCTGCTGACTTCCTGTGTAAAACTGACATTTCCATGTGTGTCTGGTTTTCGCTATATAATTGTTATTTGTATACCCTTAGTTACCTAGTTACACACTAGGTTCGTAGCACTGTTTGTCTGTTTTTCTGTCTGATTATTCAAAACTGACATTTTCAGGTGTGTGTGGTTATTGCTATATAACTGTTGTTTAATGTTACCCCTAGTTACACACTAGGTTCGTAGCACTATGTTATCGGTTTGTTACTGGCAGAGGCAGTTCTCGTCTGCGTTCTCCGAGTTGCTGCTAATCCCAGATTATCATCAGCATGGTCGCGAAAAATCCTCTTCGTCTGCTGGAGGGGGCGGGGCCAATGAGATGACGTCATCCCAGGTGCTTGTAGCTGATTCATCCAATGAGGGAGTGGACACGCTGTGGATAGTGGCGCCAATCTGCATCGCCGTCGTCTTCATACTTGTACTGGCGCTCATCATCGTCCTCACCAGGTAGTACCCAAAATAACCTAGACAAGAAGCCCAGCTGTCGCTAAGGTGGGCCGACCGTACCGTCTATATTTGAAGATCGACGTCCGACTTCCGGTTATGGCTGACTGTTTGCTGACAGATGAACTATCTAGGTATATAACCAACACTATGGTCAACTCAGCCTTTCATCCCTTTGGGGTAGGTAAATCGAGTACTGACCTGTCTGGCTGTGGTTAAGGTGGAGCACGTTCATCTGTGTCTAGTGGCAGATACCACTACGTGATCCCATACGGCAGGTGACGCTCCGTAGCTCTCGGATGGTTTTCCGTAAAGAGCTATACACGACCTTTGACTTTTAAAAACTAAGTTCCAGCTAATTTAAATCATTGTAATTTTTACATGGCTCGGACAATTTTTGTAAAGACAGGTAAAACAACATATACTAGTTAACATAATGAACGTTTAAAAATAAGAAGAAAAAGCGTGTTGTTTATGTTTGAAAATAATCATCATAAACGTCATTTGTTGTAATGTGGTACTATACAGGAGGCATCGTTTGTCGTGGAAGAGTGCATCGATGCCAGTAGATCAGTCAGCATCAAACAACAAAGTGTCGCTAATGCCGGTCACTTCAACGCATCAGTTCACTGACACCGTTGAGTTGAGACGTCTGCATTTTCACACACCCGGTATATTTTTCTGTCTGTTTATATTGCTCGTTCTCTCTCTCTCTCTGTCGCCCTCTTTCTTTGTCTCTATCTTGCACGATTATGGAGATATTGTCCATGAAAGTCACAACCCCGACAGTTGGGATCACGTGGCGTCATCGGTCACGTGGCCAGCGGTTTCCTATGGGTGGTCCATTGTGACTACTATGCGTCTATCTTGCATGGCACAGTTATGAAGATATGGAGCTATGAGTTGGCTGGTATAGCCAAAAAATACTGGCATGCAGATGACCAAGAAAGCGCAGCTAGGCGGTGAAGACACGTGTACGCCATAGGTGCTTAATCAGTTACTCAAAATAGTGCCAGAAATGCACCAGAACGCTTCATTTTAGCACGAAAGTTGAAAAATTTTCTGGGCATGGGCAGAGCCCCCTTTCCAGATTCTTCCCTTGGTGGGGAGGGCGACCCCTTCCCAAACCTACCCATCAAGTGCCCCCCTTGCATCCAAACCCTGGCTACGTCACTGGTGTTGTGTGTTGACTATGAGCTCATTCCTGGAGACTGATGGCTGATCACTGCGCACTTTGTCTAATCGTCGATATGCAATCGTCACAGAGCAGTTCACGAGTTGGTTCGTCTATATATGAGTTTATTTCGCAAAAATGCACTGATTGGCCATGACTGAACCCTTCACAGCATTGTGATCGAGAGCCGTGACTATGCTTACTCCGCCGGACTGCACGTCAGGACATGAGTGAAATCGAAAGTGAAATCGCTGCGAAACACTGTGGGAATTTTTTGTGCGACTCACTCTCACGAGTCACCTGACTACAGGTGCAAAAAGGTAATTTATATTCTTGTTGGTAGAAATAATGTCGTGTGAACGAGCTTTATGCGGCGTAGTTACGGAATTTCTGCTGAGAACTTGTCAACGGTTTCTGCCATCAAGAAATCGGCATGCTTTGCTGGGTGCAGTGTGTTGCGGTGTAATTGCAACTGCGTGGCAAGACGACGAAGTAGAAGTAGCATACATTCCGTTGACAGCAGGAAGTGTTGCTGAGTTCTACATTGAACCACTCTTACCGCACGCCGGTGATGTTGACGTGATGTATCACCGCAACAATTGGCTAGCAATACCAGGAGGACGTTTACCGCCAACACAGTTACCAGCTGAGTTTCACAACTATGTCAAGGTGTTTGAGATCACTGACAGTCACTTACCTGGCTATGTGTACTTGGAGTTGCGCTACTTACTGTCACAGTGCAGTGACGATGACAACTATAACGCTGTGGAGTGTAACAGCGGACTGTATGCGACAAATGCTTTTCCCGGATGTGAAGCTGACAGTGGAGTGTATCTTTCACGTGGAGCTAACATTCATGGACCTGCGTCAGTTTGTCATTTAGGAAGCGGCATGGTAGTGGTATCAGTTGATCAAGTGCACTGTGTACGTTGTCTTTCGTGGCCATCACAAGCTGCTGATTGGCCAACACGACACAGAAACTACGGCTGGCCAGACTCAGCAACTCTTGATTGTGTTGTCAGCAACGCATGTGATGTAGTTGGTGTGGCACATCGTCAGTGTAGACGACATAAATGGATGGGTAAGTATCAGTGGAGACTGTCATTCTCACGAGCAGAAATTGTACTGATAAACAGCTGGATACGAAAACAACAGGTTGTCTATCACATGTTACGATACTTTGTAAAGACCGAACGAATAACAGATTGTGCTTACAACTCCAAAGCATGCACACTGAGCAACTATCACATGAAAACTTTGATGTTGTGGGCTTGTGAGCTAAAACTAAAAAGTTGGTGGACTGACGATGTAAACCTTGTGAGAATTTGTGTCCACCTGTTGCATCTTTTTGCTGATTGGCTGAGTGACAGACGGTGCCAACATTATTTCATTAACAATTGCAATTTGCTTGACAGCTCATTCGGCGTAACGAATATCACAGATCAGTTGATGTCAATAGATGAGACAAGGTTATCAGTGTGGTTTGTGGACAATTACATACAGAAATGTTTACCGGCCGATGACTGTCAAGGAAACATTTCCCGGTTATTTGATGACGTCACTGGTAGCACGAAACTACAGAATGCAGTTTCCGCACTTGTTAGATCGAGAGAGAACAGATTACTTTTTGAGGTGTGGAAAGCATTTAATACTGCAGAGCATGCTGTCTTATCACTTGTGTACAAATATCCTCTGACTGCGCGATCATGTGTTTGTTGGATGACTCAAATGACAAAGATCGACTCACATATCTCTGTTTACTTCACAGCAGTAGCATTTCTACACGTTGCATCCAGATTACAAAGACATGGTTTCAACGAACAGTTGATGGATGTCTTAGCTACATTATGTGGACTGCACTTCACTGACATTCGACGCAACTTTTATCATTCCACCAGTGTGAAGTCACTAAACATAGCCGTTAAGTTGATGAAAGTTGTGGCGAATAAATCACTCAGCACCATGTCACTGATAGAGATTGAACTGTCCAAGGCGTATCTGTATAAAGCGTTGAGATGTAAAGACTCTGACAGCGACTCCATCTACTGCCTGGCAAATGTCTATTTGGCAGTCTTGTTCTACACTACAGAAGAATACCAAACGGCGATAGATCACTGTACACTGGTGACAAGGTCTCAAGATCACTCTCAGTGCAGTTCACGTGTTCTACAATGTGAAATTTTACCGAAGATTGACGATGATGTTTACATTATGTTAGGCTTAGCAGAGTTGTACCAAAGCGTGCGAACTGCTGCATTGAAACACCGACGTGAACCACAACTTCTCTCTGTATTTACGCTGAAATTATTTGCATACTATTTGCTCATTAAGTATCAGTATATGCCTATCACGGAGTCTCGCCAGATTGTGCAGACGTCTGATTTACGTAAACCGTACGGAAGTTGTGTTATTGATACTCCGCAGTTGTTTATCGGTGATGTGCTTCTGTTTTTGTCAGTAAGTCGGCTGTTAGAATTTCAACACAAACCAATTTGTCCAAAATCTCAACACACTCTGTTGAATGCAAATAAAGATAACACGTCGAATTTTGTGAAATTACTGCAGAAGTCTGCAGTTGAACATCTGACAATATATCGTCAGCTCGTGGCGAGAGACTGTGGCTCTGTAGCCACGATTGCCACAACAGACTTCGAGGCGCTGTTCGCGTACAAACGTGGCGTATATCAGCAGTGTTTTCAGCTGTCTACACAAAACGTTCACGCGCTGTTGTATGCTGATTTCATACCCGTTATTCCGATATTTCCAGAGTTCATTCAACTGATGGATGATAACATTGTCTCACTGACTGCTCTGACACTGATCGTCAATCCTAAATGGAGAGAGTGGCGTGACTTTACCATCATGCCCTACATCACGCAGTTGACTCTGTCGCTGTATCTGATGACTCAGTGTCAGCTGAAGCTACATCACTCAGTGACGTCACTGGCTCAGACACTTAACTACATCGAAGTCACTCAGGGAAAATCCCCAGCTGATGAAAGTCTGGAACATTTAACACTGAAGTTGCTTCAACGTATAGCTGTATCATACATTCACCGACTGCTCTCAAACGTTTAGGCCTACGCTCTGACTGACTAATAATTAACCACATCCCAGCGCCAGCATTAGGCTACAAAAGCTGGGTGGACAATGTAACTAATGCAGTTCTGCAGAAGGTGCATGGAATTAAAAGTATCTTGACTACGTCGCAGCACGGGATAGAACATATCTTGATATATGACTCACTGTTATGAAACATAATGAAAGAACGTGGAGATATAAGCAGCTGGCAAAAGACGTGTCGAAGACGTTGGCAGAACACAGAAAGAAGATTGCATTGTACAGTCATTATACCGGGTAGTGTAAAACAGATTGAGCTTTGATATTTTCTCTTTTCGTGCCCTTTCATGTTGCTCTCTGTCGAGTCTGGACAACTCTGTTTCACGTGCGGTACAGGACAAACTATGGCGAGTTTTACTGATCGAACAAGATTAATAGTTTAAGTTTCGTTTTGTTTTGGAGTGCCAGGTTGTTTGCAGTTTTCGGAAAATGTTTTATACCGTGCTTTGTCTACGTCTTTCTGTCTTAGATCTTTCAGAGGATACGATTACAAATCATAGATTTGATAAAGTACTAATCTTGCATTAGAGCTATAGTGGTACTTTTTTCTCCAGTGCAAGTGATTAATACTATTGGCTTACAGTTATGCGAAACTTTTGTGTAGTTCTGTTAACAGCGTATAGATGCTGAGCACTTTTTCAATTTATCCATATAACCAATGAGAAAGTTTTGCAGAAAGTGCCGGAAAATAAACGTATCTTGAATATATCACAGCAAAGCACCGCAAACTCTGAGGGATAGGACACATTTTGATACATGATTTACCGTTACGCGACACAATGGGAAAAGATGGGGATAATTACGAGCAGCTGGCAAAAGACGTGCCATTTGGCAGAAGACAGAAAAAAAATTGCATACTACAATTGGAGTGTAAAAAATGACTGAATTTTGACATTTTCGTTTTGTGCATTTTATATTGCTCTTCGCCGAGTCATAACATCTCCCTGTTCCATGCCTTCGAGGACAAACTACAGTGAGTTTATCATTGACATCTATAAAAGTCTCCAGCGTGCTGCAGTAATGTCAATAATAATTGTCAGTGTCTGCGAAACAAAAATGATTTTAGCTTCTGCCTAAAAGTATCAAAAAATCGCGCCTGTCCACGAAGGGATGGCCAAGCTGAGTCGAAACGTTGCGTGTGCTGTGTGTATAGCTATGGTAAGTCACCCAGCTATCAGCATCAGCGACCTGTCGTCGCACATCGCTCGGCTCAAGTCGAGCGACTGTCAGCTGTTCTCGGCCGAGTACGAGTCGATAGAGCCGGGCCAGCAGTTCACGTGGGACGCGTCCAGTGCCGACGAGAATAAGCATAAGAACCGGTACGCCAACGTGATAGCGTACGATCACTCGCGCGTCAAACTGGAGGCGTTCGATCCTTTCCCGCTGCCCGGTAGCGACTACATCAACGCTAACTTCATCGACGGATATTGCAAACCGAACGCCTACATCGCTACACAGGTATATATAGTACGTACGTCGTACGGTAAGATATTGGTAAGATATCAATTTTATGGTGTAAACAAAACAAAAGCGCTAAGCCTACGACTGAGGACAGGCCAAAGCTAAATGCTTAAGGCCTTGGCCGAGGCCAAGGACATGGTTTGAGACCGAGACCGAGACCGTCGACCGAGGCCGAGACCTAGATCTTGGCTTCGAGACTACTTTGGCTTCGAGAACATCTCGGAATTATTGTTGCAATAATTATTGGTAGCTTTGCTACAGTTTACTACTCCTAGTGGTACTTTCAGTTTTAACCGTTTTTCTGCAGTTAATCCGTTTCTTTGATGGAGAACATTTGCTACTAATACCCCGTTAACACGAGAAAGCATACAGGACGCAAATTTGAAGCAAACTTGGAGCACACGTCGTAGTCGCACACTCTATGAGCTGGCTTGATAACGGTGTATATTGAATTCGTGTGCTTCATGTATACTTCATCGTGTAAACGGGGTATAAGCGTCAACTTTGTTACTGGGCCACGTTTTCTTTCCGCCCTCAACCAACAAAGTCATAGCACTGTGTAAAGTCCGCGCAGTGATGTACGTCTGGCTGTTTGTTTGCTTGTGTTTCTCTGTATATGTCTGTCTGTCTGTCTGTGTGTAGGGTCCTCTCTCTGACACGGTGTCTGATTTCTGGCGTATGGTTTGGCAATACCACAGTCCTGCGATCGTCATGATGACCAAGCTCGAAGAACGCAACCGGGTACGTACGTTCGTCACTAGGGCCTAACATAATTTGCCGGAAAAAATTGCAAATCGAACTCCTAGCAGAATGTTGACGTCCTGATGACTTGACGCCAAACGTCCCTATCCTTGGCCTTCCTCCAGGCAGTGTAAACTCCGAAGTTCTGGGTCTGGACGTCTTCGTCGACTGTTCTGAGCTAGGTGGTTTTTGGACGTCCAGTCGGTCTTCTTCAGTCAGCTGGTGGATGGAGTGCAGCGGCTATGACTCGGTGATAGTCAGAACTAACGTTCAGTTATGTTAGTTTGTAAAACTAATTCTTAAGTATAAAGTCATTATTGTCAGTTAATCTGTGCTGTGTCTGCTATGCAGTCGAAATGCGACGAGTACTGGCCAACTCGTGGTTCGGCGCTGTATGGTTGGATTCACGTTACGTTAGTTGACGTCATCGAACTGGCCACCTACACCGTCCGCACTTTTCACCTCGAAAAGGTAGGATTCATTCTTTCTTTCTTAGTTGTCTCTGTGTTATGTCTGTGTCTTTCCTTGTGTGACTATGCATATGCTGATGTCTCAGTTTCAGGGACAGGCGTTGCCCTTTTATGGCTAGCTGGGACCTGCCTATGTAAATAGAAAAGTTCTCAGTATTTTAACAAAATATATCTTCAGGACGACTCTTGACAAAAATTATGAACATATGTCAGAATTTGCCAAAGCTTTGTCGACATACCATAGACTTTTTTCCGGATACGATGTATTATTGTTCTTAATAGAAAACCCATCCCAAAGCGACGGAGCGTCACCTGTCATACGGGATCACACAGTTTTACTTGCCACCCAGCACAGGTGGTTATGTACACTAGCCGGATGGTTTACCTGTCTGCGGGCAGTCCATTCGTTCGAGTAATAACTATTTGATAGCGACTCGACCGGGAGTCGAACCCCTGACCTCTCGATCGTTAGTCTGACCTTTTAGCGTTACACCACGACGCCACCGTTTGGGTGTGTAAGCCCGGAGTCAGATAGGGACGTATTGATGATGATGTTGCATGCAGGAGGCATCGACTGAAAAGCGTGAAGTTCGTCAGTTCCAGTTCACAGCTTGGCCTGACCATGGCGTACCCGCTCATCCTACGCCTCTGTTACTGTTTATGAGACGAGTCAAATTCATGACGCCACCCGACTCAGGACCCACCGTCATACACTGCAGGTCTCTCTCTGTTAGCTTTACTATATGTCTTCGCTAAAGGTGTGTGCAAAGCGTCAGAACTGAACTGAACTAGCACTGCAGTTGAGGTATAATGAGGCAACTGACAACCACGTGGGTTGTTTTGAACTTTAGCCTACGTGAGCCGTTTTCATGCCCGTCAAAATCCACAGTGGGGCCCAGGCAAACATTCTCGCGGGACCCCTTTAGGGAGAAATTTTTTGAATTTTTCTTTTTAAAACGGCGCGCCCCCGAACGTCGCGGGGCTTGGGAAAACTTACCCCTCCTACTCCCTTACTACGGGTCTGGCCGTATTGGTCATCAAACAGGGGCCGTTCTGGACTTATCGCGTGGTCTCTTTCTGATATTTGCGTGGGTCATTTCGGTTATGCGCCGTTTTGGTCATTCTTGCGAGATAGGACCATGCTGCTACTAGCTGCTTCTAGGCCGATAGCTATTGATCGACACTGACATAATTGCTATAAATAAATATCACAGCATGCCACGGCAGCTACCGCAGACAGATTTAGCCTCGCGCAAGCCGTGAGTGTTGTTAATAATATCGCTATTGTTCTGCAGTGCTGGCGTGGGTCGGACAGGCACATTCATCGTGATCGACTCTATGCTGGAGCGTCTCAAGCACGTCGACACCGTCGATATCTATGGTCACGTGACGTGCCTGCGCGCCCAACGCAACTACATGGTTCAGACGGAGGACCAATACGTCTTCATTCATGATGCCGTGCTGGAAGCCATAACATCCGGTAACACGGAGATACTGGCTCGCAACCTGAGCAGTCACGTGAGACAGCTGCTGCAACCAATCACAGAGCAGCATAATGCCATGCAGCTTGAATTCCAGGTAGGCCTAGGTATTTTTTCACGTAGGCTTACCTATATTTTAACAAGGCATTCAACTTTCGTCTACATCTTCGCCAAATTTTGACCAATTTGAAAGATTTTTTGTTGTTGGCACCCTTCACGGAAATTTGCAATGACGTTATCCTCCACAATTTAACTGTGTCGCTACACTACCTTGTGAAGCAAGAGAAACTGACAATAATGGAAAACAAATGCAAAATTATGACGAGGTTTTTCGTTCAGCAAAACACTAATTTCGTTTGAGTTTCGTCTGAGTTATTGTTATTGTAAATTTTCACGTAGCGTGCCAGTGAAAGAATGTTGTTTTGCGTCTGATGAGGGAATGTGCAGTCGAACTGGAACAGTTTTCGAAACGATTAGCCTCCTCGCTCACTGGTGATGTTATTATACATCTTCAACGCAACCGCCCTTTATAGGCCTAGGCCTACTGTAATGATCGAGCTAGGTTGATCGTTCCTAAAACTGTGCGATTGCTCGACCTAGGTAAAGCATAATAATGATTAACTTTCTTAATGCGCCACCTGATGTAGGCCTATGTATTGCATAACTAGGCCCTACTGTTGTTATCATTGCATTTGAACGTACGTGTGTTTATGCGCAGAGGTTACTGAGTACAAAACAAAGTCGTCCTGAGCAGTTCGTCAGCGCAAATTTACCCAGCAACAAACACAAGAACAGACACGCCAACGTCTTGCCATGTCAGCTTAATTAATTAATCGATTAATCAGTTGATTAATTATCTAACTAATTAATTTTTATATATTTGTGCCATTATCTTTTTAATTTTTGTATATAGTGCTGCTTTCAATATACTGTTTTTATCCATACATTTGTAAATGTTAGTCAAATAAGGCACATTGTATTTCTTCTGCGTACAGACTGATTGATTTACATAAACTTATACTGTTGGCACTCAGCTATTAAGTGAGTCGTGTTTTGCCTCCGGTGAAGCCAGATTCTAGGTTTTTCTGTGTCTGTAGTCGAGTCGAGTCGGGTTTATCTGCAGCCGATACGTGGCATCGAAGGCTCTGACTACATCAACGCCAGCTTCATCGATGTAAGCTGAAATTGACGCTACGTGTATTGAAAGGATAGATGCTGTAACTTTTAGCACAAAATTAATGTACAAAATAAGTGAGTATAAACTATTTTTGGAAAAAAATATCGAGATTTGCTCACTGGCTAATGATATGGCCTGGGATAGGCTAGGCTGTGCAACTAGCTTAAAAGGCACACTGCTGAAAGTAAGCTCATAAGCTTCAGACATATTAAGTCCTACACATACCGGCATCTTCTGCTTGTGTAATGGCTTCATTGAATTCGATGTAGAAGACAATTAATCACTTTGCGCAGATTTATTATTCAACCAAATTATAGGCCACATTGTGCACTGTGACATCTGTCTTACTGTTTTTCCGTTTATTGTAGGCCTACGTACAGACTCATAAAGCGGCTTTGGTCCACATCTTTTCTTCGCATTTCCCGATGAGGTGGAAATTTTGTGCAATTGCGTTGGTAACTGTGAACTTTTCCTGCATCTCTGCTGTCGCTGTGCTAGCTCGGCTTTTGCTCGAGACATCGAAGCAACCCAAACTCCACTTCCTCGACATGTTGAACAGCAAATCGAAACGAATGGAGTTTTATCTTGACAATGCGTGCATTCTGTTCCGTAGGGCTACCGGTCTCGGCAGTCGTACATCGCTACACAAGGCCCGCTTGCTGAGACGACTGAAGACTTCTGGAGGATGTTGTGGGAACACAACAGTAACATCGTCGTCATGTTGTGTACCCTGCGAGACAGCGTCACCGGACGGGTACGAATCGCTATATCTAACTGCTTTTAAATTTGACTCCGCCGTACGGAGAATTCCTTGAACGCAGGCGGTAGAAACTTAACACTGCTATAATGTACGTTTTATGCTAAAATTTTGTGCCCGGTTTGTCCTGCTTTTTTACAGTGATAGTCTTTTAATTAACTACCACATCACGGTCAACGTTGTCGTCATGTAGTGAAATTTAAACGAGGCGTAAACAAAAAGCCCAGTTGTCGCTAGGATAGTCGACTGTACTGGTTGTCAATGACTTTAAAGGTCATCCAAAGTCCATCATTTTCATCTTAGCCTATCTTAAACGGCATATGCCACTTTTTCTAATATATGGCCAGTTACAGCTTGAAACTTTCCATTGAAAATTATGGTCAAACCGCTGCAGATGGAGACATGGTTACTATTGACAGCATATAGGAAGTCGCCAGAGCTCTGCCGGAGAGTACCATCGCCTACCTCTACGACTTACCGTTTAGCCACAATACATTCGTTACGGACGACGACAGACAACCATGCCAAAAGCCCGACCGCTACTTAAGACCGCTACAGTCGGCTAAAAACTCGTGCATTCTACAGCAGACATGACGAGCCGTGTATATGGATTAATAAACGTTCGTTAGAATGTTGCAGGCAGTAGGCTGGATTGCGACAATACAGTAGGCCCTAGATATTTACCGAATGTGAAATCAGGTAGCAAAACAATACACACAAGAAGTAGAGCAGTCGCTAGGGTGTGCCGACCATACAACCTATATCTGAAGGCCAGCATCCGACTTTTGGTCGCAGAAAGAAAGCGATTTCCCAGAGTGACAGCAGTCCCATATGCGCTATGGTGACGCTGCTATATCGAGCGCTGAACGCTAGGATAGATACGGTAATTCGATGCACGCGGGCGATGGCTGCAGGCGGAAATTTCACATACAAAATTGCGGCCAAACTGCTGTAGATTATCATCGCCCTATCCAACGGTACCATCGCCGACCCAAAACAACGTACAGTTTAGCCACAACTAGACAGACAGCCAATAAGACGACAGAAAGACTGACGACACGTCGTACTCAAGGCTCGACTTAACGGTCGGCCAAAAACGTGTGTGTTGTAAGTTATAATTTGTGTGCCCGTGTGATTATGTAGGACGAGTGTTATCAGTACTGGCCAAGTGAACGTTCAGCCCGCTACCAGTATTACGTTGTCGACCCGCTGGCTGAGTACAATATGCCCCAGTATGTGCTCAGAGAGTTCAAAGTCACCGACGCCAGGGTACGTCAGTCACTGTAGCAGTAGTACGGGTAGTAGTGGTAGTAGTAACCTGGGTCAGCTCGCTAAGCTAAGGTAATTAAGCCGTGGCTACTGTCAGTGGCGTAGCCGGGATCTAGCTGTAGTGGGGGCACTTGCGGGATGAGGTGTGGGGACGGGTGTTCCCTTCCCACGGGGAAGGGGTCTGGATATGAGGCTGTGCCCCTACTCAGAAAATTTTTGTTTTATTTTAGTGAAAATGACCCGTTTTGGTGCAATTTTTGGCACTGTTTTGAGTAACTGAGTAGGCTTCTATGGGGTGGGGGACTGTAAACTAGTGTTGTATTTTGTGAAAATGGCCAGACTTTCAAAAATATTTTTATTCACATAATCTTAACTCCTTAACTCCCAATGTCAAACCTTGGCTACCTTCAGACGTCACTTAAAGACCATCTACTTTCAGTCAGCCTTTTCTGCCACCTTGCGTCCATCATCTTATGCACCCTGATTCTTTCTGAGACTTTGAGGCTTTATAAATCATTTACTTACTTACTTACTTACTTAAAACTCTTGCGACATAACTGAACTAAACTAACCAATGCATTACTGCTCGCCCATTGGTCAGTTCGGACAAGTTCAGTTATGTCACTCTGTACACGCCTTAACAGTGTGTGATGCCATACGGCAGGTGACGCTCCGTAGCTTTGAGATGGATTTCCCATATACACGACCTTTACATAGACTACAGCTTTTATTCACTAAATATTGGCAATACAAAATAATTAAAATTAAAAGCATAGTACAAAAGAAACCTTCAACCTTTTAAGTTACATAAACAAGAAGCCCAGCTGTCGCTAGGATAGCCGACCGTACTGGTTGTCAGTGACCTCCGAGGTCATCCTAAGGCGATGATTATCATTTAATTTGAAAGCCAATATGCGACTTCCTATTAGTAATCAATAGCAACCTAGGTCCTATCCTGCACCGTTTAGCCACAGTACATCCGTGACAGACGGACGGACGTCAACCATGATAACAGTTCGGCTACGAAAGTACGATCGGCTAAAAATTGTGCTGAATGTCTAGGATGGTCAGTCGCGAACAGTTCGTCAGTTTCATTTCACCGACTGGCCGACGGAGCAACATGGTGGCGCTCTACAATCGAGTGGGGAAGCTTTCATCGAGTTCATCGGTCAAGTGCACAAAACCAAGGAACAGTTTGGACACGAAGGACCAATCACTGTCCATTGCAGGTCTGTACAGGGGCGTCATCCGGGAGGGGGGGGGACTGGAGGGGTCTACGGACCCCTCCCAAGGATTTATATTTTTTGTAAATTTTGCCTTTGAAACAGTGTTACTACTGAAAAATAATACGTTACGTAGACTGAGACCCCAAAGATTACTGAGACCCTCCTCAATGATTTACTGAAATTACGCCACTGGGTCTGTAGGGGCCTATGTCTATTGCAGATAAAAATTTTTGAGGAAACAAAACAGTTTGTTTGCATCCAGTCTGTTACTCTGTTATGCTGCAGTATCTTGTAGTTCGTGACTTTTTATGAGCTGTGTAGGTCTAATAGCCTATTACACGAAATGCCATGAAATAAAAATTTAAAACAGTTATTTCCGTGTTTTTTTTCTCGCCATACCACGACCAGAAGCACAGGAAATTTTTAAAGCTCTTACAACTACAAGTACAACTAATGTATTACTACTACTAGGCCTAAACGTACACGAGTCACGACCAGAAGCGCTTTGACAATCTCGGAAGTGGCAGCTGATTGGCATGAACTAATGATGGGCTACCGCAGTGCACTATGCGGCCGTCGATTGCCCACGTGAACGAACAATTGGACTTGCAGTTTGCAGCTAGCAGACATACCACCGCCCCAATCAGCCACATTAGGCCTTCACCCATAGCCCATGAGCTACAACTCATTTGCCATCCGCTGAGGGTAGGAGGCTGAGTTTACCCAAGCCTACCTTTATAATGAAGCCGTGCTAAATAACGTGTGTTGTGCTGAATCAGTACGGGTGCTGGCAAGACTGGAGTGTTCATAGCGCTGAGTATCGTGTTGGAACGAATGCGGTTCGAAGGAGTCGTTGACATGTTTCAAACGGTCAACATTCTACGCACACAACGGCCGTCGATGGTACACACCGAGGTGCGTGCGTGCTACAGTTATAGTCGACAAATTACAATCACTGGCTTCCATCCGCACAAATCGGGCGCAACTTCCCCCCTTTTGGGCTTAGCTCCCCGCCCCCGCAATCATAAAAATAAATGGTATAAAAAGTGGCTGCGTAGTCATGACCCTGATGATGAATTAAAATATAAGAACTATTTCAGAGTCTTTAAACGAGTGGTGCGAGCTGCTCAAAGTGCATTTTATAAAGATTGATATGATGCATGTACAAATACAATAAAACAGTTATGGACCCATTTAAATCAAATAAGTTCGTTGTGTAAAACTAGGACTAGTACGAGTATAAACAAACTTACGTATAAAGATATTGATCTGACTGAAACGTCTGATATCTGTAATGCTTTAAATAATTACTTTTGTTCTGTTGGTCTATCTTTGATTCAGTCACTTAAACCAGTTGGGCAACTTGATTTTAAAAAATATTGCCCAAGTTCTTGCAAAAACAGCATGTTTTGTTGTCCTGTTACTCCTGATGAAATCATCCAAATAATTCAAAAATTTTCTAATAATAAAGCACCGGGAAATGATAGTATTAATTCTAAAATACTTAAAGAAGTCTCTGATATTATAGTCGGCCCACTGACATTTATATTTAATCTTTCCTTCACAACTAGACAAGTACCTGATTTACTTAAGACAGCTAATGTTGTTC
>Ga0209671_1000765_pt1 | contig 23495 bp, 7 predicted proteins | sample WorMetHERISLAND2_2_FD_187401 | JGI IMG/M metagenome (GOLD analysis project Ga0209671, IMG submission 187401) | Marine gutless worms symbiont microbial communities from Max Planck institute for Marine Microbiology, Germany - Olavius geniculatus... | ecosystem: Host-associated > Annelida >... | reverse complement strand
GCTTCTTGCTTACTTTCTTATCGTCTCTTGCGTAACTTGCTCAAAAGGTACGCAGTAACCTTGCTTTGTGTGTTGATAGGAGCCTACTTTGAAGTTTTTATGACACATTGAAACTCTGTTAGCTAGATTATTAGATCATTACGTTATTGCCAATTATATTATAAGGGAACATCGCTGTAGGCTAAACGATTTTGCCTACTGTGACACATTTCTCCGTTACGTGGTCTGTCTGTCTGGTTGTCGTCTGTTACAGTCGTGCACTCTGTGTAAACCGTTTGGCAGATTTGGGTGCCATTTGGCGGGTAGCCTACATTGTGGGGTCCAATAATGCAGGGTGTTGGATGGGGTCTTTGTGCCTTAGGGGAAGGGGAGATGTGGAAGATCGAACCTTTAACACAAAACGCAGTTGTTTCCAAATTGCACGATGCTATTGCGGCAGTAAATAAACCTAACGTTGACACTAAACCCTAAGCGTAACCCTAACCCAAATCTTAACCCATAGTTCGGCCATAGAATAGAACTATCGGTTCACCGCCCTATTGGTCAATTCTGAGCGCTAAGTGCGTGCAAGTTTTACCGCCACAATAGATTTATTCTTCCAACTTACCGAAAAAGATGACTTAGGTCTATGATTCACCACCGTCGATTAGCGATGCCGCCTTTTACCGAATTACTCTGGTGCGTGTCGTGATAGTAATAGTCATTGGCGGTGCGTGCAGAACGGTCGGTCGTCTCCGGTGGCGGCTCCGTCAGAAGACACGAGAATGCCCGCGGAGATCATACAGTCAGCTCGTGAGCGCTACCGCAAGCGAGTCCCCAGTGTCGACATTGACCGGTTTCCACACGAGATCAGCTCTCAACACACTGACGATCCATTTGTCACCACCAACCGACGCTAGCTGACACTGCGTGTTAGTAACTTGTTGTTGTTGCTGTTGTTGATGAACGATTGCATGTGCTTTAACGTGGCGTAATCTGAGTCCGCAGACTGCAAAGACTCGTGTAACAATACTCTTAACAATGAAGTCACTTAGTAGTCAGTGCAGAGATGCTGTTGGTCAGAGTAGCTGTAAGGCCGAGCAAAAAGTTAAGTCTCTAGTTTACTGCGGTAAACTTGCAGTGACGGCGATGACCGGGCTGACTCCGGCAAACTGTTCCAGACAGATGCAGCAGTCGCCGGGAAGGTTAGGGTCGTCAATCGTAGCACGCAAAGTGCGCGGAGCGACCAGCGCTATTGGTCGTTGTTCTTGTTGTTGTCCTGATGAGCAATGACAATGCCAATGTGGGTAAAAAGCAAATGCCCTGAAGAGATAAGAAATTTCCAGTGGTTCTCATATAGGTAGGCTAGATGAGTTCATGATCCCCATCTCTCTCGCATCTACCTCTGGCCTGCCATGGGACTCGATCTGTTTGCACGGGAACGAGTTAGGGGCCCGAACGACGGAAGTCTTCCAGCAGAATCTAAGGTCAGAACCCCTTGTGGTGGTAGAAGCCGACCAACTTTGTCGTTTTGCAGTAACGATGTGTCCGGGGGAGGGCAGCAGCGGAGCAGCTATCCCTTTCCTTACTTAAATTTGGCTGTCAGAAAATTGTCAGAAAATTTTTTTTCTGAAAATTTTTCGTCCACAAATGCAAAATTTGGCGCTGGAAATTCCCGATTTTTGGAAAATTTACGGACAAAATTTAATTTTTTAGCACCCGTGATTTCTTTTGTTGGACATTTGCATCTGTCTGTCGGAATTCCGTTGGAAATAATTTGTTGTGTTCGTCGGAAAGTTGCAAATACCTGCCCGCCAACTTTTTTAAAACTTACCACGACGCCGCTGTCGTTCTAGAATTCACTGAAGTTTTTGTTCAATTCTGTCATCTGATGATAAATTAAGTTAGCATAACATACAGAAAATATTATGCGATATAATGGTTAAGCCTACTGTAGCTTTCCATATCTTGTTATTCTGTTATTACGCATATTGTGGCAGTTACGGCTATTGTTGTTGTCAGAAAATATCGGGGAAGAAGGGAGGCAAAAACTCAAAAATGTTAGGCCTATTGTTAACGACAAACAGTTTGATACCTTGTACTTTTATATATGGCCGTGCTAAAAGGCCGCATTCGGGCTAATTTGCTAGTCAGTTCGTCCGTCCGTCTTTTCGCCTGTCCCGTAGCCTACAGGCTTTTAGGTAAAAAACAAAAAGTCGTGGAAAAACCAAAATTTACCAGAACATTCGACAGGGCAGGAGGGCAGTGTGTCAGTTTTCACCCAAAAATGTCAAAGGTCAAGGTCATTAAGACGTGAAAAACTTTCAGAAAGTGACACAGCTATAGCTCGGGTAAATGTTTAGGACTACTTACGGCTGGCGGATCGCACGCCGATTCTCGGCCACTAGACGGGCGGCCGCATACGTGTCAGCACGAGGCGTGCTGGTATCTTTGCTCGTTTTTGCTATAGTGAAGTACACGTATTAACTTTGGTTTGTCTGCATTATGCGGTTTGAGTTAGTAGTTTGCTGCTGTCACCAGTAGGGTACCGTACAGTTCGTCCGTCGAACTTATGCAATAAATATCATACGATTGGTCATGAGCGCGTGCGCGAATTTTCAGCTTACTGAGTAAATTTAATTTGATATTCACCAAGCTTGCCTATTTAAGCTTGCTTATTTAGCTTATTTCTGCATTTTTGCTCTGCCAAAGCAGTTATCCTAATTTAGTCTTGGTGGTTTGTGTGCTTGTTTGCTTGTTCGTTTTTCTTCTCTTTCTCACTTTCTCTCTTTCTGTCTGTCATTAAACATTATGACGGAGTTCTCAAAAATTTTGCATATAATATACTTAACTATAAAAGCAGTCAGAGACCGCAGACCTCCGCCAACGCCATGTTGTTGGCCAGGTGGCAGCACCATATTCGGTTTGGCAGCGGTTTTCCATATGCCCCATTGAAAGTAATGTTAACGAAAATTTTAAAATGATCCAGAATCCAGGATTCCTTCCGGATCACCCCCAAAATTGAACCACTTGTAGTTTTTGCCATTCCCGACATTCTCTAAGAATTTCAGAAAGATCGTTCAATAACTTTTTGAGTTATCTTGCTAACACAGAAACAGACAGACAAACAAACTCTGGCAAAAACATAACCTCCTTGGCGAAGGTAAATATCTTATTTGTGTTTACGAAACAGCACGACTGGGTTAATCTACATAGTACAGAGTATTGGATTGCAACTGGCATAATGGCCAAAAGTTACACGTACACTGTATATGACACATGTTGTGGTGATTGTGATTCGGTGGCGTAGCCATAGGAAAGGGGACACGTTCCCTTCCCCTCCCTTTAAAAGACGTGTATAGCCTACTCAGTTACTGAAGATAGTGCCAAAATGCACTAGAACACTTTATTTTCACACAAAAAAATACGAAAAATTTTCCGGGGAGTGGGCACAGCTTCCTCTGGGACACTTTCCCTTTTCTGAGACACATTCTTCCCTTTAAGTGCCCCCATCCCTCTACATCCAGATCGTGGCTACGCCACTGTTGTGCTTAGGCCTACTGTTGGTTTTAATGCTTTATTTTTGTCTTTATCTTTCGAATATAGTGCATGTTTTTTGGAAATATTGCACTGTGCTTGCTACAAGTGTGCTTCACGTGCCTTTGAATGTGTCTTAGACTGATGCACACAGAGCCAAAACGCCAGCTGTAGTTTATTGTTTGTAAATGTAATAATTATTACCATAATTTTAATTGTACAGAATGATTGTTATGTGTTTGTTTTGCTTGTCTAATGTGTTTGTTGCAGTGTCATTCCGAGTTGTTTTTGTTGCATATTTAATGTGGTAGGAGGAGGGGGAACCTGCCATGCCCCCAACGCCCCACGGCTTTGACATTTTGCAGTCTTTTTTTTGCTCAAACATCACCATTTTATGTTTCAGTTTACAAAACGGTCTTCGGATATAGGCAGTGCGGTCGGCCCACTCTAGCAACAGCTGTGTTTATTGTATGTTGCTGTGCTATTGTGCCACATTACGGGTTGGCATGCCAGTCAGTCCATCCGTCTGTCCGTCCCGTACCTAACTAGATAATAAAAGGCGTAGAAAAACTAAAATTGGTTTGAACATTTTGCAGGAGTAGCCTAACCAGTGTGTCATTTTTCACTATGCCGATATTTACTCCATTCCCGCAGATTAAGCAACTGCGTGCTTTTGGGAAAACCGTTTATGCATTTTCAGCTTGAGAACCTTGATGACGTTTTTGGTTGTTTTATATGATTTTTTCTTATTCCAGCTGCGGGGGACATAGATAAAACCCCTTGCAATGTGGTCTGATCTTGGTGTGTTCGCATGCGTTAAGGTGCGTTCTGACTGCGCGCGTTACGCGCGTGGACGATCTCAAATGTATCCGCTCTTCTAGGGTGAGGTAGCGCTTGAATTAGGGCTTGACTGAACAGTCAATTGAGATCGTCCACGCGCGTTAACGCAGTGAACGCAGTGAGAACGCACCTTTAACGTGGCCTAGTGAATTCTGTAGAGCCCGAAATGGAATGAACATTGCTTGTCATTTTTGTCAGTGCCGGCGTTAGAGAGTTCTAGCTCCCCTCCCAAATACAGTGAGGCCCTTATAATAGGGGTCTGGGGGCGGAGCTCCCAGCGAGATCCAGGGGCAGAGCCCCTCGTCAGGAGGTCAGGGGGCGAAGCCTCCTGAAGCTGAAACACTTTTGGCTTTTGGACGTTCACTGAAAGTCGCAAATTTGCCCGTTTTTTTTAAAATTTGAAACGCAAAAAAATCTGATATAATTTGTATTGTTATTTAAATTACGTCTATAGGCCGCAATACGTCACAGATTACTGTACAGTAATGAAAAGTAATAGACTTGTCTACTTTCTGTAAACTTTCCACATGTCTATTCGTTTTATATTTTGAATATATTTTTTAAACTATAAATTTTTTTTTCACACTTAGCATGAGGCCCCTGAGCATACGTGAGCCCCCCGGTAGGGGGGTACTTTGGGCTCTTCCGCCGGCTCTGATTCTTGTTGTAGTATCATGTACAGTCCGTAGGTCTATATTGTGCACAATAATATGTCACTCGTTATTGACTAAACATAAGTATTAATATTAGTCTTTAGCAACGAATTAAAATTGACGTTGAACCGTTATCTGTTTGTTAAAAATTTCATATTTTATAATGTTGAAGCGAGGCATATAGGCCTACATGGTGGCTAACTTGACGTTAGTGTAGGCTTAAAGTTGTCGGTTTTTGAAGCGATATAGGCTTATTAATAGACCCTTAAACTTTGGCAAGTCAGTGTGCATAATTCTGAGATCGAACTGGATATGCAGTATTGTGACATTCCACGTTTCAGGATTAACTAAAAGGATGCTGCGTTAAAGCCTGAAAAGAATTGAAGTAGCTCATTCTTGATTTTTTGCTTTTCCTCTATATATACCGGGTGGCGCTAAAAACGTCCCGAAATTTGCGTAAATATAACGGCGCGTGTACTTTATGGAGATGAATTTCCCTTTGTGCATTTGTAGACTAATGTGTACTCTTACTCAGTTATAAATTTCAGTGACTTCACTAATGACACCACTGAATGCCGAATGACGTAAGACAAGTTAAAAATCCAATAATTAGGGATGTAAAGACAACGTTCCATCACACCGCATCGAAGCAACTCAAAATTTTCTTCAACGCAACACGATTGAACACGCCAGATGTCATCAGCTCACAAGAATGGACAGCGCGTTCAACAGATTTGAATCCCGCTACATTATTCAGTTAGGGATATCTTGCAAGAACTTGTCTATGAATAAAGGCGTAAACAGTTTACGAACTTCGAAGATCTTCAGAATGTTATCAGAGACAAATGGCATGATGTCGACATCAGCCATTCAGAATCAGAAAAGCCATATTGCAGTGGAAAAAGCGTCTAGCAGCAGTGGCAAAGGAGAATGGAGGACTCATTCAGCATATTTTCTGCTGATCATTTGACTGGTGATTCGGCCTATACTGTAATGTTTTGGCATAGCCTGCGACAAGCGGCAACGTAAATGACGAGACGCTTGCAAACATTGCTTTATGGCGTGTGACGCTATTTTGTTTGTATCACGGCTAATACAGAAGTGTTTTGGGCGAAAATTCCTACACATATTTGGAGATGTTTGATCGTTACATATATACTTTTGCACTGATTCACTTCGACCACTCGGCTGAATAATGCACGCAAATGTTCGGGACGTTTTTTGCGCCACCCGGTATAACATGCAGTTTTAGAGCTTCTGATAAAACGGACAATATGAGATGCTGTTGAGGAAGGCCATTTTGCAAAATTGTTGATGAAGAGGATTTAAGCAATCTACTTATTACGGTATGCTTTTATAGTTATAATTACAATCGTACATGCAGAAAAAACAGCTATACTAGGCCTAAGGACGACCGTTACAAAAAAAAACTGCCACGCAAAAGAAACATAAATCGTATATGTAGGCCTAGTATTAATTTTATCCAGCAACCGGCGGCCTACCGATACCGAACCAATATCGCGATATTTTAAAATAATGATATACCAGTGCCGACTTTAAAACAAGAAAGCACAGCTATCGCTAGGGAAGACGCGCTACAGCCTATACAGTTCCTTTCACAAAAGGTCATCCAAAGTCAATGATTTCATGTCATCTAAAAGGGCGTAGCCTTTGTCACTTACTATTAGGCCCCCTAGTGATTAATAGTATTTGTAATACTTTGGCTTTATTTTTCGCTGTTTCCGAGATATGCCCAGTTTTCCATTGAAAACGCACATTTTTCCTACCAGCTATACATTCAACCTAAAATGAAAATGTTTCTTTTGCACTACATGCATCCACCAAATTTTGTATGCAGAGAGCTTTGACAAATGGCTAATTATCCATGTAAAAAGTTTTCCCTAAGACCTACCCGTAAGCCAGGGTACATCTGTGACCCACAGACGGACGACAAGCGTGCCATATAGAGGCGCGCTACACAGCACTGCTGTAGCCCGTAGGCTAAACAAGAAGCTCGAACAGCTGTCGCTCGCTATGAATTGGCGAACCATAAGATTAGCAATGCAAATATTTGGGTACAATCAGTTACCCCATTTTAGAGGAATGTGGATAGTTTTAGGGGCACGTACGAACTTGATACCACTGCAGGCCGGGCAGCCGTAAACCTTATTTATTTGTTCAGCCAGTTTTCCGGTACTTGCGTACCGTTTAGCCACAATGCATGCCTCACAGACAGAGAGACAATAGACAGACATATTCTTGTGATGGCTCGAGCTTAGCGGTCTGGCAAAAATACCGAATACCCTAATTTAAAATACTGAATTGATCCAGCTCTAATTCTACTTATTTATTTTACCGGCAGCTTTTAATGTATCGTTATTCTATGTTGTTTTGATTCGTGTTTTGCACCAAAAATAAGTTACTTTTCTGTTAATGCACTCTGTTTTACACTGTATAGTCGTATAAGAGTCTGATTTACGAAGCAGATCGTGCTGTTGAAAATGGCATCGTCATTAGTTGGCACAGTCCTCGGTCGTCGACTAAACGCGAGTCTTCGCGTGCTGGTCGCTGTGTCTAAGATGCAGCTACGTCAGGCGTTTAGGTCAAGATTGTGTCGTCTGCCCTGGCTGCTAACGGGCCGTAACGGCCTGCCGCGAAGCTCGTCCGTAATGCCAACATTCGCACTCTCGTCCACTCGATCATCCGAGAATTTGATGTTGTTTAGTAGTGAACAATCTGGTGATGAGGATAATAAACATGGTGGCAGTTCGGGAGGCGGCGGTGAACGCAAATTTCCTTCGATCAAGCTGATGGATTACAAGAAGAAGTTGCGCTGGCCGAATCCCATCAACACTCTTAGGAACTACATATTTTCAGCACTTATTAAGATCAGCTTTGACCAGGAGTTTTCCATACATAGTTTCCTGGCTGGGGCTGGACAGGTAATTTGTCTTCCGGACCAGATTTGAACTTTTTGGTGCTGATATATACTTTGGCAGTGGTACTTTGCAGTTCAGAATAATTTATACTTTATTATATTGCATCATTGAAACCGGTATGTTTTTTTTCAAAAATGGAGACATGATGGGTTTTGTTGTTTTGATTTTCAATAATTCTAGCAGTAGATTGGCGATCTTGCTGTTAGCATTGGAAAATTGCTAGAGGTAGATCGGGTAGACGCATTATTTGGTAGATGGTCGAACTTATATTTGTGGTAGACATAGAAGGCCTATGAACCATGCCACGACACTATCACATATTGAAATCAGGCTTATTCAGTGTTATATCAGAGTGCAGCTCCAGCCAAAGTTGTTTTTGTTCTAAAATATGTGTCTTTGAATAAATTTCGTTTATTGTACAGTAATTGATAACAAAAGTGTATGATTTCAGTTATAATCACAGTATTGGCAATGCATTGAAGAAATGTGGCTGCATTCTTACATTAAGAACATGATAAATGTAATGATATGAAGTGGCGATCTACTGCTAGTAATTTGCTGCTCACTAATACATAACCTGCATATGCTAGCGCACAATCGACACAAATGGCACAGTGCCGAAAAACGCCACGCTGTAGGTGAAGACGCATCAGCAGACGAAAACTATGTATGTGTGAACAAACAATCCATGTTAATAAAAAGTTAAAATTTCTGATAACAAATACTTCACAGAAAACCCAGGTATATATCTGTTCGTGCATCTGTATGCGGCACAATGTGCTGGCATGTTTCGTTTTTGCTATATTGAAATAATTCAGCTGAGAGGCGCAGACTGCGCCATCTGAGTGAGTTTCACCTACAATCACTACCGGGTTTCGATACGCTCACGAAGATATTAGAACTGTGCCATTTGGCAGGTCATGTATTGCGAGATCGCCGATCTACCGCTAGCACTGAACTTTGAGTTTTTAAAAAAGGTGATGCGTTATTCAACATTTGTATGGTTTGAGCTGAAGTTTATATATTCATTTTTTGGCGTTATTGTGAACTTGTCTATTTCATTAACACATTACATGCTGCATTTAGTGGCATTTCATAGTGTGACTTAAGCAGTTAAAAGCGGGCCAACAAAAGCTTATCATTCAGTAAAAATCAGTATCTGTTAATTCTCCAGCATGGAAGCAATTTGTTGAAGATCTCTGCTGCTGCTGCAGTAAGTGAGTTATTACTGAATAAGCTTATTTCTTGAGTTGCAATGTTTCCTTTATGGTGCACCAGATGACATTGCAAAGTGCACACTTTGCACAGTGTATTATTTGCAGGCTGTTTCGATCGTTTCGGATTTGATCAGTCGAGGTCGTTTTGACGAGCTTGAAGGACTTGTGACATATGACGTATGTATAATCAGTTTTTATGCACGAAAGCATACTGCTTTCAGCTCGTCTTAGCCATCGCAGTTCTGTCTGTCTGTTCGTCACACAGGGGGATCAGTCAAAAACGATGCAAGCTAGGATCACCAAATCTTCACCTTAGGCTGCTTGGAAGACTCTAGTTTTAGGAAATGTAAAGCTTTTCCATACATTTGAAGGGGGTCACCCCAAATGAGGGTGCTAAATGAGAGGGGGTGGGCAAAGTTTGCGATTTTTGGCCAGTAAGTCACTGTATCTCAGTAACGGTGCGAGATAGGGCCTAGGTTACTACTAATCACTAATAGGAAGGCATACACTGGCTCTCGATTGGCGCCGAATTCAATGACCTTGAATGACCTTGAACGCCAAAATAGGGGGTTTTATGGATTTTTGGCGATTTCGGGCTGCGACACAAGTCTCTATCATTCACAAGGTGGCGCCATGCATCTATCGTTATGCGATCCAGATAGAGGATTTGGTATTTGTGCATTAACTTAGCGTGAACACCCCAATTTTCAGCTAAACTACTGAGCCGTAACTGCTGTAGGCTTTCGTGCGTCTCGTGAGCATTAGCTCAAATTTCTTGTCAATGTTGTCATCGTAAAGTGAATGAACCATGTCATAACAGATCATATAATCTAACACTTGTTTTGCTTATTATTTTGACAGTTATTTGTGCTTTATACATGGTAGTATACTTAGGTGATGTGGCTTCGTGGTGTATTGGTAGTGTGTCATACTTGTGACCCTGAGGTTTCCGGTTCGATTCCAGCTTGGTGCACTGCCAGGTATCGACCTAGGGCAAGTTGTTCACACACATGCCTTTATCACCAAGCAGCATAATTTGGTACCGGCCTCACCATTGGAAAGGTAGTGGCACTATATGGGAGCGGTCTGACCTACCGCCCATGTAACTGAGCTGTGGCTCACTGCTGGCTCAGGGCCTTGAAACGGAGATGAGCACTGCCTTACAGATACAGAGCTGTGAGAGAGCGCTGTTGAATACGGGAGTTTTTAGGTGAGCACTGCATAGACGCGCAATGCAGCAGTATTGTGGTTATCATTTATGTGATTTCTGATAAAGATCGGTATCGACCCCAGAGCACTGAGTTTTATTTTAGGGATATAGTACTAAATTGTTAAATATTCTGAAATCACTCTGTTAAATAAACTTTTATAATTACGATGATGCATTCAGGCAGTGCAGGAGCTGAGTCGTAATTATCAGAACCTAACTGACACGCAGCGCAAGTTCATTGCAGTCAACTCAAATGACATCTTTCTACGTTTCATCTATGAGATTGGAATGATCTTTGATGATGACACACGTACGTTCCGCTTATGATTATTACTTAACTTGTAACACAGCTGGTATGCTGAATGATAATATATCAATAATAACTCAGCTAATGAAAAAGCACTCAGAGACTTCTAACCTCTGCCAATTTTAAAAGAAATTTTTTACTAACCCCGGTTTACATGGTACAGCGAATGGCAAAAGAATTTGCTGCTGTGATTGACATCTCTTAAATGGTTCTCTAGTGTTGTATGAAATCTTCAGCATTTATGTTGTATCAGGTCAAATTTGTTATAAGCAAGGCAAGATTTGTATATTATTGGTTGGTGGCGTGGCGTAGTTAGTAACGCGTTTCGGTTGAAACGAAGTTACTCTACGCCGGGCCCGGTTAGTACTGCGATGGGTGACTGCCTGCGTGCAGGTAAACCATCTCGGTGCAAAGCCTGCCAGCTATGTCGACTCAGCCTTCTACCCTCCGTGGGACGGCAAAATGAGTAGTAACTCATTTACATGGTTACGGAAGGTGGGGACCTTGGTACAGCTGACTGGGGTTGCCTAGCCAGCCGCTGTGCCAGCCTGTGTCTGCAGGCTGTGCGGCAGGCAGCTCTGGTTAGTGATGAAAGTGCATTAGAGGCGGGTTTGCGACGATGCGCTATACAAATTGACGACCTTTACCTTTACCTTTATTATTATTAGCAACTAAATTAATAGTGCTACTGCTGGCTTCTGGTGCATTATTTTAAAGTGAACAAATCTTTGTCATCTTTGTTATACTTGGTATTATATTGTCAAGCTACTACACCTATCTGTTAGAATTAAACTACCGGGTAGTGCAGTGTCATATAATGCACTCTAACATTAACGTATAATGTATTGTGCTTAACAGAGCGACGATTCATAGAGATAACAACGGTGTTTCAAGGTCTTCATGGTTTAAGTAGTGCTAAAACGAAATATGGGGGTCACTACCTGCAGCATTTGAATCGTGAAGCAACCTACATTTGCAATTATCGGTAGGCTTATTGTTTGCTGCACTGTATGTCTGTGCACAGGATTAGCTTGCTACTGACTGAGTATCTAGAGATGAGTGGAAACAATTGTATTGAGAACTTGAGAAGTGACTAGATCTCTCAAACCTCTGCAGAGAATGGTGCTGCCACCTGGGAAACAACACAGTCTCATTTTATGTCTTTCTTTTAATGATAAAGAATCTGGATGATCCTGAATTCACTTCATAGAGTCTGAATTATTACTAGTACCAAAGACTGGTCGCTTCCTTCTTGGATTTTCGTCAACCTCCACTTAAAAGACGTTATTTAAATCTATTTTTGAGTTATTTTTGCACACAAAAGGACCGACCAAAACATAACCTAACCAGAATCAGAAGCAGATGCAGTTCAGGGGTATCAGTGGAAACTTAGGAACATTAGCTCGTAGAATGAAAGCTGAAGTAGGTTAGATTAGTGAAATGCACTTGTAGCATAATAAGTGATGATTTCAGTGACAACTTTTGAGCATTTGTGATGAAGTCTATACCGAGTATGCATTGCCTACCTTGGGCCGCGTTCACGTAGACACGAGTACAGGTATGAGTTTCGGTTTACGAAGGAATGCTTTGCGAATATTGCAACAATATTTCACTACATCGTTAATAATTTTACTAATTGCACATTGCAAGCAGTGAACAATTCAACATTGGCATAAGTTCTGATGTCATTATGTGTTATAGCTTGTATAAATTAAATATATGCTGTTTACATGTCGTTTACTTCACTGGTAACCCATATTCGTATCAATGTGAAGGGCTGCCATTGAAATACATGAGACTCGTGTTTACTGGAATCTGTATACGGGTACCCAGACTCATACTTACTGGTGTCTATGTGAACGCGGCCTTAATGCAGCTTTTCTTTTGTTCTATGTTTTTCTCATTGTTGGTGAATGATGTCGTTTGTCGATGTGCTTCAGGTTTATTCGTGAATACACAAAGGGCAAAGAAGACAGTTGGACTGTCAACAAGTTGAATCACTTTTACATGGCTGATTTTGAGTGAGCATTAGAGACTACATTAACGAGAGACCGGGGCAGATGCTCCCAAAAATCCATTGGGTTTTTGGGTATGCACATCTATAATACCTGCTAAAAACCCACCCCAGACTTAATCCGATTTTAGTTTCTTGATCCGTTAATAATGACATATTTTATTATGGTTAAGTTTTGAAAATATTTAGACCTAAGAATTTGCAAATGTTGGTATATTTTATGTGTAGGGAGCAAACAGACACTCATTTGAATTAGCCAACTGAAAATCCATAGAAATCCTAAAATCCATGAAGTTGGGTTTATTTACAACAAATGGTTTTAGTGAAAAAACCTATAAAACCCACTGTGTTGGACTTTTTTAAGAAACAAACTTGAATTGTTCTGCAACCCTGTTTAATGTGTACATGTTTTGTTGTCCTGTTGACTGTGCTGCTCTGTGCTGTCTGGTATATGTCTACATGTTGGCTCAATGCCATCAGAGTTGTGCAGCCTTAATCTTGATTTTTTTACCTTTTTGAACTGAAAATTGATACATTGGTTACTCCTGCCTGGGGAACGTTCGCAACAATTGTGGATTTTCTACGTCTTTTAGTTTTCAAGTTAGAAGAAATTATGACATTGTGATGCATGCAGTTCGAGTCATCCTGCCTCTTTTCGAGATTTACAGCCAGTTTTTTCAGTGTCATTAGTTTATTTTGTGCTTGAGCCAAACAACAGCACTGTTGATGCTGCCACAGATGTTATATGTTCTGGACACACTGCTGAACTATTATCTGGCTCTTGTAAATAATGGTAGTGATAATAGTAATAATAGCAAACTTTTTGTATTTTCTGTATGTAGCAGTGACATCTTGGTAGGGGGATAGCGAGGGCATTTGCTTTCCTGTAAATTTTTGGTTTTCTGAAAGTTTTCATCCTGATATCCACAATCTGAAACCCACATTTTGGGGAAAATTTTAGAGCAGAATTGAAATTTTGAGGACTCATAATGTCCTCTGTGGGTAATTTGCAGTGTCTGTCGGGGAAATTGCAACTTCCTGCCTTGCTTACTATTTCAACTCATGACACTGCTGAAACATAGGCACAACTAACATGGAGTTTAGTTTCTAGGCAGTAAATTAGTAAGATGGTGCATTCAGTTGAACACTGCAGCTATACAGTTTATATGTGACTGCTGATCCTAGTTATTGTTAGCAAGCATAGGTCACTCTTAGTGTATGATCATTTTTTGGATAGAAAATTTTATGCTGGTTTTCTTAAATACTGGAAATAATTTGTTACTCAAGATTACAGGCTGGCCACAAACTTGGAAAACTAGGAATACTCGGAATTATTTGAACCTGGAAAAGTCTGGGAATTATTGGAATTTTGAGCAACCTTGGGAAAAAATGTAGCAAAAAAATAGCATTGCCGTATGCGGTTTCTGGGGTTCAAAGTGCTCCAAATACGTGTAAGTAGAGGACTGCATCTTGTTGCTATTATTAATCAGTTGCTATTATTACAACTACAGGGTGTGCCAAAAAATGACCCAACTTGTTTTTGTCAGATCTTGGTCAAATCTCCACCAAATTTGGTAATTTTTGGCATACAGATAGCCAAGACGATAAAAATATGTAAGGTACACTCACTGTCCACCTCATCTAGTTTATGTCAATGCACTACCGTGTAAAATGCAGATGCTCCAAATTGTTGCATAATGCTCATTTTTTGTCTCCGTAAAAGTTCTAAAGACTTATCAAGCACACAATAAACTAAAATGTGATTTATTCAACAGAATTGTAAGTTTTTATAACAACTTCTTTTCAAAATTTTCAGAATTTATGTCTAAAGTGTACACAATGGCTTAGACGTGATGCAGGAGCGTCATTTAGAGCAGGGGGCTGGAAGGGTCTTCAAGGATTTACGATTTTAGTTTTTTCCCTGTAAATTGTACTTTTGAAACAGTGTTACTGCTGCAAACAATTTGGAGCATCTGCGTTTTACACGGTAGTGCGTTGACATAAACTAAGTGAGGTGGACAGTGAGTGTACCTTACATATTTTTATCGTCTTGGCTATCTGTGTGCCAAAAATTATCAAATTTGGTGGAGATTTGACAAAGTTCTGACAAAAACAAGTTGGGTCATGTTTTGACACACCCTGTACTTTGTATTGTGAGAACCTATGGAAAAGTAAGCTTTTTGTTCTGGAAAAAAACCTGGAAAACTCGGGGAACTTTTTTATCCTACTCTGTGGCCATGTTGGATTAGATTGCAGAAGTATGACCTTTTATTTATTGCATTCTAACTCGATGTCCATTGTATTCTAAATTGTTTATTTTTTGGTACAGTGGTTTGTTTCTGCTATGTGGTTTTTTTTAATTACTAATTGAACAGAAATTTTTGCAGTAAATTTAGCAGCAAGCATTAGAATGATTTTTTAAAGTGCCTTTAATTATATTCTGTGTTCCCTTGATTTGGTTCAGTTGACTCGCAATGAATGTCTCATTTTGTAAATTTTAGTAGCATTCTCATTCGACACTTTTTAATACATATTTTCTGCAACTACCGAGTAGCAGACTTCAAGGTATAGTAATGTACTGTAATGCAATTAACTTTTTGGTGAACTCTGTCAGTTCATTCATTTTATAGTTATCGTAATTTGGGCATTACTCTTACATTTCAATTTTCAAATAGTAGGCCCACAGAGCGACTGGATCGTCAATGTTAGTGATATGAAATGAGTAAGTTAAGTAAGTAAGCAGTTTATTTAACACAATTATATAGGACACACAATGCTTACAATAAAGCACTGAAAATTTGTAAAAAAAAGGTATGCTAAACAACACAATTACAATATGTGACTCTAATTATTCATGCTATTGCTTTTGAAGTAACCAAACCTATATGACACAAGGCATCAACTTCACCAAAAAATAAGTATGGACGAAGACACAGAAAGTGTCCCCCACTGTGGTCAGCCACCTTGTCATGGTGGTGGGGCTTTGCACCGATGACCCGAAAGATTTCTGAAATCTGGAGGGTAGGAGCTAACTAAGAGCTGACCAAACCCGTGAGAGCAGATTTGCTACACGTTACCAGAGCTTTTGTGCTGGTTTCGGCTTCACAGCTGGCTACGGCTTCACAGCCGTTTATTTACGGCTTCACAGCCATCCATGGCTTTATAGCCGTTACCTGTAACCTTGTGGTTACATTCGGGTTCGCGCATTGGGCCGAACTGATACGGCCTCAGCGCTGGGCAGGTGTAAGAGCCTGCCCACTCCGGAGGTAAGGTATAGGAGACAGAAAGTGTTGTGGCTATGCGCGTGTACATTGGCATCTAATTTGAAGCTGAGCTGAAAAGTTATAGAAAGCATGAAGCCGTGAACCTGACAGAGAGTGACTGCTTTGGCCTAAATTTGTAATGCAAAAACAAATAATTAAGTTAGATTTTTTGCAAGATTATTTTCAGTCGTACTTTCTTTTAAGTTTTATCTGTCATACTCAGCTGCATAAGTCTAATTTGAGATTTTTCTGCAAATCCGCATATTGGACAGTTTCTCCTTGGCGGTTTGTCTTAGCACGTTACGTTAGGCATTATTTCGTGCTATTTTTACCGCTGCCGTATCAATAGCCATTCTCTGAACTCTGAGCGGAATTCCCAGCCATAAGTGAAACTCAGTTGGCCTACTTCCGCATTAGGTTGTTGTTTTGGTTAGCAGTAACTTTGTCCGTTAAAGTTCAATTAAAATGTCGTTAGTCCGACACGGTGTGTTACAAAACACTTTCGACGAAGCGCGTATTAATGAATGGCGGCGATCGAATCTGAGTGTACTGCCCGGTGACGTGTTTCGCGTGATATGCGAAAGCCTTGATAGCGGTTCAACATGGCGAGAAGTGGTCTCGCTGGCTGACGACAGCCGGTATGCGCTGACAGCTTTGGACGTGGAGCAATGTGCCCGAGTCATTTACTGTGACATCAACGCCAGCCCATCGAAAAGCCTGCTTCATGTGTGGGGATTGCAACGTAACATGAATGGCGAAACGCTGGCGAGTTTTCTGCACGCCCTGCGAATCGAGAGACCGTTGAAGTACCTTAAGTTGCCGGAAGACTTAGTAATAACAGTGCAGCCGGTGAGTTTGCTTGTTGCGGTGGAAGGGCGTGCTCTGGAGCTGAACTGCGAAGCGACCGGTTTTCCATATCCGGTGTACGAATGGTTCAAAGAGCAAACAAGAATCACGACGGCAGTCAGCAACACCGGTAGACTGCGCATTGATGAGGTAACTGCTGCTGTAGCTGGCAAGTACAGCTGCCGAATCCACCATACCAACCACGTGACACTGTCGGTAGATGTCAAGTTTACGAGTTGGTGCATTGTTGAATTCCAGCCGCAGCAAACGACACCTGTGAAGAAAGCTGGTGCTGCGTATGGATCAGTGCCCGTAATATCTCAACATCCAATCTCCCAGACACTGCGGCAGAATGATAGTCTTGCGTTGTCTTGCCACGCACAAAGCTCATCAGGTCTGGGCTACCACTGGGTCAAAGATGGCAGACATATTGCAACTGGTTGCCAAATGCAGATACCATTTGTGGGTGCTACCGATGCAGGTGAATATTACTGTATTGTGATGAATGAATTTGGCGAAGATCGAAGTCATTCTGCCATGATATCAGTTACCACTGAGCCCTACATACAAGCCCCTCCAAAACCTCAGCTGTTACGAGAGCCGGCTGATCTCTCAGTTGGAATTGGTGGTGACGCCATCTTTGTCGTGGAGGCTGAATTTGGCTCTGATTTGTCGTATCAATGGCTTCACAATAATGAGTCCATGAGGAATGCCACAGGACCGGAACTGCGTTTTCCAGTGGAGGACTCTACGTGTGAGGGAACATACCAGTGCCTGGTGTCTAGTGGGGTCCATCGTGATCAGAGTGTTTTGAGTAGACCCGCAAAGCTGTCTGTGACTCAGGGCAATGTTGTATACAAAGCTGCTGACAAGCTGGCACTGCTGATTGGAGTGTCGGCATACAAGAGACACGATGTACCACTGCCAGGAGTGAAGAATGATCTTCACGAGACTGTTAAAGTACTGGAGGAGATGCAGTTCAAGGTCGTATCATTGCTCGATCTGACCTTGGAAGAAATGCACGATGCCATCAACATGTTCTGTGGACTCCTATCGCCTGACGTCTACACGATATTCTACTGCGCTGGTCACGGGTTTATTGCTAACAATGGAAAACACTATCTGATTCCGTTGGATTCCCCTCCGGACGTCAGTCCATCGGAGTCTATGTGCATAGAATCCGTGGAGCAACAGATGCAGCTGAGAAAGCCCAAACTTCTGATGCTCTGCCTCGACATCTGTCGCAGAAGGATGCAGAGCGACTGGGACGTTCGACCATTGTGGGAAGTCTCAACTGAGAATTCCGCTCCGAACCGAATCACGCTGTACGCGGCGAGCGAAGGTCAGCAGGCGTTCGAGCAGAGCAGTAAGAACAGCGAGAACCGACGCGGTCTGTTCAGCCAATGCCTGCTGGACGTGATTCACAAGCGAGTCAGGGTCGGCGACCTGTACCGAGCGCTCTTCGATAAGTTTAAAGCGCTGCCGTACCGCACGTCACCGCAGTACCGCGACGTGTTCCACCAGAACCCCGAAATGACGACCAACTGCGAGGACTATGACCGGTCACTGCATGATCCACTCGACACCAAGTGCTACCGCGAGATGATCGACACACAGACGCTCCTCTGGCATCGCGTTCACCACCTCCCGTCCGGCTTCCAGATAGGCCTACCGCTCGGCAGCAGGGCTGCCGGACAGATCTCGGTGAGTTTCGGTCGCGTTATGTCCAACGCGATGGAGATCCGTGTGGCGGTGTGTCTTCCGTGTGGCTGGGACTGCAGCGGGGTCAGCGTTGATAACAGCAACATACCGTCAGCTCTGCGACCGGTGGAGTCGCGCTTCGACAAGTCCTCCGCATTGACGGTGTTTTGCGTAGAGAACTTACAGCGCCTCCGCGAAGATCTGAAGATCTACCTGCAGTTTGAGCTGATCAGCGGCGGTATGCTGTACCGGCCTACTCTGCCGCTCACCCTGGGTCGGCCACTCATTGCCTTTGCTTACATCGACCGAACGCCAACGACTATTTTGCTGTCAGCAGCGCAGATCACAGAGCGCAAAGAGGCAAAGGAACATACGGAAGACCAGTCATTGTCGTCTGACACGTAACTCTTTGCTAATTAGCCAACCGTTAAGTCGAGCCTTGGGTACGATGTGTTGTCCGTCTGTCTTTTGTTTGTCTGTCGTCATGTCTTTAGCGCATGTATTGTGGCTAAACACTACGTCGTAGGGGCTCGGCGATGGTACCGTTGAATAGAGCGATGGCGGGTTCCTATAAACTGACAGTAGTTACCATGTCTCTATTTGCAGCGGTTTGGCCGCAATATTTAATGCCTTTTGCCATCACACATGTGCGTTAAATTACCGTATTATATCCTAGTGATGACTGTAGCGTTCGATATAGCAACGTCACCATAGTGTGTATGGGACTGTAGTTTCTATGGGAAATCACTTTCTTTTTGCGACCGGAAGTTGGATGCTGGCTTTCAGATACAGACGGTAAGGTCGGCCCACCCTAGCGACAGCTGGGCTTCTTGTCTGCATACACTGCACACCGTCCATGACATATGCTGTCGTTTGTGCTTTCTTGGTATTTCGTGTGAAGTCTGCGTTTATTTCCTGTTGGCTGTTCAAATAATACAAATTGATATAATACAAATGAACGCGTTTTAGAACGAATGTTTTTAAATGACAGCTGCTATATTTAGTGCTTTTGCTGTGTGTTTTGGATTGCATAAATCAAATGATACTGCCTGCTTGTATAACTGAACGTCCAAGTTTGTTTTGTGCATCATTGTTGTTAGTCGTACTCATTTATGATAATGTTTGCGTGCATATTTTGTTTCTTTTTATTGTTGTTTTAGCATTTATGATAATAGCATGATTAACATTGATTTAATTGTTTATATTGGCCAATTATGTAGGTCTAGTTGCTATTTTGTGGTTTTATACATATTTTAGCAATGAGGAAACTACAATATTTTTGTCGTATGGAGCATAGTAAGAATATATCATTGTGTAACGTTTTTCAGTGTTTTAAATTGAGTGATGAATACATAAAACTTTTGACTCTATATCGATGTGGAAGCAGTGATAGTGTGTATTGCGTGAAACGCTGTGTCGAGAGACATTTTGCCACTATAGCCGATAGCCGGTAGTAATTGTTAGTGTGCTATATTGCTTTTGTTTGATGTGTTTGTGTATGCCTGGGTGACTGCATGTGTGCTTGTGTTTTTTTCTTAGTTTACTGTTTTTTTTTGTGTGTTGCTTGTCTGCCGTGTTGGCGAATAAACGTACTCATTTTGACTCAGCTGCAAATGAAGCATATTACGCATCAAAGTACGAGTAGATTATGGAGTCTGTTTTTATCATTACCGGAGCGCGTCACTTTCTTTGTAACGTTATATTTATCACACCATATACCGAGTGCCACGATCGAGCGCCACGGCGGGTGGTACAGTAAGTGACACCCCTTTCAACACCATAGACATGCTGTTTAAACAGTTTTAACGTTTGCTATTAATTATTCACAGTCACAGATTAATTTGTACTCATTTAGGCCTGTCGCTGAAATAACAAAATAGTGTCACTTTTGTTCCACCTTGTAAATTGAGGCTTTTTGCAAGTTTACTTTGTTTTTATTTGTTGACTTATTAACAACACAACCGGTATAGCCTCATAGTCATCGGTGGCATGTACGATAATTATTGTATTTGAGGATTAACGTTCATCAAATGCATCTCTTGATCTTGACCTCTGAGCATTTGATTTCAAAGCGTATTGCGTTAGCGCGGGATGTTGAAATTAACGCAATATTGCGGCTCTGCCCAAATGCTGAAGTTTTCTAAGAGATCTGCCCATCGGTTTATGTAGCAATTTACTGCACCGTATAACTTTCACTTTGTGTATTTTGAACGACATTAGTCAACACAGAAGTGTTTTTGAACTTTTAAGACGCGTACAGAGCGACGTAACTGAAGTGAACTAAACTTAATTGAACTGATACTGTTTATTTTCTGACGAACCAATCAATTGGCAAGCAGGGCGAACCTTGATCATTCTTGAACGTAATCACGTAAGTTACTGACCCCGTTAGACCGTGCCTACTGTATGTAATGCATTACTGCTTGCCCATTGATCAATTCGTCAAAAACTAAACCATGTCAGTTCAGTTCAATTCAGTATCGTCGCTGAGTACACGCCTTTGAGCTGAGCATGACTCGACTGCGTCCTGTACTACACCCAAAAATAACGGCAAAATCGTTTGGCATTAGGCGTGGCGTCATATCAGCGCCCGAACCAACTATTTTTACGCGCGAAAGCAGCTACTGCTTTCAGCGCGTCTTAGCCATCGCAATTCTGTCCGTCTGTCTGTTCGTCCGTCTGTCACACGGGTGGATCAGTCCAAAACGATGCAAGCTAGGATTACCAAATTTTTACCGTCGGCTGCCCGGAAGACTCTAGTTTCAGGAACCGTAAAACTTTTCCACAAATTCAAAGGGGGTCACCCAGAACGAGGGCGCTAAATGAGAGGGAGGTGGGCAAAATTTGCGATTTTTGGCCAATAAGTCGCTGTATCTCAGTAACGGTGCGAGATAGAGCCTAGGTTACTATTAATCACTAATAGGAAGTCGTACACTGGCTCTCGATTGACGCCGAATTTAATGACCTTGAATGACCTTGAACGCCAAAATAACGGGTTTTATGGATTTTTTTGGCGATTTCGGGCTGTGACACAATCTATATCATTCACATGGTGGCGCCACGGAACTATCGTTATACGATCCAGATAGAGAATTTAGTATTTGTATATTAACTTAGCGTGAACACCCCAATTTTCAGCTAAACTACTGAACCGGAACTGCTGTAGGCTTTCGCGCGTCTCGTGAGCATTAGCTCAAATTTCTTGTTATCACTTTCCATGCAGTGGTAGCAAAAAAAGCAAAACACTATTTGTCGGCGATGGAAAAACCTATGTTTTAGAAAAAAAGTGGTTGGGTTTCAGGTTTTGTAAGTTTCTCAAACGTTTTTAGGTTTTAGTGTAGCCTATAAAGAAGACAAAATACAAATGTTAAGCTTAACCCATGTCACATTGTTTTTGTGGAGGAAAGAACGTGACGTCATAACTCAAAAATCACAATTAAAATACGAAATAAAATAAGACTAGGGCTTAATGTTCTAAGATAAATTGCGGAACAAATAAAAAACCTGAGAGAATTGGATTAGGAGCGGTTCTCATGTTTTTAATGCCGCTTAAATGCTGACAGCGACGCCAAGAGGATCAATGAAATAAGTCACGAACTTACAAGTTGTTCTTTGGTCAAAAGTGGCATATTACTTTCTTAGGACCTACGGCATAAGAGACTCGCAGGTCGCTAAAGATTACGAAAAAATGTAGGAGAGCGAAAATAGGCCTGCACAGCAAACTATACACTGTGTCCGGTAAAAAAGTAAACCCATAGACATTGTACAATAAAAATGTCAAATCTCAACGAATCTAATTAAAATTTCATAAGCTTAATCCCAAGTAAATTGCTGAAGTGACCGTTAAATGTCGTAGAAAAATATTATTTCTTAGCGGTCTTGTTAGTTGTTGAATATCGATAACAAAATATCTCCATTATCAATATGATGTTACATAAGCGAACCTTTCTGTAGTCTGTACATTTGCGTAACTCCAACAATCAACATCTGATTCTGCCAAAATTTTTAGGTCAACAATGCGCCAGCTACTGGCAATCATCTTGCCAAATTGCAGTTAAATCTGCGGCTTTTGTGAGGTCAGCCCCAAAACGTGAAATGTCCAGTATTAAGCAACCGCACGGCAGTTTGTTTAATCCTGACAGCGTCTATGGCTTGCTGGGAAATTTCTCGATAAATTTGAGCACCACGCCCTTTCTCTTGTCTTAGCAGTTTAATTAAAACACGATCTTTGCAGAGAATACAATTTTGTTATTGTTTACGTTTATTGCGTCAACAAACGTCATTTACGATCGAGCGACTGCAGTAGCCTATGTAACGCCTATTGGTAACGAAGATGTTTTGTTATTGATATTCAACAGTTAGGCCTAATAACTCCGCTAAGAAATAACATTTTTAGACAAAATTTGGTAATAGTTTTTGCAACTTATTGGGGATTAAACGTACGAAGTTTTATTGAGATTCGTTCAGATTTAACATTTGTATGTTACAATGTTCAAGGGTTTACTTTTTACCGGACACAGTGTAGATGACATTTCGATGCCAAAGCGTTAACGTGGATGCTTTCGCACCCGCTCGCTCATATATTTGACCTTGATCGACGATTTTCAAAACTCAATCAGTTCTTTAGACACAAACCCATACATTTTATCAACCAAAGTTTGGTTAAATTTTGTGTACTTGTTTTTAAAATTTCACCCCGACGAACTTCCCTGGACGCACAGACGCACGCACGCACGCACTGACGGACGCACGAGCGGAAAACAAAATGTTTGCGTCGACAACTTAGTCTATAGGCGGAGGCATAAACAGAAGACAGAAACGTCGCAATTTCGCAAACATCAACTCCGGGACTTCCACTTTTTGAAGGATGCAGACGATAATAATTTCCTATCTGGCAGGGGCTAAGAGCGAGTCGCCGTATATGGGCATACAACTCTGGTGGGTTAACCGTTATCGTCCCAGCTTAGGAGAAGACGTCTTTCGATGCAG